>Ga0209482_1002326_pt1 | contig 11914 bp, 10 predicted proteins | sample CoawatmetaG10DNA_FD_187512 | JGI IMG/M metagenome (GOLD analysis project Ga0209482, IMG submission 187512) | Marine microbial communities from the West Antarctic Peninsula - Coastal water metaG104-DNA (SPAdes) (version 2) | ecosystem: Environmental > Aquatic > Marine > Coastal ...
TGTTGATGTCGTACGCCTCTTTCTTTTCGAACTTGATTTCCATCGTCAAAGCCCTCCGATTGCAATGGACAACAACGCACACGCTGTTGCGTGGAAACCCTGCGGGGGGGCCGGCAAGGTTTCGTCAGACATTGTGTCTGGCTGCGCAAATCATTTTAACCACAGCTTGCGATGCACGTGCGAGCGCTATTTGCAGCGCAGCCAGCCAGCGAGCGGCGGCTTGAAGCCGCCATCCCAAGCGGCATCAGGCCTTGGGAGGCCCGCGGTCGAAGCTATGCTTTTTTGTCAGGGTCGCGCACGTGCCCGCTGAGCAAAGCAAAAGGCACATGCAAGGCCCGTGCCGGATACGAAGCCTAAGTACGCGCGCTAATGCAACCACATGGATTGCGACGCCTTGATGTCAGTGCCGGAAGCGCTGAAAACCGTGCCCTATAAAGTGCGCTGATTGAACGCAATACACCGGCGTTGTAATAGTTTCTCGCCGACTGAGGCCAGTTCTGCTCAGTCGGCGGCCCGAACGACAGTGTTTGGCTGCGTGGCAGCCATGTCGTCAGGGAATGGGCGCGCGTTTTTGATCAGTGCACCGTCTCGGAAACCGGTGCCGGTCCGGGCTCCGAACCGTGCAGCAGCGAACGACGGCGCGCGTAGCCGAAGTACACCACCAAGCCAATCAAGACCCACACCACAAAGGCGATCCAGGTGACAGCCTGCAGTTGGCTCATCAGGAACAGGCACAGGCCGATCGCCAGCAGCGGCACCACTGGCACGCCAGGGCAGCGGAAGCCGCGATGCAGGTCCGGACGGGTCCGGCGCAGCACCAGCACGGCCACGGCGATCAACGAGAAGGCGGCGAGCGTGCCGATGTTGATCAGTTCAGCCAGCACATTCAGCGGAACAAATGCGGCGATCAGCGCAAAGACAATCCCCACGACCCAGGTGTTGAGGAACGGCGTCGAGTAGCGCGGATGAATGTGCGACAGGCGCTTGGGCAGCAGGCCGTCGCGCGACATGGCGAAGATGATGCGCGTCTGACCGTAAGCCATCACCAGGATCACGGTCGTCATGCCAATGATGGCGCCCAGATCGACAAAGCCCGCCACCCAGTTTTCACCGGCCACTTGGAGCGCCAGCGACACCGGGTGATCCACGCCCGCAAACTTCGCGAACGGCACGATGCCCGTCATGATCGCGGCCACCACCACATAGAGGATCGTGCACACCGCCAGCGAACCAATGATGCCAATCGGCAAATCGCGCTTGGGATTGCGCACCTCTTCGGCCGCGGACGTCACCGCGTCGAAGCCGATGAACGCGAAGAACACGATGGCCGCAGCGCCAAACACGCCCTCCATGCCGAACGGCATGAACGGCTGCCAGTTGGCCGGCTGCACATGGCGCACACCCACGACGATGAACAGCAGCACCACCGTCACCTTGATGGCCACCATGATGTTGTTGGCGCGGGCCGATTCGCGAATGCCAAACGACAGCAACGTCGTGATCAGCAGCATGATCACGAACGCCGGCAGGTTGAACAGCGTCTGCACGCCCGGAATCGCGCCAGGTGCGGCTGTGAGCGCCACCGGGAGGTGCAGGCCGAAGCCTGAAAGCAGCGACTGGAAATAGCCGGACCAGCCCACCGAAACAGCCGAGGTGGCCAGGCCATATTCGAGCATCAGATCCCAGCCGATGATCCAGGCGACCAATTCGCCCATCGTGGCGTAGGCATATGTATAGATGGAGCCCGACACGGGAATGGTCGAGGCAAATTCGGCGTAACACAGCGCGGCAAAACCGCAGGCCAGCGCCGCGACGATGAAAGACAGCGTGAGCGCCGGCCCCGCTGTCAGCGCGCCGGTGCCAGTCAGCACGAAGATGCCGGTACCGATGATGGCGCCGACACCAAGCAATGTCAGGTCGAGGGGTCCGAGGACTTTCTTCAGGCCGGTATCGCTGTGGCCCGCGCGGATCATGTGATCCACGTTTTTGGTGCGAAACAAACTCATTGACTGCGTCTCCTGTCTGCGTGCGGCCGAATGTGACGGCATGCACTGTCGTGCACGTGTGGTGCGCGGCGGCGGATTATGCAAAAAAGCGGGCATTTTACCCGCAGGCGACATTCCGCCCTTCTATCGCCATGATGCAGACAGGAAAATAGGACAATTCGTACCCGATTGGCGGGTCGAGCGGTTCAATCTCAATCGGCGGCAGCAGGGTCTTCGGCAAACAGCGGTTGCTGGCGCGCATGCGCGTCGGACTCGTATAACCGCACGCCCACGCCCAGCAACCGGACGGGAATGCCGCGACGCTCAAACCCTTGCGCGAGCAATTTGGAGAACACCGGCAAGGACACCTGCGGCGAGATGCATTCCACCGTCGTGCCACGAAAATCGGCAAAACGAAGCTTGACGTAGGTTTTGTGGATCATGTTGCCGGCGCGAGCGCGCTCGACGCGGGCGGCCAGCTGCTCGACGAGAACGCTCAGCTCACGCTGGCAGTCATCGAGCGTGCGCAGATCGGTGGCGTAGGTTTCTTCCACGCTGACTGATTTGCGGATCTGCGAAGGCTGCACTTGCCGATGATCGATGCCGCGGCAAAGGTCATGCAGCCGGAAACCGAACACCCCGAAATGCTGCTGCAAGCGGTCGGTGCCCCAGGCGCGCAAGTCGCCGCAGGTCTCCGCGCCGAGGCGACGCAGCTTGGCCGCCGTCACCTTGCCCACGCCGAACAGGCGGTCGACGGGCAACTCCGCCACAAACCCGTCGATCTGCTCCGGCCGCACGACGAACAGGCCATCGGGCTTGTTCCAGTCGCTGGCGATCTTGGCGATGAACTTGTTGGGCGCGACACCCGCCGACACGGTAATGCCGATCTCTTCGCGCACGCGGCGGCGGATGTCTTCAGCGATGCGGGTGCCGCTGGCCGCCAGCATCGGGCTGTCGGTCACGTCCAGATACGCCTCGTCCAGCGAGAGCGGTTCCACCAGCGGCGTGTAGCTGTGATAGATGGCGAAGATCTGGCGCGCGACCTGGCGGTACTTCTCCATGGACGGCGGCACGATCAGCAAGTCCGGGCAACGCTTGACAGCCTGCGCCATGGGCATCGCCGAATGGATGCCAAATTTGCGCGCTTCGTAGTTGCAGGTTGCGACCACGCCGCGGCGCTCAGGCCGCCCACCGACGGCCAGCGGCTTGCCTACGAGGCGCGGATCGTCGCGCATCTCGATGGCAGCGTAAAAACAGTCGCAGTCGCAGTGGATGATCTTTCGCACGGCACAAGGCCAGAACCGGCTGCGGGAGGCAGCATCGGCGTCGGGCTTGCTCGTTCAGGAGGAACGCAAGCGTATCAGCTTCCAACGGGTGCGCATGCAAGGCCGCGCAACAATGCATTTCGCCGATATTGCGACGCAACATCGGCGATTGAGAGGAGCAGAAGAAAAAAGCGGCTTAGCGTCCGATATCGTGCGCCACGGCGCCGAGTTCGTCGTTCAGCGCGCGTTGCTCGTCTCCGGACAAGCCGCCGCGATGCTGGCTGGCCATGTCGTTGGCTTCCTGGCGGATGCGGCGCAGGCGGTCCCGCAGGCCGTCAGCGCGGTACGGATCGATGTAGCCCTCGGATTGGCGAACGTCGACACGATGGAATTCTTCCGCCAAGCGGCCCTGCACTTGATCAAAGCGCGCGCGCGGGTCCACCGGTGCAGGCGCCGGAACCGGAACCGGCTCACGCACCACCACCGTACGCGTGGGCTGCGTCGGCGCCACGACACAACCGGCCAGAGAGGCCGCCAGTACAGCGCACAGGGTCAGACGCGGAAGATTCGACATGTTTGGGCTCGTATCGTTGTTGTAGAAACGCGCAGTTGCGCGAGAACTGGCGCTTATCTTACGAACCGCTTGCCGTAAAGCTGTGACGATTGGTAACAGCAGATTACCGCCGCGACAACTCCGGTGGCTCGACTGGCGGCGGTGGCTCATCGGGCGATGGTAGATCGGGTGGAATCCCCGGCGGCGAAGGCTCATCGGGTGGGGGAACAGTATGTGCGGGCAGCACGCAATTGACGGACATGGTTTCCCTCCGGGCAAAACGCATTGACAATCTAGTACGCGATTCCCATGCCAACAAGCCACCTTGCCCTGCCTATGCACGACCTGCCCACCGCCAGCTTCCAGGACCGCACGCTCATCCGCATTGGTGAGCCCCACGCCGAAGGCTCCATGCTGCTGCTCGCGCCGGAAGCCGGCGGCCGGCTGGTGCGCTGGCGCCATCGCGGCGAAGACATTCTCTTCTGGCCCGAACCGGCCGATTGGACAAATCCAGCCAAGGTGCGTGGCGGCAATCCGCTGTTATTCCCCTTTATCGGCCGACATTTCGTGGACGGCGAAGTCGGCCGCTGGCGCGACGCGCGCGGGCAACTTCACGAGCTGCCGCAACACGGCTTTGCACGCGACTTGCCGTTCGAGGTGGAAGACGCAAGCGACGCGCACATCGTCCTGCTGCTGCGCGACAGCCCCCAGACGCGTCAAGGCTATCCGTTCGCCTTCGAGTTTCGCGCGACGTACCGGCTGATTCACGATGGGCTGGAGGCGACCTTCTCCGTCAAGCATCTGGATGAAGGCGACACGCATGCCACGATGCCGTTCTACGCTGGTCATCATTTCTACCTGGCGTTACCGCATGCGTTGCGCGGCGCGACCGAACTCTTGATGCTGCCGTCGCGGCTGTCGCGACAGCTGGCCGATGGGAGTCTCGACCGACCCGAGCCCGGCCGCGGGAACTACCAGCTCGACGACCCGGCGCTGCAAGACCGCTATCACCTGCTCGATGAAGCTGGCGCTGCAACGCTGGTCATTCCGCCGCACCCGGAAGCACCACTCGGCCGTCGCATTCGTTTCGAAGTCGACGGCGCGCCGGTGCCCTGGCACGCCATCACCACGTGGACGGAAAACGCCACGTCGGACTTCTACTGCGTCGAACCATGGATGGGCCTGCCGAATGCAATCCACCACGGCGAAGGCCTGCACCTGCTCGCACCCGGCGAGGCCCGGCAAGCAACTTGCCGTCTGCGGATCGCCCGGTAGCCGACGCGGTCAGGCCTTCTCGTAGGCTTGCACCGCGTCCATCACGCGCGCGGAATACACCAATGCTGCCCCGGCATTGAGCGAGATCGCCACACTCAGCGCGTCGGCGATCTCCTCGTGCGTTGCGCCATGCTTGATGGCCTCCGCCGTGTGCACGGTGATACAGCCGTCGCAGCGGGTGGTCACCGCCACGGCCAGCGCAATCAGCTCACGCGTCTTCGCGTCAAGGCTACCCGTCGTGGCAGCCGACAGCGTCTTGTAGCCCTTGACGGTATCCGGCGTGATCTGACCAATCTCGCCAATGCGCCCCAGCAATTCCTTCCGATACTCGACCCAGTTCAGCATGATGTGCTCCGGTGGTGTGGCGCTGGCCCGATGCCCGCGCCGTTGGAAAGAGTATTGTCTTGATGCGTGATTCGTTGAATACTTGATCAACGCAATTTCTGTCGAAATCGTCTCATGGACGCGCTCAGTCAATTCATTCAGCTCACCCGGCCGCAGGCCAGCCTCGATTTGCGCTGCCTGTTCCAGGGGCGATTCTCGATCCCGCACGCTCCGGAGCCGAATGGGCAGGCGCTGTTCCACCTCGTGCTGTCAGGTTGTTGCCGGGTCGACACCGGCGGCCGCACGCTCACGCTGCGCGAAGGCGATTTCATCCTGTTTCCGCGTGGTGAAGCACACACAATTCACGACCCGGTCAGCAAAGAGGCGCCCACCGCCAAGCCACGCACATCGCACGACGGCATGCTGCCGCTTCGTCAAACCGGCCGGGGCGCGGCTGACGTCGATCTGCTTTGCGGTCGCTTCGTTCACGAGCACGGCTCGACCACGCTGCTTGTACGCACCCTGCCCGATCCGTTGCATGTGTCATTGACTGATAATGCGTCATTTACGGCGCTGCAAGCACTCATTGGGCTGATGCGCGACGAAGCCGAAACGCGCGCACCGGGCGCGCTGGCGATCGTCACCTCACTGAGCCAGGCTTTGCTGACGATGGCCCTGCGCGCCTATGGTCAGCGAGAAAACGCGAGCCCAGGCACGTTGACGCTGCTGTCGGACGCGCGCCTCGGCCCGTCCATACAGGCCATGCTCAGCGCGCCCGAACGTGCGTGGACCATCGACGCCCTCGCCGATCTGGCGGCCATGTCACGCGCTACCTACGCGCGACACTTCAAGGCCCGGGCGGACATGACGGTATGGGATTTCCTCACGCGTGTGCGCATGACGCTGGCCTGCGAAACGTTGGTCCATACACGGCTCAGCGTGGGCGAAGTTGGCACACGTGTGGGCTATCAATCGGAGGCGGCGTTCGGCAAGGCGTTCAAGCAGCAATTGGGGATGACGCCGGCGCGGTATCGAAGGGGATTGGTTAGTCATCCATAGAGGCCCCGCAACCATTAGCGCTCAAGCTTTCGATGCGTGCACTTCTTCGCACTGCTTTCCGGTAGGAAAAATCATCCGCGATGAGATCAACGAACGGCTTAACGTGGCTCACAGCGAGTTCGGCAAGAACGGCCCGCACGTTCTTCTTGTTCTCGAGCACGTTCGTGACGCGACTCCTAATGTGGACGCTCGGATTACAGAGACTACAGCGCACTCTAGCGCGGGGCGTTTCTATGCCACAGCGATGTGCGAGACGACCGCACCGCGCCCGATCGAACCGCGAGCGAACTACTAGTCATCGGCGCCACGCCTCTGTTATACTTTCAGGCTTCGGGGCGTAGCGCAGCCTGGTAGCGTACCTGCATGGGGTGCAGGTGGTCGGAGGTTCAAATCCTCTCGCCCCGACCAAAACAAAAGCCCGCGTAACGGATCACGTTACGCGGGCTTTTTCGTTTCTATCTGCGCGCTTCTTATCTGCATATCGGCTTATGGCTTGTCGGTACGCAGCAATTCCAACACGGCCGACAACGCACGCCGCAAGCTCTGAACGTCAACCGAACCGCTTGCAGCAGCGGGCGCCGATGCCGCAACTTCCATCTCCGGCTCATCGGCCTCGACCGGCGACGCTGACGCGGCACCATGCCGCAACTCATCCAGCCGATTCCGCGCGCCGTTGATCGTGAAGCCCTGCTCGTACAGCAGCTCGCGAATACGCCGGATCAGCAGCACCTCATGATGCTGGTAGTAGCGCCGATTGCCGCGCCGCTTGACGGGCTTGAGCTGCGTGAACTCCTGCTCCCAGTAGCGCAGCACGTGCGGCTTGACAGCGCACAAGTCACTGACCTCACCAATGGTGAAGTAGCGTTTGGCAGGAATCGGCGGCAGGTTGACCCGCTCCGTGTGTTTATCGGCGGCCATACAGGGCTGAGCTACAGGGCTGGCGAAAGAGGCGGATTGAACAGACGGCGGCTGAACGAAATCACGTAGCAGAATTACCCGATGTCGACCGGCAGCGGCTCGACGCGCTCTTCAACGAGCGCCTTGAGCTTTTGGCTCGCGTGGAACGTAACGACGCGACGCGCGGTGATGGGAATGATCTCGCCCGTCTTCGGATTTCGGCCCGGGCGCTGCGGCTTGTCGCGCAACTGGAAGTTGCCGAAGCCAGACAGCTTGACGCTGTCACCCTGCTCGAGCGCCTCGCGAATCACGTCGAAAAACGCTTCGACCATGTCCTTCGATTCACGCTTGTTCAAGCCGACCTGCTCGAACAGCATCTCGGCAAGCTCGGCCTTGGTAAGCGTCGGCACATCCTGACCGCGCGCATCACGCGCGTCGGCCAGAGCAGACGAAGAGGAACCGAGCGAGTCGTCCAAGGAGGCTGCCAATGCAGGCGCGTGTTGATCGTTCATAGGATTCGCTTGGCGTATTCGATCCGAATGCGGAGGTTCGTTCGAGCTGTCTCTAGCGCAGTGCGGACGTCTGCGACGTCAGCCGCGCAGGCGCGCGCCGAATGCATCGCCGGCCGCTCGAATCAGTTGCTGTGTGGCGGCCTCGACAATGTCGTCCTGAAGGGTGCTGTCAGTATCTTGCAACGTAATTCTGAAGGCAAGGCTTTTCTCCTGCGCCCCAATGGCAGCCGTGGCGGCCTTCGGACGGAATTCATCGAACAGCACTACGCCCTGCAGATAACGCTGCCACGGCGCGCCGACAGCCGCTTTCTCAAACGTGTCGACCAGATCCTGCACCGCCACATCCTGCCGCACGACCAGCGCGATGTCGCGCGTCACAGCCGGCACACGCGGCACTTCCCGATACTTCGGCAGACCCACCGCGGTGATGGCGTCGAGCTCCACTTCCCACACCACCGGCGCAGTCGGCAAATCGTACTTCTGCAGCCAACGCGGATGCAGCTCACCAATCCAGCCGACGGCGCGGCCATTCAGCACCACGCGCGCGGAGCGTCCCGGATGCAGCGCGGGATGCTCAGCGCGCTCGAAGCGCGCCTCCAGCGGCCACAGCAGTGACTCGACATCGCCTTTCACATCGAAGAAATCAACCGGGCGTGTCTGCACGCCCCACTGCTCTTCCTTGGACGGACCATACGCAATGCCGCCCGCCATCATCGGCTGTGCGTAGCCGGCGATCGACAGACCACCGTCGGCGACGCCTGCATCACGGTGGAACACACGTCCCACCTCGAACAAGCGCACGCGCGAAGCCTTGCGGTTCACGTTGTAGCGCACCTTGTCGAGCAAGCCGCCGATGAGCGTGCTGCGCAACACCGAGTACTGGCTGGCAATCGGGTTCAGCAGCGGAATCGGATTGGTGTTGCCGGCAAAGTCGGCTTCCCATTCCGCCTCGACAAAGGCGAAGTTGACGACCTCGTGGTAATCGCGCGCGGCAACGGCGTGACGCACGTCGTGCATCGTCCGGCGTGCCTCGTCGGTCGGGCGCATCGCGCTCTCGGCCACGGGCGGCTTGGCGGGAATCCGCTCGAAACCATAGATACGGGCGACCTCTTCGATCAGGTCTTCCTCGATTTCCAAGTCGAAGCGGTACGACGGCGGCTCGACGATGAACACATCGCCGTCCACGCTGAACGTAAGGCCGAGGCGCTTGAACACGTCCGCCACGACGTCGTGCGACAGCGGAATACCGAGCACGCGCGCAGCACGTGCAACGCGCATGCGCACCGGCTCGCGCTTCGGCAAGTTGACGATCTGATCGTCGATCGGGCCAGCCTGGCCGCCGCAGATTTCGAGGATCAGCGCGCTGATGCGCTCGATGTGTTCAACGGTGGTCGCATAGTCAACGCCGCGCTCGAAGCGATGGCCCGCATCGGTCGAGAAGTTGTAGCGGCGCGCGCGGCCCTGGATGGCTTCCGGCCACCAGAATGCGGCTTCGACGTAGATGTTCTGCGTATCGAGCGTGACGGCCGTCTTGTCGCCGCCCATGATACCGGCGAGGCTTTCAATGGCCTGCTCGTCCGAGATCACGCCGACCTTTTCGTCGACGGTGATGGTGTCGCCGTTGAGCAGCTTCAGCTGTTCGCCAGCCTTGCCCCAGCGCACCGTCAGGCCGCCGTGGATCTTGTCCAGGTCGAACACGTGCGACGGACGGCCCAGCTCCAGCATCACGTAATTCGAAATATCGACCAGCGCAGACACGCTGCGCATGCCTGCGCGCTCGATGCGCGACACCATCCAGGCCGGCGTCTTTGCGTGTGCATTCACGCCGCGGATGATGCGACCCGAAAAGCGGCCGCACAGGTCCGGCGCCACAACCTTGACGGGCAGCCTGTCAGCCAGCGTCACCGCCACGGGCGCCATCGACGGCATCGTGATCGGCGCGCCCGTCAGCGCGGACACTTCACGCGCCACACCATGGATCGACAGGCAGTCGGCCTTGTTCGGCGTGAGCTTGATGATGAAGACCTGGTCGTCCAGATCGAGCACCTTGCGGATGTCCTCGCCCACCGGCGTGTCTTCCGGCAGGATCAGCAGTCCGCCGTGGTCTTCCGACAGCTTCAGCTCGCGCGCCGAACACAGCATGCCGTAGCTCTCCACGCCACGCAGTTTGCCGATCTTGATCTTGAACGGCTTGCCATCTTCGCCGGGCGGCAACTCGGCGCCGACCATCGCGCACGGCACCTTGATGCCCACCGACACGTTCGGCGCGCCGCAGACGATCTGCAGCAGTTCGCCCGTGCCGGCATCGACCTTACACACGTTGAGGCGATCGGCGTCCGGATGCTTGTTCACCTCGACCACATGGCCGACAACGATCTGCGAGAACGGCGGCGCAACGGGGTCGACCTCTTCCACCTCGAGGCCAGCCATCGTCAGGCGATGGGAGAGTTCATCCGTGGTGATCGACGGATTGACGAAACTGCGAAGCCAGGATTCCGGAAATTGCATGGCGCGACAGGAAAGAGAATTCGATTAACGGGGCGATGAAGTACCAGTGCGAGCGCTTGGCGCTTACGCGAACTGACGCAGGAAACGCACATCGCCCTCGAAGAACAGGCGCAGATCGTTGATGCCATAGCGCAGCATCGTCAGACGCTCCAGGCCGGAGCCGAATGCAAAGCCGATGTAGCGCTCAGGGTCCAGGCCCATGTTGCGCACCACGGTCGGATGCACCTGGCCGGAACCGGAAATCTCCAGCCATTTGCCGTTGCCGAACGCCATGTCGATCTCGGCCGACGGCTCGGTGAACGGGAAATACGATGGGCGGAAACGCACCTGGATGTCGTCGCGCTCGAAGAAGTTCCGCAGGAAATCGGTGTACACGCCCTTCAGATCGGCAAAGCTGATGTTGTCGGCAATCCAGAGGCCTTCGACCTGATGGAACATCGGCGAGTGCGTAGCATCGCTGTCGACACGGTATGTGCGGCCCGGCGCGATGACCTTGATGGGGGGGATACGGTCGAGATGCTTGTACTTCTCGACGTGCATGCGGGCATAGCGCACCTGCATCGGGCTGGTGTGCGTGCGCAGCAGCAGGAGCTTGTCTTCGCTGTCGCGACCGTCGATGTAGAACGTGTCCTGCATCGAGCGCGCCGGATGGTTGTCCGGGTTGTTCAGCGCCGTGAAGTTCATCCAGTCGGATTCGATTTCGGGGCCGTCAGCCACATCGAAACCGATCGAGCCGAAGATCTTGGCGACGCGCTCCCAGGTGTTCATCACCGGGTGCAAGCTGCCCTCGGCCACGTCGCGGCCGGGCAGCGTTACGTCGATCGCCTCGGCTGCGAGGCGTGCGTTCATCAGCGCGTCGGCCAACGCCTGGCGGCGGGCCGTCAATGCCTCTTCAACGCGGCTCTTGGCCTGGTTGATACGCGCGCCTTCGGTCTTGCGTGTCTCCGGATCGAGCTTGCCCAAGCCTTTGAGCAAGTCGGTCAGCACGCCGGACTTACCGAGAAAGCGTGCCTTCTCGTTTTCCAGCGAGGCGTTGTCCTCCACCGAGGCAAACGCATTTTGGGCATCGACGACGACTTGATCCAGATCCAGTGACATGGGAAGGCGAGCGAAAAAATTCGGGTGATTCGGGTCCGCGAAATGCGCGGAATAAAAAACGGGGCTCGGTGAGAGCCCCGTCAGGGTGATCAGCCGGCAAAGTTACTGGGCAACTCCAGCAGCCCGCCCGGCCGATCCAATTCAGGCGACGTTGGCTTTCACCTGGTTCACGATGGCAGCAAAAGCCACCTTGTCGTGAATGGCCATGTCCGACAGCACCTTGCGGTCCAGTTCGATGGACGCCTTCTTCAGGCCGTTCATGAACTTGCTGTAGGTCAGACCATGCTCGCGTGCGCCAGCGTTGATACGTGCAATCCAGAGCGCACGGAACACGCGCTTCTTGTTGCGACGATCGCGGTAGGCGTACTGGCCAGCACGCATGACCGCCTGCTTGGCGATGCGATAAACGTTATTGCGGCGGCCGCGGAAACCCTTAGC
>Ga0209482_1002328_pt1 | contig 11912 bp, 21 predicted proteins | sample CoawatmetaG10DNA_FD_187512 | JGI IMG/M metagenome (GOLD analysis project Ga0209482, IMG submission 187512) | Marine microbial communities from the West Antarctic Peninsula - Coastal water metaG104-DNA (SPAdes) (version 2) | ecosystem: Environmental > Aquatic > Marine > Coastal ...
CCAAGACATAGCCTCACAGGCTCTTAGTGACATGATGGCCTCTGAGGCAGCTGCAACTTTCCTAGTAAGCTCTCAAAACATTAGTCAAGCTGACTTCACAACCACTTACATACCCGCCGCAAACAAAGTACTATCCGACATACGTGGCTTAGCTCTTGCAGGACTTAGGATTGAGATAGGTGGTGGTGATATAGCTCCTAAGGATATTGTAAACTTACGTACTAAGTACGATGTTGCCATAGCAAATCTAACCAAGCCAGCTAATATCACTAGTGAACAATGGCAGGCGGTTGGATCACAGATTACTACTCTTGACACACTTCTAACTCGACTTGAGACTTATGATGCGTCTATGTTGACAGCACAAACTGCTGAAGCAATGGAATCTATCTCTCAACTCCTCGTTCAACAAGCTAGAGAGTTAGGAGAAACTGACCCAATTCTGGCTAGAGCAATGCTGTCTGACAAAATTGTTTGGTCAGCATACGTAGCTGGAAGATGGCCTGAAGTTTTGAAAACTTTGACAGGTATGAAGATAAAAGACACAGTGTATACTCCAATAGACGTATTTGGTTTTGATGCAGCAGCTAAACTAAACCAAACTGAGATATTGAATAACATGAAGATAGATGGTGCTGGTAGTACAAATACTATGTTACTTAACACTCAGGAAATGTTTGACATAGCGGTGTTAAGAACACCTGTTGAACGTAGAGATGCCATAAATAACGCACTAGACTTTAAGGTAAGATTAAACGCACCATTAGATGTCAATTTACCTGAGCACAGGGATAACTTTCTTAACGGTATTGGTCAAGCAACACTAAACGTAGCAACATCAAAACAATTACTGGCACCAGAAACATTTGACAGTCTATTTTCTCAAGATGTTATGACAAAACTAAGTATAATTAAAGCTAATGATCCTGAAAGACACGCTACCGCTGTGGCGCAAATGAAAGATGCGGTAATGGCTCAGGCTGATATCCATAACACAACAGCCACAGGTGCCTTGGCAGACAGTTACTTTGCACTAAATGCCTTAGGTGAAATAGAGTATGATCTTGACAAGAAATTCTTAGATGGTCAGGTTCGTAATATGGAAGTTGTACCTCTTGTTGAGAACGCAGCTAGAACGTACTACAACAATGACATTGCCGCTATGATACGTGACCGTGGTCGTAGGATCAACAGCATGGAACGTAGTGCTATTGAGTCTACAGGATTTAAATTTGTCAATGCTATGTCAGAACTTAATACGGTCAGACTATATGCTAACGCTCAGAAGAAATACGTTAGTCTGTTAAAGAAACTTGGCGTTGACACAACAAATATGGAAGCTATGTTAATCAAACCAGTTGATACAAATACACCTAATACGCCAGACGGTTCAACTGCTGCGCTTGCCTTCACAATGATGGCTACTAATCCAGAAGATGCTAAGATTGAATTTAATAACTACCCGATTGGTGCGTGGGTTATAAACCCTGCTAATGGAGTAGCTCAGAAAAAGTCAAGGGATATTGAATAATGGCAGGCTTTGATTTCAGTCCTTTTCTTGAGCCAGTAGATAATACTTCAGCACCAGCTGCTGTTCAAGTTGCTCCTGAGGCCCCTGTTGCTGTAGCCAAGCCTGAAATAAATGTAATCAAAAAGTCTGTGGAGAAAACTTCTACGTTTGACTTTTCAGATTATCTTGAAGCTGTGACAGATGTTCTAACCGCACCAACCAAAGCCCCTGCCCCTGTGTCAGAAGACTCAGATCGTCAGTTCTTTCAGTCAGGTGTTGGTATGGAGGATAGGGTCTTTGAACCTGAAGCAGAAGGGTATGTCGAACCTGTACTCCCTGCTGGTATAGCTACTGAGACTACTGGTCTTATGAGTAAGCCTTATGATGCAGATCGTATGATGGATGCTAATATTACTGCAGATACTGGTAATACAATTATAGCTAGTTCTTACCTAAAAGATAATAGCATAGCTGAGAATGGCGTATTCTCTCAAGCTGCACTAGAGACATCTGTATCAAACACTACAGATAATAATACCTATAATGCTATGATATTAGGTAATATTGTTAAAGAGACAGGTGCCCTTACGGCTGACGGTCCAAAAACGGAAACTGGATATGGTCGATTGACAGGAGCAGAGTTGGCAAAGGATAGAAGGACTAAAGGAAGAGGGACAGGGCCAGAAGCTACTGCAAGAAATGCTGCATACATTGCCCTTGATAGCAATCCTGCTTTCACAAACCCTAATACTGGATCACGTGAAGGAGATCGTGCAGTTAAAGATGCCATGATATTTGACATTTGGTATGATGATGACCATCGTGAAGCAGGACTTAAACTTGGTAATACACAACCCCGTGATGGTAGCCTATTTAAAGGAAGGGGTCTACTTCAAATAACAGGAAGAGACAACTATAAAAAAGTACAAGATCAACTTGCTAAGAGTGGCATAGAGGTAGACCTTATGGCTAACCCTGAATATGTACTTGACGATAAATATGCACTTGCTGTAGCAATAGCTTTTCTAGAAGTTACTCCAGAGAAAGGTATTAACAAAAATAATATAAATGAACTTGGTCCCTATAAGATGAGTAGGCTTATAAACGCAGGTGAAGGTAGCACTGCAGCTTTATCTAGATGGTCTGAAATAACAGGAAGATTAACTGGTACTGATGCCCAAAACGCCACAGATGCAAATGAAAAAACTGCACAAACAAAAGCAGGTATAACTGGCGATGACGTAGATGGAAACATAGGGCCAGCCAGTGTAAGAGCCTTTAAGGCATACTTAGTTGCTCAAGGTATTACCATACCCAAGGGTGCCAGTAAGTATGATCTTGTGCGCCTAGTGAATCAAGCATAATGTTTGGCTTACCTTTAGAACTAATCACCATGCTCTTCTCCACCGTACTAGGTGGGGTCATGTCTATGTGGGGTCAGAACACTAAGAACAAAGCTGAGCAACAGAAGCTTATGATTACTGGTATGCAAGATGCCAGAGAGCACGGCAAGACAGACGTACACTTTGCATGGACACGCAGACTAATAGCACTATCTGCAATCTTTTCTATTATTGTTTTGCCAAAGGTAGTAGCTGTATGGTATCCTGAGGTTAGCGTTATCGTAGGTTACACTGAAGTACATGGTGGCATAATCAACTGGATATTTGGTGGTGATGGTACAGTAATGTGGCAATCAGCACAAGGCTTTGTCATAACACCCCTAGACACACACATAGTGTCAGCGATTGTTGGTCTTTATTTCGGGGCAGGGTTTACAAAATGATGGACAAAGAAACTGAATGGCACTTATCGAAGACTGTACCTGTTACTCTTGTAGTAGCTATCATCTGTCAAACTGTATCTCTTGTGTGGTATGTGTCATCACTGGACAATTCAGTTAGTAACAACACCCGTGAGATACTTAGACATGAGGTACGTATAAATACTTTAGACAAGATTGTACAGACTCAAGCTTTAACCCTAGCTCGTATAGATGAGAACATTAAGTCAATCAGGCTTATGATGGAAGACAAAAGACGTGATTAAATACTACCTCGTATTAGTCTTGGCATTGGTTGCCTGTACGTCTACAACAATACAGTTCCCTTCGGTATGCCCTAACAACGAGCCTAAATGTCAAAGAAACTTAAATGCACAAACACTATCTCTTATCGGTAAAGATGAAGCAGCTGTCCAGCTTATGTGTCAAGACCCTAATCTTGAAGATGTTCTTGGTGACCAGTGTACTAGCCAATGATGTTACAGGTGACTTCTCTAACAACTACCAAGACTCAACAGTAGATAGTAATAACAAAGAGAGTGCTACTACTAACAACTACAATGCCACAGGCGCGGGTAGTGCTGCCCCTGTAATGAGTGCAATAGCGCCTACTATTATGGGGGCAGGTGGTAACGACAGTTGCTTGATGCCTCTTACTACAGGTGTTCAGGTTACAATGTTTGGTTTTAGCAAAGGTGGAGCTATACAGGATGAGGCTTGTAACAGACGTAAGAATGCTAGGCTCTTAGGAGCACCTCAGCAAGTTGGTGGTTTAGGTTTACAGATTTCTGGGATCAGTATTTTATGTGCAGGTCCAGAGGTATTCAAGGCGATGGTTTTAGCTAATACTCCCTGCCCTGTAAATGATTTTATTACTGGTAAGCTACTCATGGGTAAGAGTGCTTTACTAAAGTACAGAGAGAATCCTTCCGTATATGTGGTGGGGTATGAAGACAACAAACAATTTTGGGACACCTTGTTGAAGGTAGGAGAGGACATAGAATCAAATGAAGAGTCAAATGAAGAAACTACTGTTAGCAAGCTCAGTCTTAGTGATCGTTTCAGGACAAGCAAACTCACAGACAGGCGATGAGAAACTACAGGCTCTAGTAGATAGTATTAATGTTTTAGAAAACAGACTACAGTTGTCAATCCAGCTAGGTATTGGCGCTACAGGTTATGCTCAAGTTGGTGGTGTCATTGTAGACGGATCATTAGATGCTGGTCATATTTCTAGTTCAATGCTTACATCTTATTTAGATGCTGTCGATACTGTAATGCAACACGATTATGCTACAGCTACAACAGCTGAACAACTCTTTGTACAAGAACATGTAGCTGCTATGAATAACCTAGCCTTAGCTGTTGACACATTAGGTGATGCTACAAATGTTCTTATGACAGCTACATCTGTTGCTGAAGTTGCAATAGAAGCTGACACAGCACCTGAACAGGTAGCTCTACAGGACATGCTTGCTACAGATGAGTACTCTATAAATGCATCTGAGGTAGAAACATACAACCAAGCATTAGATTCTGTTGAAGGTTATGCTCAACAAGCTGGTGCATTTATGGCAGCTGCTAACACTAGCAGCCTTACATCAAGCATTGACAGTTATGCAGCACAAAACAACATTGTCATAGGTAACTACTCAGCCTTAACATACACACAAAGTGTTGATGAATTTGTCATTACATGGGATAACTACGGTAATGCTACAGGTTGGAACGGTTATCTAACCAGTGAAATGAAAGACTCTGATGACATCTACGGTGCTGCTACATACATAATGCAACACGGTTCATTAGCTAACAACGATCCTCAGCCATGATAGAGGATGCTGAAGTAAAAGTTGGTGGGTTTACATTTAAAGGGTGGTACATAGCTGCTGCTTTGCCCATCTTAGGTTCTCTTAGTGGTGGTATATATTACGGATATGACACATTACAAAGGTTCTATGCTGTTGAGTCAGGCATTAAGACAGTTGTAACTAAGTCAGGAACATTTGATACAACAGCTAGGGACTTAGGTTCCCGTATTCAAACACTAGAACAGGCGGTACAAGACAATGACGTTAGAGGGCTTAACACAAGGTTGTCAACAATTAGCACACAGATGCAAACGATACTGGGACAACAGAAAGAATTGCTGGACTTACGTAGTCAAGTTGAGAGATCGTCTGGGATCACTGATATGTTGGGTGATAAGCTTGACAAATACCAAACGGAAATAGATGATATATGGAAAGCTTACGATTCCCTAGTAGACAATCCACTGTAAGTATTTAAGGGGTAAGAACGTGCCTAAGAAACTTGACAAATCAAAGATGAAGTGTAACTCACCTAAGTCTACACCTGACCATAAGACTAAATCACATGTTGTCAAGGCATGTTATGATGGTAAAGAAAAGATCATTAGGTTTGGACAGAAGGGTGTCAAGGGTAGCCCTGATGGTACAGCTAGGAACAAAGCATTCAAAGCTAGACACAAAAAGAATATAGCTAAGGGTAAATCCTCAGCTGCATACTGGGCAAACAAGGTGAAGTGGTAGATGTTCTTAGCTGCAGTACTTGCTTGTGCTACCTTTGAAGCTACTACCTGTGTGGTGGTAGCCAATGAGGGTAACATTTGGTATACCCGTGAGCAATGTGAAGCAGATGCCGCTAAGATGGCTGGTATTATAATAATCAATGGACACTACGCTTTACCTAAGTGTTTTAAAGTAGGAGATAATGCATAATGGGACATAGCCTATGGCACAATATAGAGTTAAAAAGAAAATCAGGTAAGAAAATGAGAAAGAAGGGTGCAAAGGGAGCACCAACAGACGAAGCAATTAAAGCTTCATCAACTAAGACAGCAAAGAAAAGGAAGAAGTAATGGCTTACGGTAAAAGTAAAAGTAAAGGTAACACTAAAAGAAAACCAGCACCAGCAGGCTCTCACTACATGCCCAACGGTAAGCTGATGAAGGACTCAGTTATGAAGTCTAATAAAAAGGGAAAGAAGTAATAGTTTAATTAATATCATATAAGGAATGTATCCATGACCACTAGTAGATTAGCATCAAGTATAGCCTACGAAAAACTTGCAAAAACTAGATCAGCTGCATACGGAAAACTTACAGGCACTAGATCAGCTGCATACGAAACACTTGAAAGCACTAGATCAGCTGCATACGGAAAGTATAATGATCGTGGTTCATCTGGCTCAAGCCAATATAGCAAGGACTATACGGCTGCTGGCTCCAAGTATCACAAGGACTATACGGCTGCTGGCTCCAAGTATAGCAAGGACTATACGGCTGCTGGCTCCAAGTATGTCGAAGACTATGATAACGTAGGTCGGTACGGTAAAGACGCTATGAAGGGCAGGGGCTTTGCTACTACAGGGCGTCCTAAGGCAGTCAACGCTAACAAAAAACGAAAGAAATAAGTAAAGCCCCAAGGAGAAATCCAAGGGGCTTTACTTTATTCCATCTCTGTAATGAGTTTGTCTAAGTACCAACGGGCTTTCTTTAGGTCTTCTATTGGCTTGCCCTTGTACCTGTACCTATGCATGTACTTCTTAGCGTTGCCTTCTAGGTAGCCTAGGTACATCATGGCATCCATGTTGTCCTTCATATAGTCAATACATTCTATCTCACCATTACCGTAGTGTGGTGGCTGGTTTACTACATCAGTCATGTGGTACCTCAAGGGTGTGTGAGCTATGCTCAAGAAGAAACTCTACTGGTATCATAGCAGCCAAGTCTGATCTTCCTTTCCTAGTATTCAATCCCCAGATACCCCTGTAGTGTTCCTTACACTTATCTTCTAGTATGGAGTTGACTACCTCAGGGTTAACAAGAACGAAGCTATCTTCAAGCCTGAATGCAATGTGTCGATTGACACCATTGGGTGTACCCCAACCCTTATTGCCAGTAACATTCTTAAACTCCCACCAATGAATAGAGTAGTCTAAGGGGCCATTCCTATACTTACGCTTAGGTGCCTTAACATCTATCTTGCCTAGTTCTTTGTCAAGTATATCCCAATGCTCATGTATGTCTTCTTTTCTTTCTGCCTTTCTTACAAAGTTGTCACCACGTAAACTAATAAACTCCTGTTCAGTTGCAGTCCCTTCAGTAAAAGAACTCTTGTATTTTGTTTGCGCTGTGGTCATCAATGTATCCTATCTATTAATTGGGTTAGCAGTTTAGGCACATGCTAAGGTGGAAGTGTTACTCTACTGGCTGAACAACCTCAGGTCTAGTAAGATCAGTAATTTTTGTTTGTATCCCTGTTGCTGCTGTACCTAAGAAGAGTACTACGATTGGTACTATAATTGCTGCTGATAAAAAAGTCAAGTGTTATTCCTTTATACTAAGTCTACGATTTCACAGGAGTCACCAGAACATGCTAGTGTCTGGCTACCTGCAGTGTTGTCTTCTTTCTCATAGTCAGATAGTTCCTCCCAATTAATTTTATTTGGCATACATGCTAGTAATGTTTCATAGTCAGTCTTACTACAGTCTTGGTAAGGTGCCTGTTGGTATGTGTGCTCATTGAAAGGTAGGAATGACACACCAGACATCTCATCAAAGTGTTTATACACAAAGGCACCCACTTCAAACCACTCATCATTTTTAACATTTATAGTTACCGATGGCTTATGCTCACACCACGCACGTTGATAGGCTAGCCACATCCCTAGCTGTTCAATGGCAGTCATATCAGCAGTAACTATTGCACCGTCTGGAGCTTTCATAGGGAAGCTGAACACAGTAGTCTGGTCAGGCTTCATTACATCTGGCTGGTTAGGTATCTTCTGGTCCTTCATAAACTGTGTCAGTGGGTCTTTGTTATCACCACGAACAGTGCGAATATAATAGGGTGAGTGACGAGCATGTATCCCGCTGCTTGAATTAACCAGTTGTGAAACCGTGCCTGAAGGTTTAACACAGCTGATAGCAGTAGCGACAGGGATACCAAGGCGTTCAGCCCACTCAGCGTTAGTAATAACAGCAATAGATTTGAGATGCTCAAGTGTTTTCTCCAAGCCAGCATTCTTTGTTGTCATCCTACTATTATCCATGATGCCTGTCATAGATACCCCTAGTAAGCGTTCCTCCTCTGTGTTCTTCTGCCATATCTTACGTAGGTAGGGGAACTTAGTGAACGATGATTGGATAGTACCAAGGATGGTAGCCATACGAACCTTCTTCTCTAGGTCACCAATGCTGTCCGTTGCACGTACAACTACCTCTGTTAAATTACAAAACTGCATCGGCCTTAAAATTATCTCCGAACATGGATTAGTTCCGAACTCATACGTTGCATCACGGCGTCCATTCTTAGCTGCCTGTACCTTAGATGCCTGACGGTTGAAGATACCACGCTCACCTGAGCCTGACTCAACCAATGCCATCCACTCACGCATGAATGATAAGCTATCAGGCTTCTCAGTATACGATACAGAGTTGTTAGCCAAGGCACGTTGCTTGTTATTCTCCCACCATGCACCTGACTTAGCGTGACGCATACGATCATCTGAGAGATTACTCAGGGAGATCATAGCACTACGGCGGACACCACCAACAACTACTACCTCACCAATCTTACACATAATGTCGTGACACTCAAGGGATGACAGCTTACGGTTCTGTGCGTCCTTGAATGTCTTAATAACAAAGTCAAACAGTTCAACCAAGGGTGCTGGGCCTGATGCTCTACCACCGAATGTCTTAAGCTTAGCACCAGCTGGACGAACAAGAGACACATCCCACTTAGGTATCTCACCAGCATAGAGTAATGAGATGAGAGTACGAAGGGACTTGGCCCAACCTTCCTTGCTGTCTTTAACAACAATAACTATATCACTATCAGACAACTCAGGAATATCTGGTAGTTTGTTAACTGACTGTCGCTCTACTGAGAACCCAACACCAGTACCACATAGCAAGATAAACATAGCCTCATCAAAAGCTTTCATGTCATCTACTGGTAGGTATGAACAGTTGTACCCAGCTGTATTGTCTCGTGCCATAGCTGGACCAGCTGTCATCAAGGCTCTCATACTAGGCATGACATCTAATGACAAGATGGCCTGCTCAATCTCTCTGATGTAAGAACTATTACCTGCGTTAGGTAATACGATGTTCTCCATGTAACGAGATACTGTTTCACCCCATGTCTCACGCCTACCTTCTTTGTCCAACCAACGGGCATACCGTGACTTGTGGATAAAGGATTGGTAATCGGTTGGTAAGTAGTTGCTGCTCATTTTGTTTCCCGCCCACTATTATCTTTATCTTCTTTTAACCACACCATACGATCAATGTCTACCCTGCTTAGTCCTATGTCCTTAAGCTCTCTATCAGACAGTTTGTTTAGTATCTTGATTGCGTGTCTATGTTCTGACCACAAGACACAGTACCTCATAAACCTTACGAAGATATTGTTAACCCATCTTTGTTTCATCTGTTATCTCCTGATCCCTTGATGACACCACGTTTAGCACGGCTGTTTAGTTTGTCCATGTTATATTCTATCACCTCAGGTAAGTTGCTGTAGAAGTAGTTAGCCAATGCTGTAGCGTAGAAGATAACGTCACCTAACTCCTTGACAATATCCTTCTGACTTACCTTAGTGTTGTCACGTAGATACTTCTTAATCTTTTCTGCTACCTCACCAGCCTCACCGACTAATCCAAGGGTGTTCTCTACTAGTCGTGTGTCACCTTCAGTAACGATCATACTCTCTACCCAGTAGGAGTATTCCATTGGTGACACATTAACAATGCTGAAAGACTCGATGTCTTCTTGTGTAATCATTCCTCTATCCTCTTCCATTCCGCTATCTCAGCATCTAAATTAAAGTACTCATTAACATCTATCATATTCTCATCAACTAAATATCGAATGACAAAACCTTCACTGATTTCGTTTTGTTCAAGGAGAAGATGGAGTCCATAGTTATCAACCAGAGCACGAATCTTACTTTCTAAATCAAACATTGTCAACCACCTTTTTAATTTCCTTCATCACCAAAGTCTATTACGAGAGGATCAATGGACTTAGTAAAGTGTTGGACCATTTCGTATGCAGCATTAAAGTTATCTAACTCTAACTCTTGGTGTTCAAGAGTACCTTGTTCTGTCTCTACAAGGCAAAGGTTATAACAAAAGCTTTCGTCATAATCATCGTCTTGGTAAGGCCCTTCTATAACACTGTGTATTTTTAAGATCATTTTTTCTTTTCCTTAATCCACTCTACAGGAATAAACTCTTGTGCGTATAAGAACTTATGTTTGTCACACCAATCAGAGTAGGATGTCTTCGATCCTTTCCTGATCTTGGCCTTAGGATTACTGAAAACAAATCGAATGTCAAGCTCTGGATACTGTTTATTAATTAATAAATGTTTCTTTCTGTCAGACGGAATGAAGCGTCCTTTTGTCTCAATGTATATGCCATTAGGTAACTGAAAGTCAGGGGTGTAATGACGAACCTCTGCTACACTGTAAGGTATCCTTGACTCTTCATACTTAAACTTAACCTTACGTAACTTTAACCAAGCAGCTGTCCTACTTTCTAATCCTGACCTGAATCGCATTTAGGTGGCTCCCATGTTTGTCCTACATACCTACGTAGCCACAATAATCTGGCATTCTCAATGACCCTTGCCTCTTCTCCATTGTATGCGTGTAAGCATTCCTCATACATCTGAGCTTCAGTTGTACACTCAGCCAGAATCTTAGTTGCCTTCACTGGGCCTATACCATACAGACCAATGATGTTGTCAGCCTTGTCACCTGTCAGTATCTGATTGTAAAAGAAACGTAAGCCTTCAAACTCACCTACCTCTACCATAGTACGTTTGTTGGGGTTGTAATGTGAGCATGGTATCTGAAGCATGTCCTTATCTATTGACACAACGATAGCATCCTTACCATAGTTGGTAGCCCATATACCACACAGATCGTCAGCCTCTTCACCCTTAGATACAATAGCATCCCAGTTATCTATCATGTGCTTACGTATATCCTGTAGATGTTGTGGTTTCTCAACGCCTTTACGATTACCTTTGTAGTCATGCGTGATGGCTACGTCATACCTGAAGTTACCCTTACCTGTAAGAAAGACTGCGAAGTTACTGGCGTCAACCTCCCACATAATTTCATTAAGAGACTGCCAGAGAATGTCATCTAACTTGTCAAGGGCATCCTCTACTGAATCATTCTCACAGGAAAAAGCTGCACGATAGGCGAAGGGGTCACCATCTACTAGCACTTGTTTATTATTTTCCATTTAACCTAGCTCTTTCTATTGCTGCCTGACGCTCATTGGCTGTAAATTTTCTGAGAAATTGAGCAGATTCTTGTAAATCAAATAGTCTTTTCTTCAAGTTGTCTAAGTGTTTCTTAGCTGATATTATCTCACGTTCAGTGTTCTCTATCTCACCACTCATACTCATATTTATTTCTCCAACCTTAATGCAAACCATGACACAGGGAATAACTCCTTCATACTGTTACATATACCATTAGCTACTAGCCTAGTCTCTAGTTGCGTGTCACCTGCACACCTAAGATTGCACATATCAGCGAAGGCATCAAGGCTACCTGACCAGTACCACTC
>Ga0209482_1002339_pt1 | contig 11879 bp, 11 predicted proteins | sample CoawatmetaG10DNA_FD_187512 | JGI IMG/M metagenome (GOLD analysis project Ga0209482, IMG submission 187512) | Marine microbial communities from the West Antarctic Peninsula - Coastal water metaG104-DNA (SPAdes) (version 2) | ecosystem: Environmental > Aquatic > Marine > Coastal ...
TAAAGCGCTTCATGATCTTAACGAAGGTAAAGTTAAGGGAAGAGCCGTTTTAGTTCCATAATAATAAATAACGAGAGGGATAAATGAAAATAATAAAAACTTGCTTAAGTGCTATGATATCAGGTGTCCTGATATTTAGTCCAGCTTTTGCAGATAAGTGGAGCGATCAATTTCCACATATCAAAGCAACAGGAGATATTTCTGGTGACTGTTCTTATGAGAAAATTTCAAAAAAGAACTACAAAGGAAAAACTCTTAAAATAAACACGCACGCAGTTCCAGTAATTGGACAGCCTACAGCTCTTCATGCTGAACAGTTTGCTAAATTAACAGGTGCAACAGTTGATGTAACACATACACCAGCAGGTGATTTGTATGCAAAAGCTATGGTTCCTTTTAAAGCTGGTCAATCTCCGTACGATATCGTATTTGGATTTTCTAACTTTATAAATGACTGGAGACAATATTTAGCACCAGTTCCAAAAAAATACATGAACACAAAAGAGATGAAAGATGTAACAAAATCTCATGTGGGTGTTTCTTCTTGGGATGGAACTATGTATCAATATCCAGTTGATGGAGACAGGCATTATCTAAAATACAGAAAAGATGTAATTGATAATCCTGAGATGCAAAAAAAATACAAAGCAGATACTGGAAAAGAGTTAAAAGTTCCTACAACTTGGAAAGAATATGGCGAAATGGCCAAATACTTTAACGGTTGGGATTGGGATGGAGATGGAGAAAAAGAATACGGTTCAGCTGAAGTTATGAAAAAAGACGACTTAATGTTCGCAGCTTTTTTCAGTAGATCAGTAGCGTATGCTAAAAATCCAAGAACTCCAGGTGGTTTCTTTTTTGATTTAGAAACTATGAAACCAAACATTAACAATCCAGGGTTTGTTGAGGCTTTAACTGACTGGGTAGAAGCTACTAAGTATGTTCCTCCAGGAGGAATTAACTTTGGACTAGGTGATGAAATTGGATCATTTGGTGGTGGCCAAACTTTGTTTAGTTTTTCATGGGATGATGCTTTTATTGCAGCGATGCAAGACGACAGTCCTATTAAAAATAAAGTAGGTACAGCTCCTCTTCCAGGTGCAGATAAAGTTTGGAATAGAGTATCTGGCAAATGGGATAACAAATATAATCAAGCACCATACATCGTATGGGGTTGGGCAGTAGGTGTTGCTAAGAAAAGTAAAGTACAAGAGATGGCGTTTGACTATCTATGTTTCTTTTCTAACGGAGCAAACCACCAAGCTGACTTAGCTATTGGTAACTTTGGTGTTAATCCATTTAAAAACTCTGATTTCGATCCAAATCTTTATATAGATACTATGGGTTGGGATGCAGATATTGCTAAAAGTTATACTAAGACACTTAAAGATATGGAAAAAAGTAAAAATAGAGTTTTCCCTTTAAGAGTACGTGGTGTATTTGAGTTCACTAGTGCGGTTGCAACTGGAACTTCTAAGGCTTTAGCTGGACAGCTATCACCTCAAGAAGCGCTGGATGAAGTCGCTAAAGAGTGGGAAGCAATTGTCAAAAGAGTTGGAAAATCAGCAGTACAAGAAGATTATGCTGTTGGTGTCAAAATGGAAGACAACAAGTTATAAAAATAACTTTATGTGGCCACTTTTAATTAGTGGCCACATACATTACATTCAAAATTCAATTACATGAACTTTAAACATAAATACGTTTTTTTATTTCCAGGTTTATTTGTTCTTATAGGTATCTTAATTTTCCCAATAATATTTGTAGTTCGTTTAAGTTTGTCGGGGTGGAATAGCTATAATGGTTTAAATTTTATAGGCCTTGAAAACTATGTTAGGTTATTCACTGATGATCCACGATTCTGGGAATCATTTATTAGGTTAAGTTTCTTGTCAGTTACAACTGTAACCTTACAGTATGTAATTGGTTTTGCTTTAGCACACATGGTTTGGAAAGAAATTAAGTTTCAAAGATTCTTTAGAGTATTATTTTTAATACCCATGATGACAACCCCAGTTATCATGACAGTTATTTGGAGAACTTTTTTTCATGAGTCACTAGGGCCTGTTAATGATCTTTTGCAGATATTCGATGTTGCACCAAAATGGCTTACAGATCCGACTTTAGCTAAAATTACTGTTATTATTGTTGAAGTTTGGCAGTGGACACCTTTTATGTTTTTACTATTATTAGCAGGTCTTTTATCACTTCCTAAAGAACCTTTTTTGGCAGCTGCAATTGATGGAGCAAGTCCAATTAGAAAATTTATTTATGTAACATTTCCACTGATGGCACCCATATCTATTGGAGCAATTATTATTAGACTGATTGAAGCTTCTAAAATAATGGATACTGTTTATGTTTTAACCTCAGGTGGTCCAGGAACCTCAACTGAGACATCAAGTTTTTATATCTTTATTAAGGGATTAAGGGAGTTTCAAATGGGTTATGCAGCCTCAATGTCGTTCACATATTTAATAATAATGATCATAAGTTTAACAGTTATTGCGAAAGTATTAACCAAGCTATTACTCAAAGAATAAATATGGGAAAATTATACACATTTTTAAAATATTTTTTTATAACAGTCTGGACAGTTTTTGTTGTGGCACCTTTTCTTTGGGCTCTTACAACTTCGTTTAAAGATTTTAATTCAGTAAATGGAGGTGTTACTTATATTCCATGGGTTGATTTTGAACCAAATTTAGAAGGTTGGAGAGTTTTAATTAAATCCCCAGCACAAGGAGGAGTAGACATTGTTGAACCTTATTTTAATAGTTTGTTTGTAACATGCACTGCAAGTTTAGTTAGTATAATACTTGGAACCTTATCTGCTTATGCTCTTTCTAGATATACATTCAAAGCTGGTCCTATAAAAAATAATGACATCACATTCTTCTTTATTTCTCAAAGAATTATGCCACCAATTGTTTTATCTATACCTTTCTTTTTATTTCTTGGTGCGGTTAATTTGTTGGATAGTCTATTCGGACTAATAGTAGTTTATATTGTTTTGTTAATGCCAATAGCAGTTTGGATTATGGTTGATTTTTTTAATAAAGTTCCAAGAGAAATAGATGAAACGGCATTGATAGATGGATGTAATCCTTACCAGGCATTTTATAAAGTTGTATTACCAAATTCAATACCAGGGTTAATTGTTGCTGGAATGTTTTGTATTATATTTGGTTGGATTGATTTCTTTTTTGCTTTTATTTTAACCTTTACTGAAGTGCAGTTACTACCTGTAAAAATTGTAGCTTTAAACTCTTCAATAACACCATGGTGGAGCTTATCAGCTTCAGCACTAGTTTCAGTTGCACCGTTAATCGTTGTTGCATTTATTGTTGAGAGATATTTGTCAAAAGGAAATCTATCAGGAGCAATTAAATAATGAATTTAGTTGGTGAAAACTTATCGTACAAACTAACTGAAGAACTTCAGTTAAGAAAAATCTCTTTTAATTTTGAAAAAGGTAAATTTTATACAATTTTGGGAAGAACACTTTCTGGTAAAACCACTTTATTAAAAACAATAGCAGGGCTACTTATGCCAGATAGTGGATCAATGAGATTTGAAGATAAGAATTTTTTAGAGATACCTGTATGGAAAAGAAACATAGCGATGGTTTATCAACAATTTATTAATTACCCGCATTTAAATGTTTTTGAAAATATTGCGTTTCCATTAAAACAAAGAGGTTTAGATATAAAAAAAATTAATGATGAAGTTTTTAAATCTCTTAAATTAGTAGGATTAGAGGGTTATGAGAAAAGAAAGATCCAAGAATTATCAGGTGGACAACAACAAAGGGTGTCAGTTGCAAGGTCACTTGTAAAAAATGCAAAGATTTTACTGCTCGATGAGCCATTAGTTAATCTGGACTACAAGTTAAGAGAGCAGTTAAGAGAGGAATTTAAAAATATATTTGTTAATGGTTTGTCAAAGGAAAGTATTGTAATTTTTTCAACAACAGATCCCAGGGAAGCAATGGAACTTAATGGTGAAGTCATTGTTCTTGATGAAGGTAGAGTGCTGCAAGTAGGAGCAGCAAAAGAAATATTCGAAAACCCCAAAGATTTAAAAGTTGCTGCCATTTCAAATGACCCACCTATGAATATTTTGAAAGCTGACCTAGGTTCTAATAAAATAAAATTTGAAGATATTGAAATAGATATTCCAGATCATTTATCTAAAATGAAAAATAAGAATTTTAATTTTGGTATAAGAGCGTCTGATATTGAATTGAATGATAATGGTTTTGAATTTGAAGTGGAGCTTGCAGAAATTAGTGGCTCAGAAACTTTACTACACCTCACAAGGGGAAATTTAAAAATTATAACTAGTATAGAGGAAGTGATGGATTTTAAAATTCGTGATAAAGTTAAAATTAACTTTAAATCCAATAGAGCTTATGCATTTGATGAAGTTGGAAATTTAGCCTCATCTCCATTTAGAGGTAGCAATGTCTAAAATTAATTTAAATAAAATATCTCACTCATATAATCCAAATGATCCTAATCCGACTTATGCATTAAACCCATTCTCAATGGTTTGGGAAGATGGAAAAAGATACGCAATTTTAGGACCATCTGGGTGTGGAAAAACAACAATGTTAAATATTGTGTCAGGCTTAGTAAGACCTTCATCGGGAAAAATACTATTTGATGAAAAAGACGTTACTGATCTTAAAACTGAGAACAGAAACATTGCACAAGTATTTCAATTTCCAGTTATCTATAGCACCATGACAGTGTATGATAATTTAGCTTTCCCTTTGAGATGCAGAGATTTTTCTCAAGAAATAGTGGAAGAAAGGGTTAATTCTGTAGCTGAAACGTTAAATTTAAAATCTTTTTTAAAATTACCAGCTAGAAAACTTACTGCCGATCAAAAACAATTAATTTCGCTTGGTAGAGGGCTTGTAAGAGAAGATGTTGCTGCAGTATTAATGGATGAGCCATTAACAGTTATAGACCCTGATCTAAAATTTAAATTAAGAAGAAATCTCAAGGAAATAAATGAGAAATATAAAACAACCCTAGTTTATGTAACTCACGATCAAAATGAAGCGATGACTTTTGCGGATAATATAATAGTTATGAGTGAAGGTGAGGTGGTTCAAACAGGAACTCCTAAAGAATTATTTGAAAGACCAAAAACTACTTTTGTTGGATATTTTATAGGATCTCCTGCAATGAATTTATTTGAATCAGAAACTTCATCAAATAATAGTGTTAAAATTAATGATACTTTGATTAAAACAAGTACAGATTTATCAAAATTAAAAAATAATAAAGTTAAATTAGGCATAAGATCTGAATTTATAAAGATAGCCGAAAATCAAAAAGAGAATATTATTAGTGCTGATGTAGAAAAAGTAGAAGACCTAGGAAATTATAAATTATTAACCGCTAAAATGGGTAACCTTACAATCAAGTCTAAAATAAATAGAGAAACTGAAGTTTCATCAGAAAAAGTAAACCTTTATATTCCTCCAGAGAAATGTTGTGTGTATGAAGGTGAAAAATTAATATAGATAGACTTAAAAACCTTCTATTTACATGCTTATTTCCCGTATCTATTAAGTCATTAGTTAAGATATAGTAAATTTGTGAATTTTAGACTAACCAAGCACAAAGAAAAATTATTTCCACTGGATTAAACATGGTCTCTATTGTTGCTAAAAAACTTAATTTAAGTACTGAAGATCTGAAAAGACAAAAAAATATAATTAGCAAATTAAACCTAGCGAAACTTCCATTTGATATATCACCAGATAGAATGTGTGCTCTTAATTTAGAAATGGCCAGACATTCAAGTGCTGTCTTAAAGTACCAAGAAGATAAATCTGGTATTAAATGGATTTTTTCTTCAATAAAAAAATATAAAGTTTTTTTAATAATATTTGAATCAAATGAGTTAGGAGAAGAGATATATAAAGAAAAAATTTCTAGCAAGCTACCAGAGTATTCTTATAAAACAGTTGCTCAAATAGTTGATGATGGGATAAAACTAAATTTTTTTATTAAATTGGATGCAAGATCAAAAGCAACAACAGATCTAAAAATTAGGAATGTTAGACCTTCAGAGGAAGTTATTATTGAATTTATAAACTGGAAAATTGACCTACTAGCTTCTTTAATGAAATTCAAAGAAGATTTAATCAATTAAGGTTAGTGCAATACCAACCCTAAATTTAAGGGTCTTTAACGATTATAATATTTAATAACCCAGGTTTTTTTATTTAAAAAAAATAACTTTAAATACAGAAATTACTTACAGTAATTTTTTGCTCAAAATTTTAAAAAAATATTCTTTGGATAAACCAATAAAAGCCAATAGATGCAATAATGATTGAAATCGGTTTAGTGATTCTATTTTGGTACCAGGATTTTTTTTGGAACAATAGTGCAATTAGAATATATGACAAAATAATTATACTAATTTGACCAAGCTCAACTCCAACATTAAAAGAAACTAAACTTGAAATAAATAGGTTTGTAGAAATTCCAATTTCATTTAAAACTCCTGCAAAACCCAAACCATGGAGTAGACCAAAAATAAAAATTATATAGGGCCTTGTTTTTTTTATATTTTTAGTAAACAAATTTTCAATTGCTATAAAGCAAATAGATAGAGCAATGATTGGTTCAACAATAATTGCTGGAATTATTATTATTTTTAGCGCACCTAAGAACAAAGTAATTGTGTGAGCTAAAGTAAAAATTGAAATTTGTAAAACTAAAGGCTTCAGTTTTGAAGATAAAAGAAATAGCGCTAGTACAAATAAAATGTGATCTAAACCTTTTGGTATAATGTGCTTAAATCCTAGCAAGGTATATTCTTTAACATTTTGAAAAAGTCCTACCTCAGTTTTATTCTTTATACTAAAAAATTTAGATCTTTTACCATCTTCAATTAATTCAGTATAGAGAGGTTTATTATGAATTGAATTAATACGTAAAATAATTGATCCTAAATTTTTATCCCAATAAAATTTAAATCGTTCTTCTTTAATATTTTGAATATCAAAAGTAACAATAGTGTCTCTAATTATGTCAGTATTACCCACTTTTGGTATGACTACACTTATCAAGGTTAGGTCTAAATTTGAATTATTGGATGTTAGATTAATTTTTTTACCAAAATTTTTGATCTTAGAGTTAAATTGATTTAGTAAAATTGCTGGGTTCATTTTCCTTAAACCCCGATATTCCTCAGATTTTTTAGACTCTTTTGTATTAGAATGTTTTGTTTCTATACCTGCAATAATAGCTTCTAAATTTAATTGAATTGATAGATTTGCGTTTATGATATTATCTTTCTCATAAATATTAAGATTTGCAATTGCTGGGCGCAGTTCGTGAGCATAAGATGATTTAATAAAGAATAGTATGAATATAAATATCTTAAAAAACATTAATTTATTAAAGCAGGTTCTATATTTATTTGTAATCATATTTTTAGTAACTTTTTTAAAAATTAAAGTACATGCGCACGAATTATGGCTTGAGCCAATTAATTTTAATTTTAATAACAAAGAATTATTTAAAACTAATATTAATATTGGTCAAGATTTTATGGGTTCTCCTTTTGGGTTTTATAGCCCAAATAAAAAAAGTCTATATTTAGAAAATAGAAATAAAGTAACACAATTATCACAGCGGGATGGAGATTTTCCAGCAATTCAAATGTTAATTTCAGAGCAAGGATTTCATGTTTTAAACTATGAAACTAATAACGAATTCTTAAAGTATGACTCTGTTGAAAAGTTTGAAGATTTTGTAAAAGAACAGGGCCTTCAAAGCACTATAAATAAGTTTGATAGAAATAAAATTCCTACAGAAAACTATAGAAGGTTTGCAAAAGTTTTAATTACCGACGGAAATAAAGGTTTTTTTATTCAAAAACCAAAATTAGATTTTGAGATTATTGCTTTGAACACACCTTACGAGCTTAAGAATAGTTTTTTTAAATTTCAACTTTTTGAAAAAAAAAAGCCTTTAAGAGATTGGCAAATTACTATTTTTAGTAAAGATGAAAATAATACCTATAAAGAAAAGATTAAAACAAACTCAAATGGAGTAGGAAAAATAAGAACTATTGAAAATAGAACTTATTTATTAAGTGCTGTTAAGTTAGATAAAGCAAATTATTTGCAAAAATTGAAATTTAAATCTGATTGGTTCAGTTTATGGGCAAGCTTAGTTATAAAAAAATAAAATACTTTAATACACTTTTTGGTTGTGTACATCTTTGTCCTTAGCTAAATTTTACATATAAACGGGGTCTATTTGACAACTTGCAGTTAAGTATTCCGTAGACACCTATATCTAACTGTGAGTAGTATCAGGGTAGTTAATTAACTAATATAAAAGGAGAGAAAAATAATGATTAAAGACAAAAAATCATTAAAGAATTCAACGTCTTCAAGACGTAAATTCTTTAAAACTGCTGCTAAAGCCGGTGCTGTAGCTGCAGCTACTGTTGCAATGCCAAATATTGCAACTGCAGGAGCTCACGCTACTGTATTAAAGATGCAAGCTGCTTGGCCTTCAGGAGCAAACATCTTTTTTGAAATGGCACAAGACTATTGTAACATGGTTAGCGACATGTCTGGTGGATCACTTAAAATTGATCTTCAGCCCGTTAACTCAATTGTTAAAACTTCGGAAATCGGAGCAGCGGTAAGTGATGGAATAGTTGATATGGGTCACTGGGTGACTGCATATTGGTATGGTAAAAACGCTGCAGCTTCACTTTTTGGAACTGGTCCTTCATACGGAATGTCATCTCAAGAAGTTATGGGATGGATGGAACGTGGTGGTGGAAGAAAATTATATGAAGAAGCAGTAGCTAGTGTTGGATATAACTACACTGGATTCTTTCATATGCCTATGCCAGCACAACCTTTCGGTTGGTTCAAAAAGAATGTAACTAAAGTATCTGATGTTAAAGGTATGAAGTATAGAACAGTTGGTCTAGCGACTAACGTTTTAACTGCTATGGGAATGGTCGTAAGACAATTACCAGGTGGTGAAATCCAACCAGCAATGAAAACTGGTTTGATTGATGCTGCAGAGTTTAACAACCCAACATCAGACTCACAGTTTGGAATGCAAGATGTCTCTAAACACTATCACTTAGGAAGTTTTCACCAATCTCAAGAGATGTTTGAAATTCCTATGAACACGAAGAGACTAAAAAGCCTTTCACCTGCTCATCAAGCTATCTTAAAAAACGCTGCTTATGCTGCGAATACAGATAACTACTTCAAAGCACTTGTTAGATATTCTGACAGTTTAGCTATGTTGATGAACGAGCATAAGGTTAACGTTTACCAAACATCTGATGCCATTTTAGCTGAACAGTTAAAAGGTTGGGATAAAATTGTTGGAGAGTTCTCTGCAAAAGATGCATTCTTCAAGAAGGTAATCGACTCTCAAAAAGCATACGCTAAGAAAGTAATGAAGTACTTGCTGATGAATCAGCCTAATTACAAACTAGCTTATGAAAATGAGTTTGGTCCAATTGGAAAAGTTAAAATCTAATTAGCTTTTAAATAATTTAAAAGAGGGGAGTTTAGGCTCCCCTTTTTTTATAGTACAGTTTTTGAAAAATTAGGGTATTCTATTTAAATCATGATGAGAGCCTACATAAAATTTGCTGACACATTAAGCACTTCAATAGGTAAGGCTTTTTCTTGGTGTATTGTTATTTTGATGGGTGGAACTTGTTACGAAGTAACAATGGCTTATATATTTAACAAACCAACACTTTGGAATTTTGACTTTAGTATGCAGATGTATGGTGCAATATTAATGATGTCAGGAGCTTATTGTTTGGCAACAGAGTCCCATGTTAGAGGAGATGTGATTTACAGATTATTCAAACCAAGAACACAAGGTTGGATTGATTTAATACTCTATTTTATTTTCTTTTTTCCTGGTGTAATAGCTTTAGCATTTTATGGATATGAATATGCGGCACTTGCTTGGAAGATAAAAGAAACTAGCTGGAGTAGCCCAGCACAGATTAATATTTATATGGCAAAATCCTTGATACCAGCAGCAGGAGTATTCTTAACCATACAAGGAGTTGCTGAGGTATTTAGATCAATCATTTGTATTCAAACAGGACATTGGCCTGCAAGAATGGTTGTTGCAGAAGAAACAGAACAAATTTTAATGAGAACAGCTCAGGACGAGGATCAAAAAGATGTTATTTAGTTTAACAAATCCAGAAGTAGCCATCTTCATGATGGGGATATTTTTATTTGCAGTACTATTAGGTTTTCCAATTGCATTTACTCTAATGGCGATGGGAATAGGCTTTGGATACTATGCTTATTATGACCCTGTTTTAATGGATCACATTTTTGATAATAGAATATTTTCATTATTTGTAAAAAATACCTACACAGTTATGGATAATAATGTCCTCACCGCAGTTCCCCTCTTTTTATTTATGGGGTATTTGGTTGAAAGAGCTGGAATTGTATCAAAATTATTTTTTGCAATAAGACTTGCGGCTCATAGATTGCCAGCTTCAATGGCAGTAGCTGCATTAATAACTTGTACTTTATTTTCTACAGCAACTGGAATTATTGGTGCTGTTGTAACCTTAATGGGCTTACTTGCTTGGCCCGCAATGGTTAAAGCAGGATATGATAAAAAATTTGCATCAGGAGTAATTTGTGCTGGGGGATGTCTGGGTATTTTAATACCACCAAGCATTATGTTAATTGTTTATTCAGTGATTGCACAATTATCACCTTTAAGATTATTTGCTGCAGCAATTTTCCCAGGACTTTTACTTGCAAGTTTATATATAGCTTATGTTGTAATCAGAGCTTGGTTAAATCCATCAATTGCACCTAAGCCAGATGCAGCGGATATTCCACCAAGAGCAGAAATTTTAAAAGAAGTACTAGTTTCTTTTGTACCTCTTTTTGGGTTAATAATGTTAGTACTTGGAACAATTTTAGCAGGAATAGCAACACCAGCTGAGGCTGCAGCAGCAGGAGCATTTGGAGCAATACTCTTATCCTGGTTTTACAAAACTCTTAAGTGGCAAAGTTTTAAAGAATCTGTCTTTCTAACAGCAAAAACCACAGCAATGATCATGTGGTTATTTATTGGTTCTTGGACCTTTTCTTCAGTCTTTTCTTATTTAGGTGGTCATGAAATTTTTGAACATTTTTTTAAATCAATAGAAATAACAACTTGGCAATTCTTAATTATTACACAAATAATAATCTTTCTTTTAGGATGGCCATTAGAATGGACTGAAATCTTAATTATATTTGTTCCAATATTTTTACCGTTGCTTGAGGTATTTGATGTTAATCCATATTTCTTTGCAATGTTAATCGCTTTGAATTTACAAACATCCTTTTTGACACCACCCATGGCCATGTCTGCCTATTATTTAAAAGGTGTACAAAAAAATAATGTTGAGTTGATGGAAATATTTGCAGGAATTATGCCATTCTTGGGCATAGTAATATTTGCAATGTTCCTTATGTATATGTTTCCAGGTATTGCTTTGTGGCTACCGGAAACATTATTTGCAAACTAGGTAATTTAAAATTATGAACATATTTTCTCTTACAACTAATAAATTAGTAGAACATTTAAGAACAGGCCAAATTTCCTCTGTAGAAGTTTGTGCACAATATATTGAAAGAATTGAAAAGTTTGAAAAAGATATCAATGCTTGGGAATATTTTGATAAAAAAAAACTTTTGGAAAAAGCAGAAGAGGCGGATGAACACAGAAAATCAGGAAAGCCCCTAGGTTCTTTACATGGACTACCAATTGCAGTTAAGGATATAATAGGTACTTTTGAAATGCCTACTGAATGTGGAACTTCAT
>Ga0209482_1002341_pt1 | contig 11874 bp, 9 predicted proteins | sample CoawatmetaG10DNA_FD_187512 | JGI IMG/M metagenome (GOLD analysis project Ga0209482, IMG submission 187512) | Marine microbial communities from the West Antarctic Peninsula - Coastal water metaG104-DNA (SPAdes) (version 2) | ecosystem: Environmental > Aquatic > Marine > Coastal ...
AAGCATTTTTAAGATGGCAAAGAGTCGTTTGCTTTTCCACTGATAGCTAATTTGACGTGAAAATAAAAATCTACAATAAGTTTTCTGATGAGATTCTCAAAGCATGGAATACATTTGAAAACAACGGTCATCTAATGTCTTCCAGAAGTGTGCCTGGATTCAAAACTGGTATAACGCTGTTGGCGAGCCTATGCACAAAGTTCAATTATTTATAGTACCCATATCATATGAAAGTAAAATCAAGGTTTGATAGGAATAGTCAAATGAAAGATTTTAAAAATAAATCTACAAAGAAAAAGTTACATATTGGTATTATCTTTCCTGATACAAAATTTTCGAAAGAGTTGAGCGCTTTGGTGGATTGGTGCATTGACGATCCACGCATAGAAGTAGAGTGTTTGGTGACATTGCCGCCTAGACATCATAAAAAAAATATTATTTCTTTGTTCCAAAAAGTTTTATGGAAAATGGTTATAGGTTTTGAGAACCTCTTTGCCAAAGATTCAAGTCAAAGTATTGATATTCTAATCAAAGATCTTGATGCTCGGGATAAAATTAAGAAGATTAAATTTGATTCCTCTCGTGATCAGGCTCAACGAAATATTAGTGAGCTTAAGGAATATGACTTAGATTTGCTAATTGCCTTTGAATTAAACAAGCCTTCTCAAATACTGTCACAAGCCTCAAAACTTGGCTTGCTTAGTTTTTATCATGATGAGCAAAACCAGAAGTTTAGATACCCTATTTGTTTTGAAGAAGTTCTTAAAAAGCAAAATAAAACTAGCTTTAATATACTTCATGTAGCTCCCCAAACTCAAAAAGTAGTGCGTATTTTAAAAGGTTCATTTGTCACTCATAGCTTCTTTCTCACCAATCAAAGAAACCTCTTTTTAAGAAGAAACTTTTACATGCAAAAAATCTTAAAGGATATCCATCAAGGCAAAAATCTTAATGGCAAGTCTTTTAAACTTGAGAGTCAAATAAACAAGATTACAACTCCTCGGATCATGGATCAATTTAGATATATTATTCATGTATCAAGCATTACAAAAAATAGAATTTTAAATAGAATCATAAATAAAAAAGATAACTGGAACGTAGGTATAAATTTTTCAAACTGGAAAGATTTTGATTTTATCAAAAGCATTGTATTTAAAAATCCTGATGGTCATTATTTAGCCGATCCTTTCATTTTAAAAGAAGGTGCTGAAACATACTGCTTTGTTGAGGACTACGATTGGTCAAAAGGAAAAGGCTCAATAGCAGCCTATCAAATCAGTAGTGGCGACCCTAAAAATCTTGGAATAGTCTTAGAAGAGTCATTTCATCTTTCTTTTCCTTATATTTTTAAGCACGAATCAAAGATATATATGCTGCCAGAAAGTTCTGACAATATGGATATTAGAATTTATGAGTCTGTAGAATTTCCAACAAAATGGAAGCTCAAAACTATTATCAAAGAGAATGTCTCCGCAGCTGACTCGATGATATTTAGCCGTAACGGTATGTGGTGGCTCTTTAGCAATATCAACCCAATTGGGGGGAGAGATTATTGTTCAGAATTATCAATATTCTATACCGACAACCCAATTGAGGGTGAATGGATGCCTCATGAAAAAAATCCAGTAATTTTTGATCCCTCCTCCGCTCGAAACGGTGGGATGGTTTTAGATAATGACTCTTTATACAGAGTTGGACAAATTCAAACTTTTGGCATGTACGGAGGAGGTGGCGTTTCTATTAATCAAATAGTTGAGTTGACTCCCAACAGCTATAAGGAGCAAAGTGTATTAAAACTATATCCTGAGTTTCAACAAGGTATAAAGGGTGCGCATCACCTTCATAGTGATGGAGGCATAACAGCCTTTGATTTTCTTATATAAATGTCTGTATTTTCTAAAAGATAATTTTATTGAGTGAGCGTTTATTTAAAAGTAATATTTCAATTAAGGCTCTTCAATTAAAATGGATATTTTTTATTGCGGAAAAAAGTATAAATCTATCAGGCAAGAATTCTACTAACTAAAAATTATTGGATAAAAAGTTAGTTACCTGGACTACGTTATATTCTAATAGCACACCTCTTTCGTCGCTTAAGTCTGAGGCTATATAGTGAGCTTAATTAGTTGGTTGATTGACCATAGAGTTAAAAAAGTTACTAGTTTTTTTTAGCTCCTCATATGAGCCTATTGCTTCGATACAACCATCGTTGAAAACAAAAATTTTGTCAAATTTATCAAGCAAGCTTGATTTGTGTGTGACGGAAATAAAGGTATTAAATTGACTATCGAAGGCTGCTTGATATATCTTTTTTTCCAAGGCCTGGTCCATCCCGCTAGTAGCCTCATCAAGTATTAAGATATCTCCTCCTCTATAAAGAGCGCGCGCAATTCCAATACATTGCTTCTGACCGCCTGAAACCATGTTATTAGAATCAGAGATATTGGTTTGCAATCCATTTGGCAGATCATCAATTAACTCTTGCAGCGAAGCATTTAATATAGCGCGATCAAGTTTATCAATGTCTAGCTCTTGGTTTGAACCAAAGACTATATTTTCTTGCAAGGTATCTTCAACGAAAAATATTTTTTGTGGAACATACGAAAAGTTTCTCCTGTAGCTATGAAGATTTTTTTTAGATAGGACCTCTTTATCCATGGTTATTTCACCTGAATCAGGCTCTATCATTCCTAATAGTAAATCTAGAAATGTTGATTTACCGGAGCCGGTGGGACCAATAATTGCTATTTTTTGACCTTTAAGCATAGTGATATCTATGTTTTCAATTAAATAATCCATATTGTCTTTTTCATAAGCAAAGGAAATTTTATTAAAAGATATTTCATTCTTAAATCTAAATGGTTCCTCGGATGAAGACAAAATACTATTGTGATGATCTTTAGCAAGCAAGGTGGTTACATTATTTAAATGCGGCATTCGACTAAAAATTTCATAAGAGAAATAAAAAATATTTTGAAAGGCAGGTAATAATTTTAAAGCAGCCAATCCATAGACTGATAGGGTTGCAAAAAAAGCTGAAGTGCTAACTCCGTTATAACTAACAAAAATAGACGCAACACTGAGAATCATTAGCAAAGTTGCATCTATATAAAACCTTGGCATATATGCCAGAGACATGTTCAGACCTTTTAGGGTAGCTAAGTTAGAGTCAACTTGCTTAAAATTTGCGATAACTGTTTTTTGATTGTTGTAAAAAATAATTTCTTTAAATGATCCAAAGACATTTGCAATAATCCCCATCGTTATGTCCATATACTTGGTGATTTGAAGGCTATTTTTTTTTGTTTCAGTCTTAAAAGCTGTAAATATTATCAAGTAGGCTGAAGAAAGAACTAAAATGAGGATCAAGGTGAGTGTCGCGTTAAAAAAGAATAAAGCTATTGTAATGATCAGAGCAAGCACGAATTTATTAAACAGGTTCATAAAAAAGTTAATCATGTCTGCAACAATATCTCCATCATGGACAATCCTCGATATGTTTTTAGAAGAGTGCGATTTTGAGAAATCTAACCAATCTAATCCTAGAAAATATTGCAAAAGAGAGGTTTTTATTTTTGCTCCCATCAGCTCGCTAAATATACTGATCCGTCTAATCGATATTGAAGAAATAATTATTGTAAATAAGGAATAAATGAAGAGAAGCCCGGTAAATAAAAAAATAATTTGATCTTTCGGTAGTCCAAGAAAATTTACAAGGGATACAAAAAGCTCAAATTCAAGTAACGCACCACTAAGATTCTCAAGATTCAGAACTAAGAATGCAATAGCAGCTAACCCTACAACCTCTATAAGGGCAACAAGTGTTAATACCAATGGCATGAACATAAGCTGCTTGAAGTCATCCCTGAAAAGGATTATTTGAAGACTTTTAATTAAATGAAGCAAAACTTAGGTTGAAATTGTGACAAAGTTTTATGGTCGATTCTCATCAAGGATGCGAAATTGTTGCAATTAATGCGCATGATATAAGCTGTTAATTTCTAGTAATTATACCTTCTGAATAAAAATTTATACCTAGAAGGATTAAATTAATTCTCTAAGTTAAGAAATCAAAGGCGGAAATATTTCTACTGCTGTGAAAATGATCAGCCCCTTTAAATTTTTTTATGTCGTAATTTTCAATAAAACATTCATTTTTATGGCTTTCTTCGATGCCAATTGGATCGGGTAAGAAGTATTTTCTGAGGCAGATTTAATTATTTTAAAGAGAAGCCGATGCCTAATGTCTTTATGACTTCAACCTCAAAAAGTGTTGCTTATGAGATACAAAAGGGAGATGCTATTTCAGAAGTAGTAATTCATTTTAATGTTACTATTATTGAAATAATGCAATGGAATGTCTAAGCAATAAAAGCATTTATCCAGGTCACAAAATAAAAAGTTTGATTTAATGTGGAATTTAAAAAATAAAGTTGTTGTAATTACTGGTGCAACTAATGGCATCGGCAAAGCTGCTTTATTAGAAATAGCAAAGCATGGCCCAAGACTATTTATAACTTATAGAAATAAAAGACGTGCAAAAGATTTATTATTCAAGCTAAGAAAGATTGATTCTGATCTAAAAATTGAACTAGTGTATTGTGATTTTTCATACCAATCATCAGTTAGGAAATGTGCTAAAGAAATCAATCTAAAGACGAAGGAAGTTGATGTTTTGATCAATAACGCTGGGGTTTTTAATATTAAGTATTATGAAACGCTGGAGGGCATTGAAAATACCTTTGCTGTGAATCATTTGGGATATTTTCTTTTTACAAATCTGCTGCTGAACAAGATGACGGCTTATAAAGAAACTCGAATAATTAATGTAGCTTCTGAAGCTCATAATTCTTTAGTTAAACTGAATTGGAAAGATATGAATTTTTGTAAAAATTATGGCGAAGGAATTAATGCTTATGCTCAATCAAAACTATCAAATATTATGTTTACTAGGCTACTATCCTTAAAAGTTGCCAGAAATAATATCTCTGTTAATGCTTTGCACCCAGGCGTCATCAGCACCGGTATGGGTGATCAAAGTAGATCTTTTCTTGGAAAAATTGCAAAGCTATTATTGGTAACGCCATTTTCTAAAAGTTCCAAAGATGGTGCTGCAAGCATTGTTTATCTTTCAACTGAGGATTATGCTTTTGTAACTGGGGAATATTTTATTGATTGCAAAAGAGCGGAAGCATCTTCTTACTCACAAGATCTTTCGGAAGCTAAAAAACTATGGGACCTTTCTGAAAAATTAGTAGGTGAGAAATTTTCTTTCTAGGGCTATTTGAAATGCTATTGGATCCATTGATTCCTTTGGGAGCTGAGTGTCTGAAAGAATAATGCTTAACTTTTAAATTTCTTTCATTAAAAGAAATTTTTTACTATTTTTAGAATAAACTTTTTTATGGGTCTGCCTAAATCTAATAAAAAAAGATAAGCATAACCCCATGCTGTGAATGGGTGAATTATCTCATGAAGAGAAATGGCGTTGTTGCTCCATATTTTTTTATACGCCTCCTCTCCCCCGGTAAAATCGAATAAAGATAATTTATTTTCTATGCTCCACTGCATTAGGTCTTCTAATAATAGCTTGCCTGGTGAGAATTTTGCCCACTCACTAATATTATATGCAGGCATTAAATAATAAAATGTACTCTTGTCAATAAGCCCCCAATGCAAAGCGATCACCTCGCCATCCAAAGTAAGAGTCGAGCAATGAATCCTTGCGGTTGAGCTAATAGACTGCGGTATATTTTGATAGAAATCACGATGCTCTTTTAATTTTAAAAAATTATTGACCCCCATTTGCTTATAACGCTCTTGCTTGAAAGCAAACATTATTTTAAGAAATGCATGATTATTTTCATTAGCATTTATAACATTAAACTTTAAGCTTCCAAGGTTAGAGAGTCTCTTTCTTTGTCTTCGTGAGTCAGCAAGTACTTTTTTTGGAATGCTCTCTTTAAATACCGCCCACTCACTGCCAATTTTACTTTGATATGAATTCATTGAAATGTTTGAAGGATAGATATTCAAGAACGGATTATCCTTATTTCCTAACCTAGGAACTTGTTTTGCAAGATGCAGGACATCAAACCTGGGTAACGCAGAGATTACTTCGCTCCATATGCTATGTGTGTCTTTAAACATTTTCTCACTATTCAGATGTAATATGGGAGACATGTAATCATTATGAGATCCGCCAAGCCATTCAAGCGTTTTTACTCTTCTGGTACTATCAATGCCCAAGGGCAAAATAGCCTCAACTTGATCGCCAAACTTAACACAAACAATAAATAAGCTATATTTACTTCCGGCTGTTTGGTGCCAGTTTAAAAGCCAGTTGTAGTATTGAAATGGCGTTATGTAGCTTCTTTGTTCAAGCTGTAACCATATCTCCTTTAGCTCATTATTAAATGTACGGTAAATTTTAATCATCTTGTCTATTTTGCTATGAGATAGGGAAGCATACTATTGCTTTCTATTTTTGAAATGCATTACCTTGATCCGTATATTTCATCTTATTAAATTATATAGCGTCCTCTTTTTTATTAATAAGCTCAAGGTAAGCTGTGGTCATTATTTCTATAGAATAATTTTTTTTAATGTGTTCTATAGAGTTTTTACTGAAGTCAGAAATTAGGTTTGGATCTTTTAAAAACAACTCCATGGCTTTCGCCAAACTTAAACTATCTCTTGGTTGAACTAGGAATCCGTTGTTATTTATGCATTCAGCACATCCTGGAACGTCAGTAACAATTAAGGGCATTCCGTTGGCCGCAGCTTCAAGAGCTGCTGTTGAAAGCCCCTCCATATAGGATGGCAAAACAAATACATCAAATTTTTGATAAAGGCTGTACATCTGCTCATAATCTATATGCCCTAAATACTCTATCAAGTTTGAATCAAGTAAGAGCTCTCGTTCTGAGCTAGAAAGAGAATCAGGACTGTCCTCAGAATAAGGACCAGCAATTATTATTTCAAAGTTTGAATATTTTTTTTCTAAGTATTTGGCTGCTTCTAATAGCTCAAAGATACCTTTTGATTTAACCAACCTGCCTGCAAAGAAAAATTTAATAGAATTTTTACTTGGGGTTTTAATAAGATTAGTCAGCTGAATACCAAAGTGGCCAATTACAGTTGAGTTTTGTGAGCTAATAAATCCTGATTTCAAAAACAATTGTTGGTCTTTAGAATTTTGAAAGACATAAGATACATTTTTTTTTAGTAAATTAGCTTTAAAAGTAAGCAGATAAATAATTTGAAGCAGTCTATGACGTAATTTTTTGCTGAAATAATCTAGGCCAATCCCAGTAATAACAAGGTAAGACTTCCTCCGGCTTCTAAATTTTGTTACCAATGAGCCAAAGAAGGACCCTTCAACAGTCATGTAAAAAATGTGATCAGGGTCAATCTTATTTACTGCTTTGTTTAATTGATAGATATATGCAATTAATTTAAATCTGTTGGATTTTGGTCTTTGTTGAAGTTGCTCTAGGTTGATATTACTCTTATTTAGCAACCGATTATCCTGTGCGCTAACATGATGGCAGTCCGTAATTACCGTAACATCATATGAACTTGCTATTTGCATAGCTAAATTAAAAATATACTGTTTAAAAAAACTAAACTGAGGAGTCACAAAGCAGACCTTAAGCTTTTTTTTCACCGTTCGAACTGCTCTACAGCGGTCAACTGTAGTGGACAGGAGAGATTTTTTTGCCTTCCCTGTTAGGGTTGCTAAACATTAACTGCATCTTCATTATCGTAATAATATCCCGTATATAAAAAGAACAGGTTTTAAGCTTTTAATTAAATTTAACATCCTTTTAAGGTGGCTGATGGAGGTGTAAAAATTTTGATTGATCTATTCATTGACGTATTCTAGCTCAACTGTCTATTTTACAGCAATACTTGGATATAGATCGATCATGCTGCGCTCTTTAGGCAAGTGTTTTTATATTTAATCATGTTATAAAGAATTTTTACAGTGTCCCTTGTTTTGTATTTAACTAAATCTCTGTAAATTCTTAGCTAGTTTCCTGGCAAGTCGCTTGAAGGTTTTTAATGCGGCTTTGATATCTTTTTCATCAATTTTTTCTGCCAATGAATACCCATCCCAGTATGAAATACTGAACGCATTATTTTGTTCAATTAACTCTAAAGATGCTGCATCATTATTGGACATATCTTCATGATGAATAGAAACAGTCGTATTAGTCAGCTCAATAGAAGTATTTTCAACCTCTGTAAAAATAGACTTGTAAAGATTCTCTATCTTTATGAGATTGCCTTCAAGAGTATTTCTAGATGAATAATCTTTCATTATGTGTCATTTTAAACCTCTCTTAATGTGAGCGCAGGTGAGGTATAAATTGTTTTTCTGATAGAAATAATCCCAGCCGAAAATATAAATATTACTCCAGATAAGAAGCCAAGGCCAAGAATATTTAAATTTGGTGAATAGGCTATTTCTAAGACCTCGCTAAAGATGATTGCTGATAACAAGGTTGCAGAAATTACAGCTGTTAAAGCAGACAGAATTCCAAGAACTAAAAATTCTGATGCGGCCGCTTGAAAAATAACAGATCTCTTGGCTCCAATTGCATGCAGAATAGCTGCCTCTTTTTTTCGTTGATCCGTGTTAGAAAAAATGGAAGCAATTAAAGCTAGAATGCCAGCAGCTAAAGCAAGAATAAAGATATATTGAACAGCAAGTGAGGCGCTTGAAATTGTGCTTTGCACTTGTTTAATTACAGAGCCAATATCAATGTTTGTAATGGTTGGAAAGCGTTTAACAAAATCATTAATAATGCTGCTGTTTTCAGGTATTTTAATGCTTGTGATGTATGAGTTTGGAAGCGTTCTGCCTATGCTAGGAGAAAGAATAAAAAAGAAGTTTGGAGAAAAGCTTTCCCACCCCACCTCTCTAAAACTTGTAACCGTGGCATAGAAATTAGTTCCACCAGCTGAAAAATAAAGCTCGTCTCCTAGGACCAGGCTCATTGACTCGGCAACCCCATCATCAACAGAAACCTCAGCATTCCCCATGTCCTCTTCCCACCATGTGCCTTTAACTATTTTATTGCTTTCGGGCAAGTTTTCCTTCCACGTTAGGTTGGCTTCTCGCTCCATGATATTTTCTGAATCTAGGGACTCTGAACCCAAGCGCTTAACAGAAAGAAGTCTTCCCCTGATTAAGGGGGTAAATATTGGCAATATTTCAGCCTCGGTATTGAGATACTCAGAAATATTTGCAAGATCATATTCTTGAATATTAAAGAGAAAATTATTCGGGGTGTCTTCTTGGAGTGTGTCGGTCCAAGAATCTACAAGGTCTGTCCTTGTCTCGGCAAGCACAAGCAAAAAAACTAGTGAAAGTCCAAAAATAATAATTTGCAGAATGCTTTCATTTCCTCGATGCACAATATTTTTTAAGCCTAATTTCCAACCTATGCCTGATGATAATTTAAGAATAGATAAAAAATAAATTAACGCTTTACCTATTATAAATAACGCTAAAGTTACGCCAATCAAAGCACCAACTATGTAAAAAATTAGCTCGATATTTTTAAAAACAATGATCAGAAAAATAAACATGGTAATTGCTGCTACCAAGTAAATCATGGCATTGCTTGTTACGCCTATATTGAAATCATTTCTTAATATCCTAATGGGCTGAGACTCACTAAGTATTTTTAAATACGGAGATGCTACTCCAAATACTACACAAAATGATGTAACGAAGCCTAGGATGACTGGGGTAAAGGACGGGGGCGGCAAATCTGCTGTGATAATGCCTTGAAGAGCTCCTATTAAAAGCGATTGCAATAAATAGCCTAGTCCTAACCCAACCAAGGTTGCCAAGACCACCATTAGGGTAAGCTGCATTATTTGAGATCCAAGAATAAATTTTTTGGAGGCGCCGAATACCTTCATTAAGGAAGTTTGGAGTAGATTGCGTTCAGCATATCTTCGAACTGCAACCATCGATGAAATAACAGAAATAATAATAGTAAAGAGGCTGGCAAGATTAAAAAATATTGTTGAGCTCTCAAGAGCCTCGCCAAGTTCCTCGCCCACATCTTCTGATTTTTGAGATCTAATTTCTGCTGGCATGTCTTTGAGTTGAGCTAGAAAGTTATTAATATTTTTTTCTGTTCCAGAGAATAAGTTTCTATAAACAACCCTGCTTCCCGTTTGAATAATGCCCATAGCATCAAGATCGTCCACATTAACTATGACAGTTGGATAAAACCCAAAGAACCCTGAATTTCGATCAGGAAAATTTTTGATTATGCCGTCAATGACAAAAGTTTTGTTGCCAACGATTAACTGCCCATTTTGTTTTATGTCGAGGGCTTCTGATATTTTTTCTTCAACCCAAAGGTGACCCGAAGGGGGAGATCCTTTGTGAGTAATTAATTCGCCATTGAACTTCGATATAATTAGCTCACCCTTTAAAGGGTATGACTGCGTGGTTGCCTTGATTGAGCTTAATAAATTATCTTCATCCGTTATTGCCATGCTTAAAAAAGATATAGTTTCAGCCGTTTCTAAGCCCTGAGTTTTTGCCAATGAAAGATAGTCTGAGCCAAGAGTGGAGGCTGAGCGAAGAGTCAGATCAGCGCCAAGAATTACAGAGGCTTGTTCCTTCATTGAAGATTGAAGGCGATCACTTAAAAAACCAACGCTGGAGATTGCTGTAACAGCCAACACAATGGATAAAAAAAGTATTAGTAGATCACCGCTTGTGATCTCAGACCAAAATTTCTTTACCCCGTAGACCAAGCCTCTGATCATAGAAGCCTGCCCTCAGATAATTCATAAACTTTTTCACACTTTTCTGCCAATACTAAGTCATGAGTTACTAAAACCAACGTTGTTTGCATCTGCTCATTAACAGAAAATAGGAGGTCCGTAATTGCGCTAGAACTTTTTTTGTCTAGGTTGCCTGTTGGCTCATCTGCAAATAAAATTTTTGGTTCATTTACCATGGCTCTGGCTATAGCCACTCGTTGCTTTTCGCCCCCACTTAGCTGGGTTGGGAAATGCTGAATTCTTTTTTCTAGGCCAACTTTTATCAACGCTTCTTTTGCTTTGCTTTGAGCATCATCAGAGCCAGAAATTTCTAATGGCAACATGACGTTGTCCAACGCAGATAATTTAGGCATTAAATGAAAAGACTGAAAAACAAAACCAACATCCCGCCCTCTAATTTGAGCCCTCTTATCTTCATCTAAAGCAGTAATCTCAGACCCCAGAAGAGTTACAGAGCCTTGGCTTGGTAAGTCTAAGCCTGCCATTATTGCAAGCAGTGTTGTCTTGCCAGACCCAGATGGGCCAACCAGAGAAACCAGCTCCCCTTCTGCAATTGATAAATTAACGTCTTGAACTATTGTCAAAGCACCCTCTGGGCTGTTAACTTCCTTTGTAATGTTTTTAACTTCTAAAATTAAATCTTTCAATGTTTGCCTTTTGGTGAATTTAGCTATTTTACTGACACTTATGGTACCAGTAAATTCTTCAAACACGATTGACTCTACTGCTAATACTATTGTGGTTTTAGGGGACAGTTTAAGTGCTGGGTATGGTGTGCAGATAGAAAGCTCTTGGCCTTCATTGTTAGAAAAGAGCATCGCAATTAATGGTTTAAGTTTTCAGGTAGTTAACGCTGGTATTAGTGGCGATACAACCTCAGGCGGCCTCTATCGCTTGCCAAGGTTGTTAAGCGAGCATAAACCTAAGATTGTTATTCTGGAGCTTGGAGGCAATGACGGCCTGCGGGGCATGTCTCTAAAAAAAGTAGTAAGAAAAAATCTTAAAGAAATGATTGAGATGATTCACGCAGCAGGTGGAATCACTGTCTTGATT
>Ga0209482_1002342_pt1 | contig 11874 bp, 11 predicted proteins | sample CoawatmetaG10DNA_FD_187512 | JGI IMG/M metagenome (GOLD analysis project Ga0209482, IMG submission 187512) | Marine microbial communities from the West Antarctic Peninsula - Coastal water metaG104-DNA (SPAdes) (version 2) | ecosystem: Environmental > Aquatic > Marine > Coastal ...
GTCCGAAGTTTTTAGACTTTGGTGCGACAATACCAAAATCGAAAAACTAGTAGGGTTTAAACCTCAAGTTGATATACGGGAAGGTTTACAAAGAACGATAAACTGGATTACTAAGCCAGAAAATTTAAAACAATATAAAGCACATCTCTTTAATGTTTGATGATGTTATAAATTTTGTAAGAACTTTATATGGAAAGGAGGGAAATATTCCTTTGCATAGCCCTCTTTTTATTGGTAATGAAAAAAAATATCTAGAGGAGTGTATTGATTCAACATTTGTATCTTCTGTAGGGAAGTTTGTAGAGCAATTAGAATTAAAAATTGCTCAGTATACAGGCGCCAATTATGCAATTGCTACTTCAAGTGGAACTTCTGCTCTTCATATATCCCTTTTGATGTCAGGCGTGAATCAAGATGATGAAGTAATCACCCAACCAATAACTTTTATAGCAAGCTGTAATGCAATAAGCTATTGCGGTGCTAAACCAATATTCATAGATATAGATAAAGATACGCTTGGTTTGTCTCCTGCGGCATTACAATCATTTTTGGAGAGAAATACAATAGTTAAAGGTCAACAATGTATTAATAAAAATACTGGAAACATAATTAAGGCTTGTATACCTATGCATACCTTTGGTCATTCTTGTCGGATTTCAGAAATTTCAGAAATTTGCTCAAAATACAACATAATTTTAATTGAGGACGCTGCTGAAAGTTTAGGAAGTTTTTATAAAGGGCAGCACACAGGAACTTTTGGCTCTTTAGGGACGCTCAGCTTTAATGGGAATAAAATTATTACAGCGGGTGGTGGTGGATGCATTATTACTAATGATATAAAACTAGCTAAAAAAGCTAAGCATTTAACTACAACAGCTAAAGTTCCACATAAGTGGGAATATACTCATGATATGGTTGGCTATAATTACCGAATGCCAAATTTAAATGCAGCTTTATTGCTTGCACAACTTGAAAATTTAGATGTTTTTTTACAAAATAAGCGAGAAACTGCATTAGCTTATGAAGATTTTTTTTCTGGCAAAGATTTTCACTTTATTAAAGAGCCTAAAAACTCTAAATCAAATTATTGGTTAAATGCAATTATTCTAAAAGACCTGAAGCATCGTAATTTATTTTTAGAAGAAACAAACTCTAAGGGTATTGGAGCTCGTCCAATTTGGACTCTAATGCATAAACTAGCTATTTTTGAAAATTGTCATAGTGGTGATTTGAAAAATTCAGAATGGTTAGAAAAAAGAGTAGTTAATATCCCTAGCAGTGTTACAGCATTATGAAGGAGATCTTATTAATTGGAGATGGTGGCCATAGTAAATCTGTTATTGATGTTCTTGAGCAAGAAGGCCAATTTAAAATAGCTGGTATCGTTGGCACATCTATATCAATCGGATATGATGTATTGGGGTATCAAGTTATTGGAGATGACTCAGATATTTATAGATTTTCAAAAATCTATAAATATGCAATTGTAGCTGTTGGTCAAATTCATTCACCTGAAACAAGAATCAAAATATTCAGTCTATTAATGAAATCAGGATTTGTTTTGCCTAGTATTATTTCCCCTAGATCTTATGTTTCAAAACATGCAGTTATTGGAAGAGGTTCAATTATTATGCATGATGCCGTAGTTAATGCTAATGCTGTTATTGGCGATAATTGTATTATTAATTCAAAGGCTTTAATTGAGCATGACTCTGTAATCCATAGTCATTGCCATATTTCAACTAGTGCAACTATTAATGGCAATGTAATAGTTGGCGAGGGAAGCTTTATAGGGAGTGGAGTAGTAACGAATAATTCTATTGTAATTAAAAAAAATAGTTTTATTAAAGCTGGAGCTCTTGTTAAATGAGCGTATTTATTATTGCAGAAGCGGGCGTTAATCATAATGGTTCAATTGAATTGGCATTTAAATTAGTAGACGCTGCTGTTGAAGCTGGGGTTGATGCGGTCAAATTTCAAACATTTAAAGCTGAAAACTTAGTGTCTAAAAATGCACAAAAATCTGATTATCAGAAGGAAACCACTGATGCATTAGAATCTCAATTCGATATGATAAAAAAGCTTGAGCTTAATATGGAAACTCATAAAGAGTTAATCGCTTATTGCCAAGAGAAAGGCATAATGTTTTTATCTACACCATTTGACCATGAAAGTATTGATTTACTAAGTGACTTAGGGTTGAAAATTTTTAAAGTACCTAGTGGTGAAATTACCAACTTGCCATATTTAAGGCATATTGGATCATTAGGTAAGCAAGTTATACTATCTACGGGTATGTCAAATCTTAGGGAGATTAGAGATGCATTAAATATCTTGATTAATGCGGGAACATTCAAGAGTCATATAACCGTATTACATGCAAATACAATGTACCCAACACCAATGGAAGATGTAAATCTAAATGCAATGTTAACAATACAGGCAGAATTTAATATTGCTGTAGGTTATAGTGACCATACTTTAGGAATTGAGGTAGATATTGCCGCTGTAGCAATGGGGGCAAGTATCATTGAGAAGCACTTTACATTAGATAAAACAATGGATGGGCCGGACCATAAGGCATCATTAGAGCCAGAAGATTTGAAAGCAATGGTCTCATCTATTCGAAATATCGAAAAAGCACTAGGTGGTAGTGAGAAAAAACCATCTCCAAGTGAAAGTGCAAACATTGAAATTGTTAGAAAATCTATTGTTGCTAAACAAAACATTAAAAATGGAGAACTTTTTACTGAAAAAAATATAACAACTAAGCGCCCTGGAACAGGGATAAGTCCAATGGAGTGGGATAGTATTTTAGGTAAAGTTGCTGAACGAGACTATCAATTAGATGATTTATTATGATCAATAGAAAAATTTGCGTAGTTACAGGTTCCGAGTAAAATAAGGTCTTTTTTTTTCCAATTCTTAGTAAAATTCAAGAGTCAAATAAGCTCGAGCTTCAAATAATTACTCCTGCGTCAAATCATTCGAGTGAATTTGGCTAAATCGGTTACCGTTGAATAGTTTTGGATGGAAGTGGAGAGTTAAATAGTGGATAAATATTGTAGAGAAGAGAGTGATGTCTAAGGCAGTGCCTAAAATATGTATTATTGATTATGGGATGGGAAACCTCAGGTCTGTAATAAATGCACTTGAGCACACTGTGAAATGCAGTGTGTGTGTAAGTGACAATAAAAAAGAATTAGATAGTTCAGATATATTAATTCTTCCAGGTGTAGGTAGTTTTAATGATGCTATGAAAAATCTACGTGAGCGTGATCTATTTAACAAGTTAAATGATGAGGTAGCTAATCGAAAAAAGCCATTAATGGCAATTTGTTTAGGCATGCAAATTGTGATGGAGTCTTCAGAGGAAGGTGGTAAATCACAGGGGTTTGGTTGGATTCCAGGAAGTGTGTCGAGATTTCAAGTGTCTAATAAGTACCGTGTGCCTCACATGGGATGGGACAATATTAAAGTTAAAAATCGAAATGACTTATTTGAAGGGATTGAGCAAGACCCTGATTTTTACTTTGTGCATAGCTATCATGTTAATTGTGATGAAGAGTATGTAATTGCAAGTTGCGATTATGGTTATGAATTTACAGCAGCACTTCAAAAAGATAATATAGTTGCCTTCCAATTCCACCCAGAAAGAAGCCATAAGAATGGATTACGTTTATTAACTAATTATATTAATAACATCAAAGAACAATTGTAGTGTTAAAAAATCGATTAATTCCAGTCATAATTGTAAAAGATGAATTGATAGTTCAAAGTTTCAATTTCAAGCGATTTTTGCCCATTGGTAAAATAAAGACAGCTATTGATTTTTTTGTTAATTGGGATGTTGATGAAATAATCATTTTAGATATTGATGCAACAAAACAAGGCAGGAGTACACAACTAGACGTGATTAAGCAAGCAAGTAGAGAATGTTTTGTTCCATTAACAGTTGGTGGTGGTATTCGTAGTATTAATGATATTAAAAATGTGCTACGAGCAGGTGCAGATAAAATTTCAATTAATTCACATGCTGTAGACAATCCGAAATTTATAACAGATGCAGCAGTTCGTTTTGGTAATCAGTGCATTACAGTTTCGATTGATGCAATGAAGATATCTAATGATTACAATGTATTTATTGGGAACGGAAAAGTTGATACAGGAATAAAAGTTTCTGACTGGGTTAAAAAGTTAGAGCGCCTAGGTGCAGGCGAAATTTTGATTAATTCAATAGAGCGTGATGGATCAAGGAAAGGTTATGATTTAGATCTATTGAATTTAGTTAGTTCAAATGTAAACATACCTGTAATTGCTTGTGGAGGTGTTGGTGATATAAGGCATCTTGCAAGCGGAATTGTGGACGGCCACTGTCAAGCGGTTGCCGCAGCTAATATTTTTCAACATACAGAGCATAGTACTATAGCCGCGAAGGCTATTATGAAGAAATTAGGCGCACAAGTTCGTTTAAGTTCGGATGTAAAATATGAAAATTTTGATTTTGATGATTTTGGCAGGCCAATTTAGTTAGGAGAGATTATTATGCAATATTGTAAACGATGTTTATATCCTGAAAACCATCCTCTAGGCATTTATATAGATGAAAATGGAATTTGTAGTGGGTGTCTTGTACACGAAGAAAAAGATGAGATTGATTGGAGAGAGAAAGGTAAAGAATTAGATAGTCTGTTTTCTAAGTATAAGGACCGTACAGGTTCATTTTATGACTGCGTAATTCCTGTCACTGGCAATAGTGATTCATTTTTTGTTGTGGATGTAGTAAAAAATCGCTATGGATTAAACCCTTTACTGGTAACTTATAATACACATTTTAATACTAAAGTAGGTGTACGAAATCTTGCAAGATTAATTACTAAGCTAGATTGTGATCACATGATGCTAACAGTTAGTCCTGATATTGTAAAAAAAGTAACAAAAATTGCTATGCATAAGCTGGGCGATATATATTGGCAGGTATTAGCTGGATCTCAAACTTTTCCAGTCCAGGTAGCAACTAAATTTAAGATTCCTTTAGTAATATGGGGGGTAAATGGCTGGTTGGATCAAGTAGGTATGTTTTCCCATCATGATCGAGTTGAAATGACTAAAAAGGTTAGAAAAGAACACAGCTTACGCAGAATGGATGTTGATGAATTATTTGACGGTGAGGATCAATTAACATGGAAAGATAAGCAGCCCTTCACCTATCCTTCTGATGTGCAATTAGAAAAATCACGTGTCCGGGGTATCTATTTAGGTAATTTTCTTCGTTGGGATTCACAACAACAATCAGAAGATATGATTGAAAAATATGATTATGAGACAATGGAACAACCCAGAACTTTCAATACATATGAATCGATTCATTGTTGGAATAGTGCTGGGACACATGATTATATCAAATTCTTAAAGTTTGGCTATGGTAAGGCGACAGACCATGCATCAAGAGACATCCGTTTAAAAAGATTAAGTCGCGAAGATGGTATTGATCTTGTTCAAAAGTTTGATGCTGAAATACCTTATGTGAGTCTGCGTTTGTTCCTTGATTGGATTGATATGACAGAAAACGAATTTTATAAAATAATCGAACCTTTCCGCGATCCTCTTGTATGGAATAAAAATAAAAATGGAGAATACACCAGAATAGACAAGATAGAGAATCATATTTCAGATAATAATGTAGATAACTCTAGATTAATAATAAAGGACCGCAAAAAATATTTTCATTCTGTCTTGTTAGAATCGGAAGATGAAAATGAAGGTTATATTCTTATGGGGAGAACCTATATTGATGAAACTAATTACAAGGCAATAAAAGGTTAATTATGAAGTACTGCGTACGTTGTGTAATGCCAAATACTAAACCAGGTGTGTTTCTTGATGAAAGAGGTTTATGTAATGCCTGTCGTTCCCAAGAGATGAAACGAGAATTCGATTGGGTGTCTAGAAGGAAAGAACTAGAGACAATTGTTGATGAAATTAAAGAAACGAATATAAGTTCCTATGATTGTTTAGTGCCAGTTAGTGGAGGTAAGGATAGTTGGTATCAAGCTTGGATGATGAAAGAAGTTTTTGGAATGAAAGTTTTAGGATGCGTAATGGCGCCGCATTTACCTACAACTGAAGGTATTCATAATTTGAATAAAATGCTAGAATCCGTTGGGATTGACATTGTAAAAATTACGTTGAAGCCATCTGTATTTAAAAATCTCAGAAAAAAAACTTTTTTAAGACAAGGCGAGCCTAATTGGCCAGAACATAACATAATTCAATCCGGAGTAACTAATGTTGCACAGGTTTATGATATCCCATTAATTGTCTGGGGCGAGGATATTGCATTTGAGTTTGGTGGCATTCAAACACAAGAGAGTAAGGCAGATGCATCAGATATTAATATTAACGACACGATTAAAGACAAAACAATTGACGATTTCCTTGATGATGATATTTCAAGAAGAGATACTTTTTTTTATCGTTACCCAGAATTAAAATTAAGTGATGGAAAAGATATCAAAAGTATCTATCTTGGTTATTATGATTCTTGGGAAGGAAGAAAACATTTTGAATTGGCTACATCAATGGGGTTTAAGTCGAGAGCAGATGGTCCCCTTTCAGGGAATTATATAGATTATGACAATATTGACGAGAAACTCGGTGAATTTAATATTTACTTTAAATATATCAAATTTGGCTTTTGGAGGCCAACTGACCAGGTTTGTTATGATATTTGGAATGATAAATTGTCACGTGAAGATGCAGTTAAAATTGTTAATCAATTGCAAGATGAATTTCCTCATGAATATTTTGAAAATTTTCTAAATTATCATAATATTTCTGAACAAGAATTCTGGGAAACTGTTGAAAAATTCCGTAACTTAGATATTTGGAAAAAGGATCGACATGGAGAATGGAAACTAAAGGTGAAACTACAGTAACTTAGACTGCCATAAAAATTATATGTTATGAAAAATTATAGTTACAGGTGTTTGCGGACTAGTTGGGAGGAGACTAGCATACTGATAAACGAACCCATTTCGGTAATTAAGACATTTAGAGATAAACTGTAGGAGTAATTATTTGATAGATTGGTCAGAAATATTATTAAAAAAAACAGACTCTCTTGAAACGGTTATTAATGTCCTCCATCATGGGGGATTGAGAGTTGCACTAGTTGTTGATAATAATAACAAGTTATTGGGAACAATAACTGATGGTGATATCCGACGCGCCTTGTTAAAGCATCTTCCAATGACATCTTTAGTTAAAGAAGTCATGAATAAGAATCCTGTAACTGCTTTAAATACAGATTCACCTGAAATAGTAATGTCAAAGATGAAGAGTCAAGATCTACTGCATATTCCGATTATTGATGAAAAAGAAATACTTGTAGGGCTTGAAACGCTTCCTCATTTGACCTATGACAAAAAACACGACAACCCTGTGTTTCTTATGGCTGGAGGTTTTGGCACTAGACTTCATCCATTAACGGAAGCCATTCCAAAACCTTTACTTAATGTTGGTACTAAGCCAATGTTAGAAATAATTATTAGTAGGTTTATAAAGAGTGGATTTCATAATTTTTACATTTCAACTTATTATAAAGCACATATGATTCATGAATATTTTGGTGATGGATCTTCTTGGGGTGTTAATATAAATTATATAAATGAAGATCAGCCTCTTGGGACAGCTGGTTCAATCGGATTATTACCTAAAAACCTTATAAAATTACCTGTTCTAATGATGAATGGAGACGTATTAACTAAGGTGAATTTTGAGCATTTATTAAATTTTCATAATAAACAAAAGGGTATAGCTACGATGTGTATTCGAGAATACGAAGTTCAGGTCCCCTACGGTGTTGTTAATATTAGCAATCAAAAAGCTAAAAGTTTTTTAGAAAAACCAGTTAAGAAATTTTTTGTTAATGCAGGCATATATATTTTTGAAAATGAGCTGATAAATAAAGTTAAAGCTGGTGACTATATTGATATGCCTGATCTACTCGAGCAACAAATTAAAGACGGTAAAACTGTAAGTATATTTCCAATTCATGAATATTGGAAAGATATTGGGCAAATACAAGATTATCAACATGCAGACGACTCTTTCAATAACGGATTTTCTTTAGATGATTAAAATAATTGCTGAAACAGCATGGCATCACGAAGGTGACTTTGCTTTTATGAAAAATTTGGTTACCAAGATTTGTAAAGAATCTGAGGTTGATATAGTTAAATTTCATATCACTCTTGATCTTGATGAATATATGAGTAAAGATCATGATGCTTATGAAATGCTTAAACCTTGGATGTTAAGTGCCAAACAATGGGAAGAATTAATTGGTATTGTGAGAAACAATGGCAAAGAACTTATGTTGCTACTCAACGATACCAAAGCTATTGATTTTGCATCAAAATTTAACCCAGAGATGATTGAAATACACGCTGCATGCCTAAATGTTCCAAGACTTCAAAGGGCTGTTATTGAAAATATAGACAAAAAGGCACAGATAGTCATAGGTATTGGCGGTTGCTCGTTAGATGAAGTTAAAAAAGCGGTTCAATTTTTTCATGAGAGAGACACAATCTTAATGTTTGGTTTTCAAAATTATCCTACCAAATATGAAAATGTAAATCTTGGGAAAATAAGGAAAATACAGGCCTTATATCCTGGGAAAAAATTTGGTTATGCCGATCATACAGCTTGGGATGAAGATAATAACGAACTCATTACGCTTCTTGTCTGTGCCAATGGTATGGATTTCATAGAAAAGCATGTCACTACAGATTATGGAAAGGAGCGTTGTGATTATTCTGCAGCTATTTCAATTGAACAGTTAAATAAGCTTTATAAAAAAATAAAGCTTCTTGAAATTCTCTATGGTGATGGTTCCTTGCTACTTAACAAAGCTGAAGAAGATTACTCTAAATATGGACCAATGAAAATGGCTGCTATAGCTAAGCACGATCTTGTTAAGGGTAGTAAATTGACAATGGGTGATGTTCATTTTTGTCGTACATCACAGTCTACTGGAATTTCGCAAATCAATTTGTTGCAAGCTATAGGCAACAAGTTAGTCGAGGATGTGAAAATTAACCAAGTTATTGATTGGAACCACATTCGTGAAAGATAAAATGAAGGTTGGTTACTTAGTAACAGCTCGCTTGAAATCAACACGATTACCGAAAAAATTATTGCTGGAAATTAAAGGCAAGAGCGTTATAAGTCATATGCTAGATAGGCTTAAACTAGCTAAAAATGTTGATGAAATTATTATATGTACTTCTACAGAAGATCAGGACAGACCATTAGGAGAATTGGCAAAAGAAAACAATGTTAAATGCTTTTTTGGTAATCCAGACGATGTATTGACAAGGCTCCTGGGAGCTGCTGATGAGTTTAATCTTGACTACATTCTTAATATTACCGCGGATTGTCCCTTTGTAGACCCTATTTATGCAGACAAGATAGTAGAAGAGTATTTAGAGACTGATGCTGACCTTATTAGGCAGTTTGACTTGCCACATGGTGTTTTTAGTTATGGAATTAAAGTTAAAGCATTAAAAAAAGTGGTAGAGTTAAAGGACTCTTCTGATACTGAAGTATGGGGTAGATACTTTACTGATACTGGTTTATTTAATGTAGTAGACCTTGATGTAAATGATGAACACCACAATAGACCAGGCCTAAGAATGACGCTTGATTACCCAGAAGACTTAGAGTTCTTTAAGGCTGTGTTCGATGTCTTATATATTGAGAATAAGGTGTTTTCATTGACTTCAATTCTTAACTTGTTAGACGCTCATCCAGAAATCATTGAACTTAATAAGAATTGTGGTCAAAAATTTAAGAAAAGATTTGCCTCTCAATCAGAGCTAAGTTTGAAAAAAATTATGAAAGTAAAAACTGCTTTAATTATTGGTGCTGGATCAATTGGTCAAAGACATATATTAAATTTAAAACATATTGGTATTCATAATATTACTGCCTTAAGAAGTGAAAAAGGACACTATAAGAAATTACCAAAAGAACTGGGGGTTAATGAAATACAAAGTTGGGATGAGGTAAAAAATATCAAGCCTGATATTGCAATAATATCCAATCCATCAAGTCTTCATATTGATGCAGCTTTAAAGATTTCTAATAATGTAAAAGGAATTTTTATTGAGAAACCTATATCAAATGATTTAACTGGATGTAATGAGTTAATAGACCTTTTGAATGATAAAAAAATAACTTCATTTGTTGGGCATAACTTAATGTTTCACCCGATGATAAAAGAAATAAGAAAATTTATTAATGAAAATGATATTGGTGAAATAATTAATATTCAATGTCAGGTAGGTCAATGGCTTCCAGACTGGCATCCTTACGAAGATTATACTAAGGCTTACTATGCAAGAAAGGATCTAGGGGGAGGTGTTGCATTGTCTTTGATTCATGAAATACATCTTGCACTAGAATTGGCTGGATTACCAACTCATGTGTTCGGTGAGATTACTGAGTATCAGCAATTAAATCTTGATGTAGATGTTTGTTCTGATTTAATGATAAAACATAAATCTGGCGCAGTAAGCCAAATTCATCTAGACTTTCTTCAGAGGCCTTCTCATAGAAGTGGATTAGTTACATTTGAAAAAGCATGGTTATCATATGACTTTAGTAAAATGGAGATTACAGTGCAAAACATTAATGAGGAGCCATATGAATTGTTTAAAAATTCTGATTATGATGCCAATAATATGTATATTGAACAATTAAAAGAGTTTATTCGTATGGTGGAAGAGGGAAGAACAAAGCACGGATATGATGCATTGTCGTCATTAGAAAGTTTAAAAGTTGTTGAGGCACTCTTTAAGTCTAATTTAACAGGCAGAAGGGTAGATATTGAAAGAAATGAAAAATTTTCTTTTTAAATTATTAAAAAAGTATGTTTGAATTAAAAAATAAAATAGTATTAGTTTTAGGCGGTAGAGGTTTTTTGGGTAGAAGTTTTTGTCAATCACTATCTGAACAAGGTGCTACAGTAGTCTCGGCTGATCTTGCTAGAGAGTCAAAAGCCGCATCAGCTTCAGTTGTTAAAGAAGAATTGAATAAAATTGATCAACTTGATGTAGATGTAACAAATAAAGATGCGGTTGTGAAATTAGTTTCTTCGATTTTAAAAAAGTATGGACGAATTGATACATTAATTTATAGTGTTACAGCAAAGCCTGATGATTTTTACTTGCCTTTTACTGAATGCTCTTTAGAGGGTTGGCAGTCAGTTATTCAATCTGAACTTGATGGACTTTTTTTAGTCTCTCAAGAAGTAGGGCGTTCCATGGAAGAGAGAGAGCAAGGTAATATCATATTTATCTCATCAATTTATGGAGTTGTTGGAAATGATCAGAGGCTGTATAAAGGGTCTAATTTAGCTGAATTGTATTGTGGGAATAAAGAGGACAAGAAATACAGTCAACCATACTCTCATTCAGTTTATCCAGTAGTAAAGGGCGGGGTAATTTCATTGACTAGATATCTCGCTGCTTATTGGGGAGAGAGTAATATAAGAGTTAATTGTATTTCACCTGGAGGAGTTTACCATGAGGGTGAAAACGAAACATTTGTTAAGAAATATTCTGAAAAAGTCCCTCTTGGAAGAAAGGCTGATGTCAAAGAGGTGGCAAGTGCTGTTGTTTTTTTAGCAGCAGATGAGTCAAGCTATATTACAGGCCAAAATATTATTGTTGATGGTGGATGGACTGCATGGTAGTAATTAATTTATATAAATTCTTAATTTAATTTTTAAACTTTCAAAATAAAAATGAATAATGTTGATAAAATTTTTAATAATTCTAATGGCGTAAGTGATTATTCAAAATCATA
>Ga0209482_1002343_pt1 | contig 11871 bp, 11 predicted proteins | sample CoawatmetaG10DNA_FD_187512 | JGI IMG/M metagenome (GOLD analysis project Ga0209482, IMG submission 187512) | Marine microbial communities from the West Antarctic Peninsula - Coastal water metaG104-DNA (SPAdes) (version 2) | ecosystem: Environmental > Aquatic > Marine > Coastal ...
GTGCTGATGTTACTGGTGCTGGTGTTACTGGTGCTGGTGTTACTGGTGCTGATGTTACTGGTGCTGATGTTACTGGTGCTGGTGTTACTGGTGCTGGTGTTACTGGTGCTGATGTTACTGGTGCTGGTGTTACTGGTGCTGGTGTTACTGGTGCTGATGTTACTGGTGCTGATGTTACTGGTGCTGGTGTTACTGGTGCTGGTGTTACTGGTGCTGATGTTACTGGTGCTGATGTTACTGGTGCTGGTGTTACTGGTGCTGTTGATACAGGTGATACTGGAGCTGATGATTGTTTTTTATTGTTATTATGTATATGTAATAACACACTATAAATCTCTATCTTTCCACTCCCGGGACTAGGTCTCACTAAATCTTCCCAGTCTGATGGACTCCACGGTTGGTCTTTTTCAGAAATATTTTTTTGTTCATCTTGAACTTCCCTTTCTAATTGTTGAAGTTCCTCTTCCACTTCTTCATCTAATTCTTCATCTAATTCTGATGATACATGATTCAAAGGAAATAATCCTATTTTATCGGAATTATTAGAAATGTATCCTTTAGCCCAGTCCTGATTGACCTCTTCAGTAATTATTATAGTATCACCCTCTTTAAAAGTTAATTCGTCATCCTCCGTGCCTTGAAAATTAAATAGAGCAGTAGCTTTTCTCAATACGGGTTTTTTCAAGGCGGATTCTCTCTGTCTTAATAAATTGTCTCTATCGATTCCGTCGTGGATTGTGAATTCATTATTTCTCACCATATGAGTCGGTTCTTCATATTCTTCATCTTCATCTTCATCTTCTGATGTTGGTGGGGTTGTTGGTGTTGTTGGTGTTGGGTTTGTTGTTGGGTTTGTTAACGATTGAACTATTGTTGCTTGGTCTGATGGTATGAAGTTTCTATCTGGGGTCTGCCACTCTTGGAATTCATCCTCCTTCGTAGAGGGTTGAATAGGTAATTTAACACCATAACTTGATGGTTGTTGATTATCTTCTTGAGGATTTGAAAGATTACCTTCTTGAGGATTTGAAACATCACCTCTACAATCAAAACCCCTCTTAACTGCCAATTCTTCACAAGTCAACTTATTTTCTTTTTTATCAAATGGTTTGCATTTTTTCGTCCATTCATCATAATCCTTTATCTCTTTAATTATTTTTGTCTCTTCTTTTTTTAGTTGTTTTACCTTCATGTTTCTTTCTAATTCACGGTATGTTTTAAATCTTTCACCATCATATACCCCACCTATTCCGGGTAAAATCTGTTGCCCATCTTTTATTATATGTTGCCATTTGGGTTCTGTGATTTCTCCATCTGGATGGTTGTAGATTTCGCTATTATTAAAGTCATTAGGGTGTCTTAATTGTTGTTTTTTAATAACTTCCTTGATATTATTGATAATGACTTCTTTGTCTGGATTTCCCCCTCTAAGTTTTCTGGTTCTTTTTTTTCGGTTATTTTTGTTGTGTCTTTTCCTTCTTTTTCTTTTTGTAAAGTTTGTCATAATATATAATATTGAGATATTTTAACTAAATATTATACAATTAGTATTCGCTATTACTTGTTCTATTTCCTCCACGAGAATTTAAATAACTTTGCTGTTCTTTTGTAATACATGCACAACCACCACCTCCACTAACGTTAGAATCAGTACAACATTTTGCGTCAAATTCGTTGTTTCCCCACATAAATAATTGACCTTCTGGTAATGGAACCTGTGGGCTTATTTTTCCACTGCCATTAACTTCTAAAAGACCGCTTCTTTTTTCATAAGTATCACGATGAACTCCTTTTGTCATTTTATATCCAATAGCTGAACCGGCTACTTCCATACCTTCTTTTGTAGCACAACCGCAAATTAAATGACAGCAAAGTAAGCAACCTATAATCATTGAAAGGATAATTACTTCAACTCTTGCTTTAAATCCAAGTATTTTTATTTCCATATTATACATATTTGATAGATAAAAATTAAAACAACGCGAATAATTTATCTCTAATATCTAAAATATTTTCTATAGCTGAATTATAATCTCTTAATTTATGACCATCTATAGTGAAAAAGCCAGTATCTGTTAAAATATGATAAAGTTTATCAGGTTTTTCAATAATATCTGCTTCTAATTTAAGTGTATTAAAGTTTCCTAAATCCTTATCTTTAAAATGTATATTTGGGGCTCCAATAATTTCAAAATCCTTAAATTTATATTTTTTAATGGCGTAAATATCTTTTGTGTCAATTTCAACAATCCCGATAATTCTTTCTCCAGAATATAATTGGTCGTTGAGTTTTATATTTTTCAACTTAATGGATTGTCCGTTTTCTAATTCTATCATAATATTTCCATCTAAACCAGACTCTAAATTTTTATGAATATCAGATAAAGAAGAATTATTTTTCAAATAATGTAAATTTTTTAATTTAATAATATCAATAGGTTCAAGGTCGTCCCAATCTAAAAACTTATAATTATTTATAGTAATGCGTTTTGTTTGTGTGCTAATGCAATAAATAGCAGGTTCTCTATAATTTTCTATTTTTTTACTATTAGGATGATCTTTAACGTCAATCCATCCTAAATTATCATGAAATACTTTATGACAGCCAGTAACAATAATATTGTTTAATCTATAAATTTCTAAATTATTATAAGCAAGTTTAAAAGTTGCCGTTACTTTATCTCCGTTTTTCAATATCATTCCAGATTTTATATTTTTAATTTTAATATTTCCTTTTTTAGTTTCTATAATTGTATTTTTATCAAAGCAACTGGGTTTATTTGGAACTCTTTTACTAGATATATTTAAAATGTGTGTCATCCATCCAGATGTAATAGCAATTGGTATAGCCAGTAATAAAAAGAAAACAGTACTAGTAGCGGCTACAGGCCAAGTCCAAGGCATTATCCATAATATAATAATTAAAGATATTAATACTACCAAAGCTATAATACATATCATTAAAAAGGCACCAATAAAAGCTTTTAAGGCCAAATAAGCGCCATAAACAGTATATAATCCAGAAACCGCAACTCCAATTGTTTTTTGTAATGTATCTTTTATTTTTGTTAAAATAATTCTTACTGGAATCATAACATTAACAAGTCTTCCTATAACAATTGTAAACATCTTGTTTAGTTGAAATCTTAAATATTCTAATACAAACCTAATAGCATCAACTGCTTTTTGTAATACCTTAACAATTTTAGTTATTAGACCTGTAATAAAATAGTATGGTTGCATAAAATAACTAACAATACCAGTTAATATTTGTGTTGTACATTGCATAAAATTTTCACTTGTAAAATCCATTGCAGTTTTATTAGGGGGTTTATTGATTATTCCAGCAAAAGGCATAACAGACGGACTACATCTTTGATTTGACCAATCTTGTCTAATAGGTTCTATTTTGCTTTGAACGTAATAATATGAAAAAACAAGGAAAAAAATAAACAGTGTTATACCTGTCCCAACTACGGAGCCTCCATATTTATCTAAATATCCATCTTTCGTATACAACTTATTAAAATAGCCAGAAAATGTTTCTTGAATATTATTCATATATAGTATTTGGATAATATTCTTTTATATTAATCTTCCCAATCCCAGAAAGTATATTCACCTATTGGAATTCTATGATTTTCTGTAATCAAACAATAAAGTGTTTCATCCCAATAATCTGTTTTTTCTGCGTTCTTAAAATCTTTGACTTCAATATAATTATCTAATTCGTCTTTATTGATTTTTTCATTTGGACAAATTTTATGGTCTCCTGTAACAAATATATATTGTTTTAGCTTTTCACTCCATAATTTATAATATGGATTATTTTTGCTTCCTTTTAATCTTAAAGTTCCATAAACTTCTATACCTGATTCTAAAATATCACCTAAATGTATATCTTTCATTTTGACAATTTTTCCCGATTGTAGTTTAATAGGGGTATTTTCGGAAAAACAAATAGCTTTTAATGTTTTACCAATTGGTCCTTTCATTATACTTTGACCAGTATGCATCGCACCTTGAATCATATAAATAAACATTACCATTGTTCCTATTAATTTCATAACTGTATCTTTTGTTTTAATAATTAATTTTTGAAATTGTATAAGAACATTAACAAACATACCATAAACATTTCCAAATAATTTAGTTGCCATATTTCTTATTTTATCGACAAACACACGAATAAACTGAATTCTTTCTAAAATCCATTTTATCATACCCATTACCATTCCTAAAACATATTGTATTGGTTCTAAAAAGAAACCCATCATATCTTTTTGAATATTTCCTACACAATAGGAAAAATTGGCAACAGGATCTTTTCCAAGATAACCGGCAAGAGGCATAAATGTTGGTAAACACCTATATTGAGGCCAATCATCTTTTATTTTTTGAATACCACTTGTAAATATTGTTGAAAAATAAAGCAATAAAAAAATTAATATAATAAGTATTGTTTTTGAAATATCACCGAATCTCATATTAAAATATACTGTCATTTTATTTAATTAATAAAAATCAAATAAAATGATTATCTTCGTCTTTTTCTAGATTTTCTTTTTTTTCTAGTTTTTCTTTTCTTCCTAGATTTTCGTTTCTTTTTGCGTCGTTTTTTGGTTTTCCTTTTCTTTTTTGTTTTCTTTCGTCTTCTTCTACCTCCAAGGAAAGCATTAATTAATCCAGCTGTATCATCGTTTGGTCCAATACCTGACTGTGTTATTCTTCCTATAAAAGCTAATGGTACAGTCACCTGGTTAGGTGGGTTAGCCATGTATGCTATTTGCTCTTCCGCGTTTCGATTCCCTGGAATTTTTCTCACTAAAGTAGCTCGAATACCTACATTTGGAGCAGCAGTTCTATAAAAAGTGTATCTTTCACCAACGCGTAAATTATCAAGATGTACTTGTATGTTGGTTTCAACTTGTCCTAAATTCATTATAATATATAGTTATAAAATAAATATCCAATACACGAATATAGCCTTATGATTATCGTCGTCTTTTTCTAGATTTTCTTTTTTTTCTAGTTTTTCTTTTTTTTCTGCGACGTCTTTTAGATTTTCTAGATTTTCTAGATTTTCTTTTTGTTTTTCTCTTTCTTCTTCTGCGACCGCCTCCAGGCATACCATCTGAATTAACGGGATTATTTACATCATTGTCAAATTCTGCGTCAGCCCCACCTTGTAAGGTTTGTGCTACTCCTCCTGCAATGGTTTCATTTCCAGCATCACCAGCTTGTCCCATTTGTGGTACAACTATGTCTTTCCCTCCTCCTGAAAATTGTTTATTTAAGTTTGCGACTTCTGCATTTCCTGCTTTTTGTTTATTCATAGTTCCTTGTATTGCCCCACTCGCTGAGGTATTACTGACACTTGGTTTGGGGATTTCCAATCCAATTGCTCCTCCTCTGTGTTTTCTACTCTTTCTTCTTTTTGATCTTCTTGGCATATCTATATATTAACTTGATAAAAATAAATATAAAAAGAAAAATATGAATTTATTTATATGAGTGATTTTGAAATTGACGATAAAACACGGTTAGATTTTAATAATATGCTTAAAGAATCTGGAGCTTCTGATAATACTAATAAAATTAGAAATTTAAAACACAGTGATAAAATTAGAGAGCAAGTAACTTTGATGGTAGAAATTAAAAAAAAATATCCTAAATTAAAAAAAGTTATGAAAGATAGAATGATAGAATCAAAATGTACCTGGTTATGGCAAAATTATATGAATATATACAATAAGTTGAAAAAGGATGAATTAGACCTAAATATTTTGCATAATTTTCTCTCCACTTTAAAACAAATAGAAGATGGAGAATTAGATCAACACAACGCATCTGTAAAAGCCGGTAAGATTTTAAAGGAATTGTATATCGATAGTGCTGTAAAACAACAAACAAAACGAGAAAAACTAGAAGAAAAAAGAAAAAAGAAAAGTGGTAAATCAACTAAAAAAATATCTTGGGCTCAATACAAGAAAACAAAAATGTAAATTGAAATATATTTAAATATGGTTCTTATTATATTTAAATAATGATATTGGTTATTGTAGAATCTCCAGCTAAATGCAAAAAAATAGAAAGTTACCTAGGACCAGGATATAAGTGTATTGCCAGTTTTGGACATATTCGAGAGATAGCAGATGGATTAAAAAGTATTGATGTAAATAATAATTATAATGTGGTATTTAAAACAATTGCTAGCAAAGGTAAATATATCAAACCTTTACGGTTAGCAATTAAAAAGGCAAATGAAGTTGTGTTGGCAACAGACGATGATAGAGAAGGCGAAGCAATAGCTTGGCACATTTGTAAAACTTTTAATTTACCGGTTAAATCTACAAAAAGAATTATATTTCATGAGATTACGAAACCGGCAATTAAAAATGCTATAAATAACCCTACTAAAATCAATATGGATACGGTGAATGCTCAATTGGCAAGACAAGTATTAGATTTACTTGTAGGATTTACAATTAGTCCAATTTTATGGAAACATATTAGTAGAAATTCCAAAACAAGTTTAAGTGCTGGTAGATGTCAAACACCCGCTTTAAGACTTGTATATGACCAACAAAAATTAATTAACGAATCTCCGGGAAGAAAAGTATATGACACAATAGGAACTTTTACAAAAAAAAATCTTAAATTTGTATTATCCCATAATTTTGATGATGAAGAAAAAATGGCGGAATTTTTAGAAGACAGCGCAAACTTTAAACATAAATATAGTGTAAGTAAGCCTAGAAATACAACAAAAAATCCACCAAATCCGTTTACAACGAGTACTTTACAACAAAAAGCAAGTAATGAATGTGGTTTCTCTCCAAAACAAACAATGAGATTAGCACAAACATTATATGAAAATGGGCATATCACTTATATGAGAACAGATAGTGTTAAATATAGTAAAGAATTTGTAGATAAAGCCACAAAATTTATTATTGCCTCGTACGGTAATAATTATGTTAGTGAAAAAATAAATACACTTATAAATAATAGTTCAAGCGAAACAAAAAAAAAGAAAACTAAAAAAAAGACGGATAATAATGCTCAAGAAGCACATGAAGCAATTCGTCCAACAAAAATAGATGTAAATACATTAAATGTAAAGGGTAAAATTACAGCGCGCGAAATTAAATTATATAATTTAATTTGGAGAAATACAGTCGAAAGTTGTATGTCTCCTGCTAAATATTATTCCATTACAGCTAGTATTATAGCCCCTCAAAATTATTGTTATAAATATTCAAGTGAACAGGTAATATTTCCAGGATGGAAAATAGTTGGTGGATATGAAAAAGACAACAAAGAATATAAATATCTGTTATCTATCAAACCAGAAACTGTTTTAGATTATAAAGAAATTTATAGTAAAATTACACTTAAGGATTTAAAAAAAAATTACTCTGAAGCAAGATTAGTTCAAATGTTAGAGAAAAAGGGAATCGGAAGACCTTCCACATTTTCAAGTTTGATATCAAAAATTCAAGATAGAGGTTATGTTGCCAAACAAAATGTAGAAGGTAAAAAGTTAAAATGCGTAGATTTTAAGTTAGTAGGGGGAGAGTTAGATGAAATAGAAACTGAAAGAGTATTTGGAAATGAAAAAAATAAATTAGTTATACAACCAACAGGAGTAATTGTATATGAGTTTCTAGAAAAACATTTTGACGCCTTATTTAATTATGATTATACAAAAAATATGGAGGATGATTTGGATAAAATTTCAAAGGGAAATAGAGTGTGGCATACGTTATGTGACGAATGTAATAATCAAATAAAAGAATCATCAAAGGATATAGTTTCCACAAGAAAAACGTATAAAATAGATAAATATCATATTTATATGATAGGTCGTTATGGTCCTGTCATAAAATATGAAAAAGATGGAGAAACAAGTTTTAAAGCAGTAAAAAAAGATTTGGATATTGAAAAATTAAAGAAAGGTGAATATAACTTAAAAGATGTATTAGATACAAGTAAGGGAAATAGTAAAAAATGTTTAGGAGAATTTAAAGAAAATAAAGTTTACATAATGAAAGGTAAATACGGTATGTATATTAATTGTAATGGTAAAAATAGCTCAATTAGCCATATTAAAAAGGAATTAGATGATGTCAATCTAGAAGATGTCAAGGGAGTTTTAAATGGTAAGAAATCAGAAAATAAAAGTATTTTGAAGGTGGTAACAAGTGAAATATCTGTTAGAAAGGGAAAATTTGGACCTTATGTGTTTTATAAAACAGATAAGATGAAAAAACCTAGATTTATTCCTATGAAGGGTATAAAAATGGAAGAAGTAACTGAAGCGTGGGTAAATGGTAAATTATAAATTATAAAGTGTCGGAACTCTAACGCTTCTACCAAGAACTTGTTCGTCTTTTAACATATTGAATTCTAATGTAAAACTGAAAGGTAAATTTTTAAAATCAACTAATCTCCCATCGTGATATCTAAATTTGAATTTAAGTCTATCAATCTTTTTAATTGGAGGATCCGTATGAAATACATTAAGAACAAAATTATTTCTAGATCCTAATTCTTGACCAAATGGTAGATGTGTTAACGGTATTCTAGCAAAGGAACCATTTGCTCTATGTGCTAGGTCGTTATTATATAGATTACTTGTTTTTTTTGAATATGGATACATTTCGTCTATGTTATTATATTTTTCTACTTCCATATAAAGTGCATCTTCCCCGTGAATATTTAAATTATATTCAGCATCAACAAAAGATACTAGATTTTTGATAATATTAGTTGATGGGTCGGTGGTTCTTGTATATAAAGTATTCCCTAATATAACTTCCCCTGTAACACTTCCTGACCAGTTTGTCGTTGTATTGGACGAGATAGTTCCTGATATGTCGAGCGTTGTTGCTCCCCCTGTAAGCCATGGAGAATCTCCTTCAAATGGTAAAGCTATGCCCTGAATTTCATTTGCTTGATACGGATCTCCGTTATATCCCCCTGAAATATCTCCGTTTGCTGCTCCTGAAATATCAATAACTTTTGAGTGATAATCTTTTTTTTGAAATCCTAAATAAGAGGCTAATCCCCACTTTACGTGTTGCTCATAAACGTGTTTATTAACATTACAAGCTAATGCATATTCTTCTTTATTTCCACAATGTAAAGTAAATGTACCTGAATTAACCCCAAACATAATTTTATTTGTTACTTCATTATAATAAACTGCAAATGGTTTAATTCCTTTTCCTCTATTTGGATACCAATGAGAATCTATATTATTACTAGGCAATATAACATTACTAATATCGGAGCTGCTGAGTGTTCCCACACTATATCCCGGTATAAAATCATATTTACCTGCAACAGCAGAAGCATTATATATTTCTTTATTCATTAGTGTTTGCAATGTTTGACATAAATTATTAGGAGAGTAAGAACCTTCTGGTATAGTAATTGTGAATCGCTTTTTCCAAAGTAATCTAAAATGTATAACAGCCGGCTTACCATGTATCCCGCCTGTCCAGTTAATTAGGTTAGTGCTTCCGGAAAGGTCACCTGGTACTGGAAAGATTGGTTCTTCTCCTATAAACGTACCATCAAAATCCTGCGCCGACCAAGTTGTTGCAGTTATGTTAGGGAAAAGATTAACCCATTGCTCTTTAGTCGGACTTAACCATTGTATCCCTATATCGGGAGGGACATTTCCAGAGGTATCGTAAAGCGCTATAAAAATCCTTTTTATAATGTCGTATTGAACAGACGGCGAACCAGTAGGAATGGGTTTAAAATTACGTAAAATTATGGGAAAATTAGTTGTATATGTAAAGGATAATTTTGTATTTTGATAATAATCTGAAAATGTATAATGATTAACAGGTATAGCAAAATTAATAAGTCTCATGGATTGAACATTATTAAAATTTACACCAAGATCTACACCAAATTCATTACTATTTGGCCATTTATTGAAATCTCTATCACCAGAATGTATTGAAACAAGTTTTCTGTCTAACACATAGGTTTGTTCGCTTTTAATTAAAGGATGGGCTGTTTGTAAAACAAAATTACTATTCATAGTATTATAAAATTCTGATATTTTATTTTTTTAAATTTTCCTATAATATATGACAAGTTTCAAGAGTTGGACTCAAAATAAAGAATTATTTCATATGAAAGGTGGAATTATTTCTTCTAAACAAACAAAACCGATGGATATAAGAAATTATATCAGAGCAGACAGATTTTATACAAGATCCGATATTCGCTTGAAATCTAGTATTTGTGATTTAACTAAAGATGATTTAGATAAATTAAATAAAGTTGTTCCTAAATCATATAGATTTCGGAATGATAACAATAAACATTTTGGTTTTATAGCTCAAGATATTGAAAAAATATTTCCTTATTTAGTAAGTATTGATAGTGATGGTATGAAATCTGTTAATTATTTAGAAATGGTGCCTCTTTTATTACATAAAATAAATGATTTGGAAAGAAAATTAGATGAAATAAAAAATAATAAATAAATATATATATATTAATATGCCTAATAAAAAGAAAATTGGTAAAAAAAGCAAATTAAAGAGAAAGATGAAAGGTGGTGCTGAATGGGTAAATGACGATAAAAGTTCAATAGCAACACCAAGTGCCCAGCCACTAGAAAAAGTACCTATGGCAAAACCAGGTATTCCCGTGACGAAGACTACTCCAATAGCAAAAAGCAAACAAAGCGGCTCTAGCTATCAAAAATTTGATGATGATATTTATATCTCTATGGTAATGGCAGTAGGTTTTATGGGAGTTATATGGTTTATGATAAGTCGCACTATGATAAAACATAAGTATAGTGAAGTATTATCGTATTCGTTAATGGGTATCGGTGTGATATTATCTTTATTTTTAATTATATTTAAAGGTGTAAGACAAATAAAACCAAGTAGTAGTATTATTGGTGCTATTAAAAATATGTTATTTCTCGCAAAATATTTAGCTATAAGAAGTGTTCCTGGTTTATTAATATTATTACAAATTGCTGTATTATGTTATATTATGTATAATCATGCAGATTACATATTTTCATCTGAAAATATTCCTACAATGTTTGGTATATTTAATGCTATAACAATTGTAATGATTCTTGGTCAGTGTTGGGTATGGAAAGATAAAGTAAAAGAAATAATGACAAATGTTACTGGACCAAAAAATCCTATGATAATACCTGGATTTATACTTGCTGCTATTTTATCTGGAATTGCTATTAGTCAATTGTATATTATACTTGAATATCTTAAAACTGATTGTTAAATATAAAAAATCTAAATGTTAATCCAAATTCATTTGATTGATTTGACGCCCAAATTCCTGATATTTTCAATAAAAAATGTATTTCTTTTTGTTTTCCATACTTTATATTATCATCGCCATATAGTTTTATAAATCCATTTTGTAATTGTTCTTGGATTCTACAACTAAGTGTTCTATTTTGAATGTTTTTAAATTTATTTAAAATCATTTTTTCAATTGATTTTATACTCGATATAGTTTTGTTATTGACTGGATTGTTATCAAAACAACATTTTATCTTATTAAAGTATTTTTCTACTGTTATATTATTCAAATCAAAATGTATATAAATACCGTTGGTTGAACATTGTTCGTCGCTAAAAATTAATCTATGGAAATCACTACCAACCATAACATTATTTCTAGTTTTTTCACTTATTATCACATTATGTGGATTAAATTCATTATGAAATACAGACACATACATATTTAAATATAATATTTCTCTTATATTTAAATCATAATCAGTTTATATTTGGGATATGGTAAGCTTCTTGGTTTAAAAAATATAACAACGCTATTGTATTATAAGGAATATCT
>Ga0209482_1002349_pt1 | contig 11860 bp, 10 predicted proteins | sample CoawatmetaG10DNA_FD_187512 | JGI IMG/M metagenome (GOLD analysis project Ga0209482, IMG submission 187512) | Marine microbial communities from the West Antarctic Peninsula - Coastal water metaG104-DNA (SPAdes) (version 2) | ecosystem: Environmental > Aquatic > Marine > Coastal ...
CCCACGTACTTCCCGAAGCTGCCGCCGCGCCCCCCGCGCAGGCATAACCGCCGCCAGACCGCGCGCAGCACAGGAATTCCCATGACCGACCCGCTCCCCGCCACGCCCGGCCCCGGCGCGCCCGTTGGGGCTCCCTCTGTGTCGGGCCCGCTTTCGCCCGATCTGCTGCGGCGGATGCATGGCTATTGGCGCGCCGCCAATTATCTGTCGGTCGGGCAGATCTATCTGCGCGCCAACCCGCTGCTCGATCGTCCGCTGGCGCTGGCCGACGTCAAGACGCGGCTGCTCGGCCATTGGGGCACGACGCCGGGGCTGAACCTGCTCTACGTCCATCTCAACCGGCTGATCGTCGAACACGATCTCAACATGATCGCGGTGATCGGGCCGGGGCATGGCGGGCCGGGGCTGGTCGCCAACACCTATCTCGAAGGCTCCTATACCGAGCGTTATCCCGCGATCGAGCGCAGCCGTGGCGGCATGGACCGGCTGTTCCGCCAATTCTCCTGGCCGGGCGGCATCCCGAGCCATGTCGCGCCGGAGACGCCGGGGTCGATCCATGAAGGCGGCGAGCTCGGCTATTCGCTGGCGCATGCGTATGGCGCGGTGTTCGACAATCCCGATCTGATCGTCGCCTGCGTCGTCGGCGATGGCGAGGCCGAAACGGGCGCGCTGGCGACGAGCTGGCATTCGAACAAGTTCCTCAACCCCGCGCGCGATGGCGCGGTGCTGCCGATCCTGCACCTCAACGGCTTCAAGATCGCCAACCCCACGCTGCTGGCCCGGATCGGCCGCGCGGAGCTGACCGAGCTGCTGCGCGGCTATGGTTATGATCCGCATTTCGTGGTGGGGGACGATCCCGAGGCGGTCCATCAGGCGCTCGCCGCGACGCTCGACGCGGTGCTGGCGCAGATTCAGGATATTCAGGCGCAGGCGCGATACGGTGCGCCGGATGGCGAGCGCCCGCGCTGGCCGATGATCGTGCTGCAAACGCCCAAGGGCTGGACCGGGCCGAAATTCGTCGATGGCAAGCCGGTCGAGGGCACCTGGCGCGCGCACCAGGTGCCGATCGCCGATTTCAAGGACCCCGAGCATCTCCGCCAGCTCGAGGAATGGCTGCTGAGCTACCGCCCCGCTGAGCTGTTCGACGAGAGCGGCAAGTTCCGCGAGGAGTATGCGTCGCTCGCGCCGACCGGGCACCGCCGCATGGGCTCCAACCCGCACGCCAATGGCGGGGAATTGCTCGTGCCGCTGGTCCTCCCCGATTTCCGCGACCATGCCGTGGCGCAAGCCGGGCACGGCACCGTCAAAGCGGCGGCGACGGCGGTGCTCGGCGGTTTCTTGCGCGACGTGATGGCGCTCAACCTGGAGGCCGCCAATTTCCGGCTATTCGGCCCCGACGAAACCGCCTCCAACCGGTTGCAGGCGGTGTATGAGGTCACCGGCAAGGCGTGGATGGCCGAGGTCGAAGCGGTTGACGAGAATCTGTCGCGCGACGGCCGGGTGATGGAGGTGCTGAGCGAGCATCTCTGCGAGGGCTGGCTCGAAGGCTATCTGCTCACCGGGCGGCACGGGCTGTTCTCCTGCTACGAAGCCTTCATCCACATCATCGATTCGATGTTCAACCAGCACGCCAAATGGCTGAAGGTGACGCGCGGCATTCCGTGGCGGCGGCCGATCGCCTCGCTCAATTACCTGCTGACCTCGCATGTCTGGCGGCAGGACCATAATGGCCTGTCGCATCAGGACCCGGGCTTCCTCGATCATGTCGCCAACAAACGCGCAGAGGTGGTGCGCATCTATCTGCCCGCCGATGCCAATTGCCTGTTGTCGGTCGCCGATCACTGCCTGCGCAGCCGCAATTATGTGAACGTCATCGTCGCGGGCAAGCAGCCCGAATGGCAATGGCTTGGCATTGAGGAGGCCGTGCGCCACTGCACCACCGGGGCGGGCGTGTGGGAATGGGCGAGCGATTCCGGCGACCCCGATGTGGTGATGGCGTGCGCCGGCGACGTGCCGACGCTGGAGACGATGGCGGCGGTGCAGTTGCTGCGCCAATTCGTCCCCGACATCCGCATCCGCGTCGTCAACGTCGTCGATCTGATGGTGCTGCAACCGCAGTCGGAGCATCCTCACGGCCTCGACGAACGCGCCTTCGATGCGCTGTTCACCACCGACACACCGGTGATTTTCGCCTTTCACGGCTATCCGTCGCTGATCCACAAGCTCGCCTACCGCCGCACCAACCACCGGAATTTCCATGTGCGCGGCTATAAGGACGAAGGCACCACGACGACGCCGTTCGACATGGTCGTGCTCAACGATCTCGACCGCTATCGCCTGGCGCTCGACGCGATCGAACGCATCCCGCGCCTGCAGGGTCGCGTGCCGGCCGAGACCGAACGCTATTGGACGATGATCGAGCGCCACAAACTCTACATCGCCGAACATGGCGAGGATCTGCCCGAAGTGCGCGACTGGCAATGGGCGCGGTGAACAGCAAGCGCGTCCTCACGCTCAATGGCGGCTCGTCCTCGGTCAAATACGGCGTTTATGCGGTCGGCGATGCGGTGGTCGAACTGTCCACGGGCGAGGTCGAACATGCCGATGTCGATGCCGCCGTGTTCGCTGAGATTGGCGGCGGCCAGCCCGATGCGATCGGCCACCGCATCGTGCATGGCGGCATCGATCTGTTTGCGCCGGTGCGGATCGACGCAGGCGTGCTCGCGCGGCTGCAGGCGGCCACCGCCTTCGCGCCGCTGCACGGCCCGGCCTCGCTGCGGATGATCGCGCTGGCGCAGGCGCGCTACCCCGCCGTGCCGCAGATCGCGTGCTTCGACACCGGCTTCCACGCCCGCTTGCCCGCCATCGCCGCCACGCTGCCCATCCCCAAGGCACTGCGCGATGCAGGCGTGCGGCGCTACGGCTTCCACGGCCTGTCGTGCGAATCGATCCTCGCGCAACTGGGCGACGCCGTGCCGCACCGCCTGATCATCGCGCATCTCGGCAATGGCGCGAGCGTGACGGCAGTGCTGGGCGGGCACTCGGTCGACACCAGCATGGGGCTCACCCCTTCGGGCGGGGTGGTGATGGGCACGCGCGCCGGCGATATCGATCCCGGCCTGTTGCTCTATCTGATGCGCGAACGCGGCCTGGATGCAACCGAGATCGAGACGCTGATCGATCGCCAATCCGGCCTGCTCGGCCTGTCGGGGCGCTCCAGCGATCTGCGCGTGCTCCATGCCGCAGGCGATGCGCCTGCAACGCTCGCGCTTGCCATCTTCTGCCGCTCGGTCGCCAAGCAGATGGCGGGGATGCTGGTGGTGCTGGGCGGGGCCGATCTGATCGTCTTCACCGGCGGCATTGGCGAGCATGACGCGGCGGTGCGCGCCGCCATCTCCGCTGATCTCGCTTTTGCCGGGCCGATCGCGCAGCGCGTGCTGCCCTCGCAGGAAAATGCGCAGATCGCACGGCATGCCGCGCAGGTGCTGGGCTAAAGCGCGGGCTCGGCCGTCGCCGCGCGGATCGCCTCGATCAAGGCGCGGTCGGGAACATCGCACGGCACCAGGAGAACAAAGGCCAGCTCTTTCGCCTCTGCCGCGAGTTGCTCGGTCAGCGTGTCGGACAGCAGGATCGCGCCGCCGGACCAGCGCATGCGCCGCATCGAGCGAAGGACCTCGACACCCCCAATCTCGGGCATGACGACCTCGGCGATGATACACGCGCTGGCACGCGCCAGCGGATCGGCAAGCAAGGATGGGGCACTGGCATAGGCACGGACATTGAAGCCTTCCGCGCGCAACAGCAGCTGCCGCGCATGGCGCACGGCGGCGTCGCCATCGACCAGCGCGATTTGAGGGTTCGTCCGCACTGGTACCATGGTCATTCCCGATCGTTCAGGACTGCCATCGGCCATAACCGCGCTGCGGTCTGTAGGTAGAAACCTAAGGCGCGGTGTCGCATTCGGCCACGGGGCTATGCAGCCGCGCGGCAAAGGCCAGCCGCAACACATCCGAAATCGACCGCACGCCCAGCTTGTGCGTCAGGTTCGCGCGGTGCGCCTCCACCGTGCGCGTCGAAATGCCGAGTTTATAGGCGGTGATCTTATTGGGTTGCCCGTTGACGAGCCCCTCCAGCACGTCGCGCTCGCGCGGCGTTAGCGCGGCCAGGCGGACGCTCGCCTCGATCGCGCTCAATTGCTGCGCCTCCAAATTGGCCAGCCGCGCGAACGCTTCTTCGATCGCGTGCAACACCGTCGCTTTGTCGAACGGCTTTTCCAGAAAGTCGACCGCGCCCGCCTTGATCGCGCGCACCGACAGCGAGATGTCGCCATGCCCGGTCAGCACGATCACCGGAAACGCGATGCCGCGCTCATTGAGCAGGCGCTGCACCTCGAGCCCGTCAATGCCCGGCATGCGAATATCCAGCAACACGCACCCCGGCGTGGCATGGGCTGCGGCGGCAAGGAAGGCGGTGCCCGATGCATAAGTCTGCACCTCGAATCCGGCTGTCCGCAGCAGGAAGCCGGCCGAGCGCCGGATGGCCTCTTCATCATCGACCAGATGGATGATGCGCTTGTCCTGGCGACTATCCGGCATCGGCACTGCTCCGCATCAAGGTGAAATGAAACGCCGTCCCGCCCCCTGGCACCGGTGCCGCCCAAATGCGCCCGCCATGCGCCTCCACGATCGTCTGGCAGATCGACAGGCCCAGCCCCATGCCATCCTGCTTGGTCGAGGCGAAGGCCTGGAACAGGCGATCGGTCATTTCGGGGGCAATACCGGTGCCGGTATCTGCCACGGTGACTTCTACCATATCCCGCAGCGTCGCGCTCGTCATCGTCAACACGCGTTGCGGACTGTCGGCCATCGCCTGGAGGGCGTTGCGGATGAGGTTGACCAGCACTTGCTGGATCTGGACGCGGTCGACCTGCACGCACACGCTGTCGTCGACAAAGGTCATCACCGTCTCGACCCCCGCTTGGCCCGCACCGATCAAACCAAGGCTGGCGGCCTCGCGCACGAGCGCGTTCAGCGGCTCGGCACGTTGCTCGACATCGCCGCGCGCCACGAAATCGCGCAGCCGCCGCACGATTTGCCCGGCGCGCAGCGATTGCCCCGCCGCCTCGTCCAGCGCCCCACGCACCAGCAGCACGGTCTCGGGCGACGGATCGACCATCAAATCGCGCGTCGCCTCCAGATAATTGGCGATCGCGGTCAATGGCTGGTTGAGTTCATGCGCCAGGGTCGAGGCCATCGTGCCCATCGCGCTCAGCCGCGACACATGGATCAGCTCGGACTGGACATCGCGCAATCGGCTTTCGGTGCGATGCCGCTGCGTCAGATCGCGCAGGAAGCCGGTGAAGATCCGCTGTCCGCCGCTCAACGCCTCCCCGACCGCGAGTTCGACCGGAAAGATCTCGCCATTCTTGCGCTGGCCCCGCACCGTCCGCACCGCACCGGCCACGGCGCGGTCGTCAAAAACCAGATAGCTGCCCAGAAACCCGCCATCGCGGTCGCGGTCGATGCGCGGAAACAGCATATCGGCCTTCTCGCCGACAATGTCGGCCTCGCAATAGCCGAACATCCGTTCCGCCGCCCCGCTGAACGAAGCGATCCGGCCCTGTTCGTCGAGCACGATCATCGCATCGGGCACGGTCGCCAGAATCGAGAGCAAATGCTGCTCGCGCCGCGCCAGCGCGGTTTCGGCGGCCTTCTGGTCGGTAATGTCGCGCACCACCTTGCCAAAGCCGCGCAGCGCGCCCGCTTCGTCATACAGCGCGGTCATCGTGATATTGGCAAGGAACTCCGACCCGTCGCGTCGCAACCGCCAGCTATCCTCCTCCAGCCGCCCGGCCAGGCTGGTGCGATCGAGATCACGCTGCGGCATCCCTGCCAGCACATCCTCGGGCGGATAGAAGAGCGAAAAGTGACGGCCCAGAATTTCAGCCTGCGCCCACCCCTTGATCCGCTCGGCTCCGCGATTCCAGATCGTCACATGGCCACGCGGATCCAGCATATAAATGGCGTGGTTGGTCGCGCCGTCGATCAGCAAGCCAAGCTCTTCGTTGAGCAGAGCAAGATCGCGTGCATCGCTGCCTTGGGATTCGGCTAGCGTCATGGGCGTTCGTACCACGCCATCGCGCCGAACCGGCACACATTCGGCGGCGACCATCACCGCAGTCTGTACGTACCCCAGATTTCTCACATCGGGCGATTTGGCATTCCCGCTCGCGGCACGTCGTGCGCGAGCTTGCGGCTGACCAGCAACAGGCTCGAATCGCCGGGATAACTTTCGACGGTGAAGCCCATTTCGCGCTCCAGCTCGATCGCGGCGTGGTTTTCGCGGCTTTCGATCGCCTCGAGCACTTTCACGCCCTTGGCCTCGGCGAAGCGCGCGACATGAGCGAGCAATTCCCAGCCCACGCCCTTGTTCTTAAAGTCCTTGCGGATCGCAATCGCCACTTCGCCGCGCTCGAAGGTCGCGTCGCACGCCAGCATCGCGGTGGCGATCATCATCGACCCATCCTTGGTGAAGGCGAGAAAATTCTCCGACCAGCGATGGTCGACATGCGTCAAGGCCGCGATCTGGTCGGGGCGCACTTCGTTGAGCCCGGTCAGGAACCGAAAGCGCAAATCCTCATGCGTTACGTGCGTGAAAAACTCGGCAACCGTGCCGTCATCCTCGGGCCGCGCGGGGCGAACGTGAAATTCAAAGCCCGTCCGGGTTGTGAGATGCTCAATCATCGGGCCACCTTTCGCAACAGCGGCGGTTGATCGACGCCGCATTTCGCTGGCTGGAAATAGGATTGCGAAGCCCGCCCGGGTAGCTGCGGAAACTACCTATTGGCGCGCGGGGGTTGATCCGCGCCAGTCGCGCTTTCATGAGGGCGCAAAGAACACTGCCCTGCCGGAGAGGATCTGCAATGACCGACACCAACCCGACGCCCTTCGATGTCCTGATCGTTGGGGCCGGGCATGGCGGCGCGCAGGCAGCGATCGCGCTGCGCCAGCGCAAGTTCGAGGGCACGATCGCCTTGCTCGGCGACGAACCCGATCTGCCCTATGAGCGGCCCCCGCTGTCGAAGGAATATCTGGCCGGCGACAAGCCGTTCGAGCGGATCCTGATCCGCCCCGCCGCTTTTTGGGTCGATCGCGACATCACACTCCTCCCCGGGCAGCGTGTCGTGTCGGTCGACGCCCCCGCGCATCAGGTCATCACCGCGGATGGCGCCACGATCAGCTATCGCACGCTGATCTGGGCGACCGGTGGCGCGCCCCGCTGCCTGACGTGCGCGGGGCATGATCTCAGCGGCGTCCACGGCGTGCGCACCCGCGCCGATGTCGACCGGATGATCGCCGAACTGCCGGCCGTCACCCACGCAATCGTCATCGGTGGCGGCTATATCGGGCTGGAAGCCGCCGCCGTGCTGACCAAGCTCGGCAAACCCGTCACCGTGCTGGAGGCGGCCCCGCGCGTGCTGGCGCGCGTCGCGGGTGAAGCGCTGTCGCATTTCTACGAGGGCGAGCACCGCGCGCACGGCGTTGACCTGCGCACCGGCGTGACCGTCGAGTCGATCGTCGGCCAAGACGGGGCTGCCAGCGGCGTGCGCCTGGCCGATGGGACGGTGCTGCCCGGCAATCTCGTCATCGTCGGCATCGGCATCATCCCCGCCGTCGCCCCGCTGCTCGCGGCGGGCGCGGACGGCGGCAATGGCGTCAGCGTCGACGCGCTGTGCCGCACCAGCCTGCCCGATATCTTCGCGATCGGCGACTGCGCGGCGCACCCCAATCCGTACGCCGATGGCGCGGTGATCCGGCTCGAATCGGTGCAGAATGCCAATGATCAGGCGACCACCGTCGCCAAGCTGCTGACCGGCGAGGAAACGCCGTATGACGCGGTGCCGTGGTTCTGGTCGAACCAATATGATTTGAAGCTGCAGACCGTCGGCTTGTCGATCGGTTATGATGCGGTGGTGCTGCGCGGCGATGTGGCCGCGCGCAGCTTCTCGGTGATCTATCTCAAGCACGGCCATGTCATCGCGCTCGACTGCGTCAACGCCACGCGCGATTATGTGCAAGGCCGCGCGCTGGTGGTCGCGCGCGCGGTGGTCGATCCCGCGCGGCTGGCGGATGCAGCGGTGCCGCTGAAGGAGCTGCTGCCCGCTTGAGCGAGGGCGGCATCTCGCCCCAACCCGTTCGTTTCGAGCGTAGTCGAGAAACCTGGCACAGCGCTTGCGGCTGTTTCTCGACTGCGCTCGAAACGAACGGGGGTGGGGATTCGGGCGGGGCTTGCGCCTTACGCGCCCACGATCTCACGCAGCGCCGCCGCCAGCCCGCGCGTTTCCGCCTCGGTGCCGATCGTCATGCGCAGACCGTTCGCCAGCCCCTGCCCCGGCAGCCAGCGCACGATATAGCCGCGCGCCAGCAGCGCCTTATACGCCGTCTCGGCAGTGACCGCGCCATCGAACAGCACGAGCAGGAAATTGGCTTCGCTCGGCACCGCGCGCAGCCCGGCATTGCCGAGCTTGGCGATCTCGTCCGCAAACCAGCCGCGCCACAGGCGGTTATGCGCGCGCGAGGCGGCGATGAAGTCGGCAGCAGCCAGCGCCGCGATCGCGGCTTCCTGGCCAGCCGTGGTGCAGCAGAATGGCGCGCGGATGCGGTGCATCGCCGCAATCGCCTCAGCCGAGCCATAGCCCCAGCCGATCCGCTCGGCGGCCAGCCCGTGGATCTTGGAGAAGGTGCGCGTGACGATCACATTGGGTGCAGTGCGCGCAAGCTCCAGCCCGCCATCGTCATCCTCGGGTGCCAGATATTCGGCATAAGCCTGGTCGAGCACCAGCATCACCTGCGGCGGCAAGCTCGCGTGCAGCCGCGCGATCTCGGCCTTGGGCGTAAAGGTGCCGGTCGGGTTGTTGGGGTTGGCGACGAACACCACGCGCGTCCGCTCGGTCACCGCCGCCAGGATCGCATCGACATCGGTCGCATAGTCGCGGTCGTCCGCCACCACCAAGGTCGCGCCCACACGCCGGGTCGCGATCTCATAGACCGCAAAGCCATAGCGGACCTGAATCACTTCATCGCCCGGCCCGGCATAGGCCCCGGCGACGAGATGCAGCACTTCGTCCGATCCCGTGCCGTAAATCACCCGCGCCGGATCCAGGTCGTGATGGGCCGCGATCGCCTCGCGCAGCAAGCCCGCCCCCGCATCGGGATAGCGCGCCAGATCACCCGCATGGCGCGTGAATGCCGCGACTGCCTCTGGGCTGGTGCCGAGCGGATTTTCGTTCGACGACAGCTTGATAACCGGCGTGTCGCCCTCGACCGTCGAGCGACCCGGAACATAAGGAGCGATAGCCATGACCCATGGCTTGGGCTGAGGTGCGTTCATGCCCGGCGCGTTAGCGGGGAACCAGCAGAACATCAAATCCTCCCCGGCACGGGGAGGATCAAATCAGCGTTGCGGGCGCTTGTTCGGGCCGCCGGGGCGCAGCGTCGGGCGCGGGTTGTGGCGCACCGGCGCCGGGCCGTTCGCGCGGCGCGGGCCACGCTCGGCTTCGACCGGGCCACCCTGCACCGCTTCGAACTGCACGCCGCCTTCGGCCTCTTCGCCCGCGGTGCGCTTCACCGCCGCCATGAACTTGGCCGCGATCGCGCTCGGCACCTGGAACATCGTCTCATTGGCGGCGATGCGGATCGCGCCGACTTCGTTCTTGGTGATGTGCCCGCGACGGCAGATCAGCGGCAGGATCCAGCGCGGATCGGCATTCTGCCGCCGCCCGATGTCCATGCGGAACCATTTGACGTCGTCAAAGCCCTCGCGGTGATGCTCCTTGCCCGCAGGCTTTTCGGAGGATTGCGACAGCATTTCCTCGGGTGCCGGCATTTTCGAGCGCAGGCTCTGCACCAGGGCGGCCGCGATTTCCTCAGGCGATTTCTGTTCGAGCAGCTTGGCCGCCAGTTCGCGATCGTCATCTTCGATCTCGACCGGCTCCATCAGCATTGCCAGCAAGCGTTCGCGATCGGCCTTGCGGATATCGTCGACGGTCGGCGCATTCTTCCATTCGACCGCGATCCGCGCGCCGCGCAGCATCATCTCGACGCGGCGCTTGCGCTGATACGGCACGATCAGGATCGCGGTGCCCTTCTTGCCCGCGCGACCGGTGCGGCCCGAACGATGCTGCAACGTCTCGGCATCGCGCGGCAGTTCGACATGGATGACGAGACTGAGCGACGGCAGATCAAGCCCGCGCGCGGCAACGTCGGTCGCCACACACACCCGCGCGCGCTTGTCGCGCAGCGCCTGCATCGCCGAATTGCGCTCATTCTGGCTATGCTCGCCCGACAGCGCGACGGCGGCAAAGCCCCGCTCGATCAAGCCGGCGTGCAGATGGCGCACATTGTCGCGCGTCGCGCAGAACAGGATCGCGGTCTCCGCCTCATGCAGCCGCAACAGATTGACCACGGCATTCTCGATATCGGCCGGCGCGACGGTCACCGCCTGATAGCTGATGTCGCCATGCCCGCGATCCTCGCCCACGGTCGAGATGCGCAACGCATCCTTCTGATAGCGCTTGGCCAGCGCCACGATCGACTTGGGCATCGTCGCCGAGAATAACAGCGTGCGGCGCTCGGACGGCGACGCGTCGAGGATCAGCTCGAGATCCTCGCGGAAGCCCATGTCGAGCATTTCGTCAGCTTCGTCGAGAATGACCGCCTTGAGGTTGGACAGGTCGAGCGCGCCGCGCTCGATATGGTCGCGCAACCGGCCCGGCGTGCCGACGACGATATGCGCGCCATGGCTGAGGGAGCGGCGCTCGCGGCTGGCGTCCATCCCGCCAACGCAGGTCGAAATGCGCGCACCGGCCTTGGCGTAGAGCCATTCGAGTTCGCGGCTCACTTGCAGCGCCAGCTCGCGCGTCGGCGCAATGGCGAGCGCCAGCGGCGCGCGCGGCGGCGGCAGGCGGCCTTCGTCTTCGGTCAGCAATTGCGGGGCGATGGCGAGGCCAAACGCGACGGTCTTGCCCGAGCCGGTCTGCGCCGAAACGATCAGATCGCGGCCCTCGGCGGCGGGTTCGATGACCGAAGCCTGGACCGGAGTCGGCGCGGCATAGCCACGGGCGGAAAGCGCTTCGGCAAGAAGCGTGGGGAGGTGTGAAAAGGGCATGATATTCCGGATCTGGGGCGGCGGGGGCGCACGCCAAAGCGAGCGCTTAGCACGGGTGTGCGGGAAATGCACGGGGGGTGTGCAATTGGTATCATTCGGGCGGGTTTTCGGGTGGCGGGCGCTGCACACTACGGAGAGCAACCCACCCCCAGCCCCTCCCTTCCAGGGAGGGGAGATACTATTTCCTCCTCCCCTCCCTGGAAGGGAGGGGTTGGGGGTGGGTCGGCCTACAGCGAAGCGCCACCTCATTCAAAATCGCCTCCGCCACCCCATCCGGATTTTCGACCACATCCGAATTCCAGAACCGCAACACGCGCCACCCGACGCTTTCCAAGAACGCCGTGCGCTCGACATCATAAGACGAGTCGCAATGCTGGCTGCCATCAAACTCCACCGCCAGCCGCGCCTCGCGGCAGGCGAGATCGACGATATACCGCCCAACCACCAGTTGCCGCGTAAAGCGCGGCCGGTAGCTCCGCACACGTACCCACACCAGCCGCTCCGCCTCGGTCGCGTTCGTGCGCAGCGCCCGCGCGCGGCGAGTCATTTCAGGCGGAACGCGCGGCATCGCAAGAAACTGGCCTCCCGCGATGCGGAGAGCAACCCACCCCCGCCACCTCCCTTCCAGGGAGGGGAGGAGAGCGTTCCTCTACTTCTTCCTCCCCTCCCTGGAAGGGAGGTGGCGGGGGTGGGT
>Ga0209482_1002353_pt1 | contig 11852 bp, 12 predicted proteins | sample CoawatmetaG10DNA_FD_187512 | JGI IMG/M metagenome (GOLD analysis project Ga0209482, IMG submission 187512) | Marine microbial communities from the West Antarctic Peninsula - Coastal water metaG104-DNA (SPAdes) (version 2) | ecosystem: Environmental > Aquatic > Marine > Coastal ...
AAATAATATTGAATCAAAGTTATTTATTTAACATAAATCCCTTCATGAATACCGCCATAAGCGATATGAAAAGGCGCACGAATATTTGTCATTATAAATCGTGTTGCCGGTTTATATGTGTTTATGGTGCCATTTGCACATATACGCGCAGAATACAATCTATATATTGTGTAAAACATTATATAGATGAAATAGGTAATAAATCTTTAATCTTTAATTACAACCGATACAACCCAGGAATTTTAACAGTCAATACTTTTTCTATCTCATTATGCAGACAATTAAATTCAATAGTAAAATTAAAAGGCATATCTTGAAAATCGACTAACTTACCATTATGGTAACGAAATTTAAATTTTAATTTTTGCACTCTCTCCATAGGTGGGTCAAAGTAGGACACATTTTGTAGATTACCATTGCGTGAGTCGTAAATAGATTCTGGTGGGACACAACCAGGTTGAGGGGATTTAGTGAGAGGTATTTTAGCAAAAGCAGAGTTTACACGAGCAGCATAGTCATTATTATAAAGGCTACTGGTGGACTCCGAATACGGGTAAAGCTCATCATATGAGTTATATTTATCGACTTCCATATAAATGACTTGTTCGCCATCAAGCTTGGGAAAATGTGGTGCTTCGATTACACCAGGTTTGGTTTTTGAATTTGGAAGTGGATATGTAGTTTTATCAAAACCAAGATAAGAACCGAGACCCCATTTAGTATATTGTGTCCATACGTCGGGATGTTGTGATGGGAATGTTTTACATACATGGTGTTTATTAAAATTTAAGGATATATCAGTACCATGAAAGATAAATTTTTGTTTAATACTATTATACTCAACCGAACCACCTGGGTGAAGATTTGAGATATCAAAGGTTAATCTGGTAGCTAAATTTTCTGGAGAGTAAAATCCGTCAGGGATAACAAGTTCTTTACCATTAATATCCATTCTATTATTTTGCAAATGTTCACTAATATTATAGAAGGAAGAAGGCATAGCCGATTGCACGAGACGCATCGACTGCACATTTTTAATAGCTTCAGGTAAAACGATTTCAAAATGATTTGCAGTAGACCATTTATTGATATCGCGATCTTCAGAATGCACGGTAAGTAATTTTCGACTCAATACATAATTTTGTTCTCTTGGAATTAAAGGATGATTAGTTTGAGTATTATATGCTAATGGAACAGGATTCATTATGTATATTCACTAGATTTTAAAAAATATAAAAGTTCTGCATTACATATCTAGATATCCAAATATCCAAATATCCAAATATCCAAACATCCAAACATCCATAATATATATCTTAAAAATATTTTTATATATATATAAATTATATATTATGGACAGTGATTATAATTATAATATAAAAAATATTATAGCATTGTGTTCGGTTGGTATTGTAGTAAAATTATTATTTGGGAATAATTATACAACAGACGGTAGTAATGGACCAGCTAGTTCAGCATTATGGGGATATGGTTTAGCAAGTATGGCAATATTTTTCTTAATGTTTGTGCAAAGAAGTAGAACAAGTAGTGGCAGCAGAAGCACCCCCGCCGTCAACGACAAGGACATTGTGAAAGATTTCACAGATAAAATGTCCAGTTTTTACCATAGCATGCAAGAAATACTCCCTACATTACTGATGTTTATTGTATTATCATGGTTAGTTATTCTAAACTACCAATTTTATTCTCAAATTAATAAGGGAAATGTCACAACAGAATACAGTCAATTTTCAAATATCTCTACAATAATGGTTATATTCCAAATGGCAATTCTTTTCAAATATATATATATAGGCCCAACCAAACAAAATAAACCCGAAAATTCAAAGTATGCATCTGCATCATATTTGACAGCGCTTTTAAATGTTATATTTATTGGTATGATGAATATTATTATTGTTTATTTTTCTACAGATGGGTAATCATTTACAGTTTTATTTTTAATTTTAATATTTTATATTATTTTTATTTTATATTATTTCTATTTTGATAAAAATAAAAATTTGTAAGTAAGTCCATAACTTTCGTCTGTCTCCCATATTCCAGAAATCTTTAAAGCAATTGTGGAAGTTTTTTCAAGCGGCTGCTGTGTCAACTTGAAACCCCCAGATTGTAATAATCGGGAAATATTTGCGTTTGCTCGTCTATAAATTCTTTTATTATTTGGGTATATCTTATGTAAAATAGAGTATTCTAGTGCAGTAATTTTATTGATAAAATCAGTATATTTTTCTGCACGAAATGCGCACTTATATTTATAATAATTTTGAAAAATTGTATATTCGGGAATCTCAAGTTTAATTAATAAATTCGTTAATGTTAATATATGATTGGAATAGTTTAGTTTATAAAATACACCTTCATTAATAATTGTGTTTTTAATTTCATTCGCTAAAAATATATTATTATTATCAATATTATCTATATTCATAACTATATTCATTTATTAAAACTATATATTTACGTTTATATCATAATTATGTCTTCACTTAGGTGTGTTATAAATAAATGAATATAAATGAATAACACACCTAAGTGAAGACATAATTATGAAATAAACGAATATCAAGATTATTAAATAAAGAATAGCATATAGTATTACATAATGAAAACACATGCTACAAAATGCATGGATTATTTACGAAATTACGATAGAGAAAAGCTACATCCAAAACTCTATAAAAATATAGCACATATTGCGGATGATATATATCAATTAAATAATATTATTTTGTATGGTCCATCGGGGATAGGTAAATATACCACTTCATTGGACATAATCCGTAAATATAGTGAATCCAGTTTAAATTATGAAAAAAAAATGAGTAATACAAGTAATGGAGGTGAATATTTTATTAAAATAAGTGATATCCACTATGAAATAGATTGTAGTCTTTTAAGTTGCAATTCTAAAATTTTATGGAATGACATATATAAAAATATTGTAGATATAATATTAACTAAAAAAAATAGAGTAGGTATTATATTATGCAAGAATTTTCACGAGATACATAGTGATTTATTAGATATATTTTATAGTTATATGCAGACACAATTAATAAAAACAGTGCACATTAAATTTATAATATTAACAGAAAGTGTAAGTTTTATACCTGACAATATTTTAAATCGTTGTCAGATCATTCATATGAAGAGACCGGCACGTTCAACATACAATAAATGTTTGAAACATAAATTATCAAACGAAACAAATTTAGAAAATATTACAAATATAAAAGATTTGCAGGTTGCGCGCCGTACTGAGGGTATTTCGCACAAATATTTATGTGATAATATTATCCGAAGTATAATCGATAGTAAACATACTACAATATCTAAATTACGCGAGAATTTATACGATATATTAATTTATAATTTAAATATTTATGAGTGCATGTGGTATATTATTCGTGAATTATGTAAACAAAATAAGATTAAAAAAGAATCCATACCAGAATTATCCATAGAAACTTATAAATTCTTTCTTTACTTTAATAATAATTATCGTCCAATATATCATTTGGAAAATTATGTGATTTATTTAATAAATACTATACATGGATATGAATCTTGAGATATAAAAAAAAATAATTTAATATAATATATATATAAACTTATCTATTACTAATCATATATGGATACGGCGGAGGCCTGTAAAATCTTACAATTAGATACGCCATTTACACATCGCGAATTAAAAAAGGCGTATCATAGATCTGCATTATTGAAACATCCAGACCGTAAAGGCACGGAAGAAGAAAAGGAAGAAAAAACAGCACAATTTCAAGAAGTTCATTCTGCGTATGAATTTTTATCTATTCAATTAGAATTAAAAGAAGAATTTTTCCAAGGAGAGAATGATTTAAATAATACAATCGATTATAAAACTATTATTAAAAATTTCATGTATACATGTTTAGAAATCACAAAAACAGACATGCCGGAAGTGATTAAAAGTATTGTAGAAAAGGCATTGCAAGGTTTAGACAAAAAAATACTCCAGGAATTATTACATTATTTGAATAATTATGGTGCTGTATTCTCTAATGCAGAAAATATGAAAATTATAACAGATATTATACAAGATAAATTACAAAAAAATAATATATACACAATAGAAACTACAATAGATAATCTATTTCAAGCTGAAATATTTAAGTTAAATGTTGATGACGAAATATATTACATTCCTTTATGGCACAACGAAATAGAATACGACAAAGATGGAAAACGTCTTATTGTGAAATGTTTGCCAAATTTGCCAGAACATATGTCTATTGATGATGAAAATAATATTCACATTCATATAAAACTAACATTATCGACAGTTTTACATAATACTCACGTTGATATCTATATAGGTAGTAAAGTATTCAAAATTCCTGTAGAAGAATTATTCATACGAAAGAAACAAAATTTTTTATTTTATAAAAAAGGTATTCCTATTATAAATCATGAAGATATTTATAGTGCTGAACATGTTAGTGATATTATTGTGCATATCAGTTTATCATAAAAAATATCATAAAACATAATATCATAAAAAATATTATAAAACATAATATTTTTTATTTACAATTTTATTGATACAATTTATTGGAATCGTTAGTTAAATAATTTATTTATTTATAATTTATTTATTTATAATTTATTCATCTGCCTTTGCCTTTGCCTTGCGAACCACCTTCTTTTTCACAACCTTCTTTTTCACAACCTCCTCTGCAACCTCCTCTGCAATAGCTGCACTTCCCCCCTCATCATCACTATCTTCCGTAATCTCCACACCCACGACATCATCCTCGTCATCAACTGCCGCTTGCTGCTTCAGCGTGTCCTTCTCGCCAGCTGAAAGCGAAATCAGACACCGACCCTTGAGACTAGCGCGAGGCTGAACAACTGCCTGCACAAGCCTCCATGTGCAACCAAACTTCCCATTTGCATTCCAAATTCCGCCACAACGCAGAACGGCAGCAATCATGGTTCCCTTCGGGATAAGATCAACCGGCGAAACGCTGTCTGCATTCGGGAAAAGCGGCTGCTGATTCATATCGTAAATCTCGCAATCAAACGCGTCATCCCAAAAGCCTAGCTTGATACGAAATGTTGGAGCACGCTCTGTGTCCGGGTCACCTGTGCTAGGATCCTTCGGGTAGCGCACCATCGGATGAAACAGAGCATCAATAACCTCGGCCGATGTCTTCGACTTATTCAGCCACTCCTTGCTATGCGTGAGTGCATCTGCCTTAATTTGCTCCTGGAAAGCAAGAATACGCTCAAGAAATGCGGTGGTAGCATCAGTCTTATAATCCTCCTTCGGAAACTGCAGTGACAGGTCATATGAACGCCGACCATTCTGCTCGTCTACATACTCATTCACCCCCCACGTGAGCATGAGCGGTGTGCTTAGAAGAAGTGCGCCTTTCTTATTAGACCCTGTTACGCGAATACTCTTTCCGCCTGATTTGTTTACAGATGGCTTGGCATAGCAATAATCGGCAGCAGTGAGCTCAGTAGCGTTTACAATCTGTGCGTCAGTGGAACTCATGGTGATATACATCTATATCACGTCATTTCTCTATATCAATTTTTTGATTAATTCATTAATAAAAGAATATTGTTACGAATCATGGTAAGATATTTATTTTTATTTATGAAGATGACATGTGAATAATCTGGTATATTTTATTATATCAAGAACGCAATATCTCGTTATACGAGTCAAAAATACAGTTTTTATAATGGCGTTTATTTAAAATGTTTCCGGTTTTAAAAGATACTATAATATTTATATGATTATGATAAGAAATTATATTATACGTAATTCCAGGACTATTTGTTAAAAAATGAATATCTGATGCAGGTCCAATACCCAAGTTGTCTGTGTCTTCGGTCGAAGGACCAATTATATTACTATATATCATGTCGAAACTATTTTTAATTATATTCTCATAAATATAAGATAATATCGAACAATTACATATATTTGATATCGTGTCTAGAATATAAAAAAGAAGTGGGATAAATAATGAATATTTACAATGATTAAACCTACTATTAACATTATACAAAAGTATTTTAGAATCTTGATTATTATCGATATCTAAGAATAACGGACACATATTATTTTCATATTTATTTTTAGAAACATTTATAGCTGATACTGTAGTAATATTTGTTTCTTTATTTGTATATAATGAGTGACTACGAATCATTAATGTATACAAAAAGTCATTTACACTAACATTGTTACTCTTGCAAAAAGTTCTAATTTTATGTAAACTTAATGGTGTCGCTTTTAAATATTGTGATTTATATTTTTGTTCTTTATAGTATTGTGAATTCGGCTGAATACTTTTACAACTAAAATATGACCAAATACTTTTTAAAAATAAATATAGATTAGATAATAATAATATAATAGTTCCAAATAAAATATGATATGTTCTACTATATATATTTATTTGTTTTGTTGGTTTATTTAAATTTTCAGTAAGATTTTTAGTAGTTAGTATTTCAATAATTTTATAACCATCAGCATAAGCATGGGATATTTTAAAATATACTCGACTTTTACCATTTTTTTTATCTATGCAAAAATAAAAAAACCACCTAGCCTCGGTTACGAATGATTTATTTAACAATCTATTGATACATTTATCAAATTTATCATGGTCTATATATTTTATTTTATAATAATCTTTTATATTAAAATTATCAATATCGGAAAAGTAGTATTTATTATTTTCCATTATTATTTTTTTTTTAAAATATTAAAATTATTAGCTTTATTACTAACAAATTCATTAATACTATTTTTATTTATGATACTATCATAGTCAATATATGTCAGTATATTATGATCATTTGTTTCTGCTAATACAATGGAATTAATATTTTTAATTTCTTGCATATATCATTATTCGTAATTAATATTATTATTATTTACGAATATTTTTATAAAATGTTGTGTTTATTGCGCGTTATATATTTTATATATTTTATATTTAAGCTGGTGCAACAGCCTCCTTCTTGACAGCCTTTGCAAAGTGAGGGCTCATGTAGCGCTGAAGGTTAAAGTAAGTTAGCTCGTCTTGCACGGTTAGCTTAAGAAGCTTAGTAAGCGAAGCATCGGCATTGATGATCCGACCGTTCTTGCTATCCTGTAGATTGTGCTTGCGAATGTAAGCATTAATCTCGCGCGTTACCTCAGTTCGCGCCATCTCAGACCCCTGATCCTTTCCAAGGAAGTTCGCGAGCTCATCGCTAATCTTCGCCGGCATAACAAAACCACTTGGTGCGCGATTGCCCTTGCGGCTCTTTGCCTTCGCTTTTGTGGCTGCCTTAATCTCGCGATTTGCCTTCTTCTCAAGATCGCGAACAGATGTGCGGAGGCTAGAGATAACCGCCGTAACCTGCTGAAGCTTAGAAAGGAGGGAGGCGAACTCATCCTGAAGCGGAGGAACAGCGGCAACGGTGTCAGTGACTACTTTGGCAACGGTGTCAGTGACTACTTTGGCAACAGGTTCAGTGACTACTTTGGCAACAGGCGGTGTTACCTTGGCAGCATCCGCTTTAGGTGCAGGAGATTTAGAAGCGGCTTTAGAAGCGGCTTTAGAAGCACTTTTAGGAGCGGCGGCTTTAGAAGCGGCGGCTTTGGACGAGGGGTTTTTGGGGGCGGAGTTTTTGCTGGGCATCTTATACCTTATCTAAGTAAAACTTTTTTAAGTGTTTTAACGCATAATATATTATAACGGGGGATGGTGATAGCTATATGGTATTTGAATATATTTTGGTTGCGGATATTTAACAATTAATAAATATTTTATATACAATCTCTTTTTATAGAAATTGATCTAGGCAACAGATTGATCTAGGCAACAGATTGATATAACCATGGTAAACTTATCCTAGCATTTTCATTGACTAGTGTAAATGCACATAAAACATAATTTGTTCCTAAACATTGACTTGCATGATTCACTCCATGATTCACCATTTTCTCCATAATATCTAATGCTAATTTTTTTAGATTTTCGGTGGTGATGTTTAACATAATTAGCAATGCGTTTCCGAAAGGATTTCCTTGTGGGGGACATATTTCCCTTTTTGTAGATTCTGTCAATTGAGCACGATACATCCATATATCTCCTAATTCTCTAATAAATCGTATCAATGCGGTTCTACCTAAACTAGTAAACCAACTCGTATTCGTATAATTTCCGAGTAAATCCATATTATGGAATATAGAAATAGTCCTTTGCTCTATTTGTTTTTGCGGAGATATTTCTTCTGGCTCTTCAATATCAATAATAATAGTTTCTTTCATAATTCTCGCTAAGCGTAATATGGAATTAATATTCTTTCGAATAGATCGAGGAAATATTTTTCTATTATAAGGATTGGTTGTATTTAAATTACCTTTTGATAATAAGGTAAATAATGAGGTTAAATCGAACCCATATATTTTGTCATCAATATCTTTATAACTAAAAAATTGTGCATATGAAATATCTGTTAAACTTTCCATCGAACAAAAATCAGTATCATTTACACAAAGCTCTCGACGAACAATTGCAGGACCACGTAGCCGATGATATTTTTTAATAATATGCTTTCGCCAAACACGTTGTATAATATTCGCATCGCAAGAGCGTAACATAAAAAAAAATAATCTATTTTGTATTTCATTTTTATTTCCACTTAATTTTTGCTTATAATGCCGACATATCGTTTTAAGTTGGGGGACGCTGAAATTATTTTCTATAAGTTCTGTATATTTATCAGAGGACGGCACCACAAAATTCGCCACGGTGACCTTTTCTCGTTTATTTTTTTTCGTCGCAAGTATTGATTCTATACATCTATTTACACATTCTTTTCGATAATAGTTGGGGCTTAATGTATGACATTTAAGTGTGTTATTAGAGAGAAATAAAAAATCTTTTATCGTGGCATGTGTAATATTTGTTTTTAGTAACTTTATTACATCTGCAATGGTAAACGTTCGTGTTGCAAGAAGCTCTATGTATTCTGCGGATAAATATGATTTTGACATTATATTTATATATAATATACTAACAGAGTATCTTTTCAAATCATTTATCAAAAGAATTGCTCATTAATAACTGATAGTGATGCCATATCATTTGCACTTAATTACAAATCTTAATGCGCTAACCTACATAAAAGAATATCTATATACTATATAATGCAAAAAATGTCAAATGCAGACCGTATACGATTAGAAAGCGATCCAAAATATCGCAGAAATAGATCGATTATGATTATTATCGTAGGAGTGATTATTGCTATAATTTGCTTATAAAATTCAAACGTTATTTATTTTACCTTTGTGTGATTCATGAAGATAAAATTATATTTTTTTAGAAATTCATGTAAATTTTTCTTATTTCCAACGATTGTTCCAATATCAAGAGTATATTCCAAATCTGTTATATCAAACATGTTAAGAGTTTCTATAAGTTTTTTATAATCGGCAATATAATTTGTATTTTGTATAAGCCACTGGTAAAATCCGCTGTGTGAAGCACTGCTACTCTGCAAATCACTGCTACTCTGCAAATCACTGCTACTCTGCAAATCACTGCTACTGCTACTCTGCAAATCACTGCTACTGCTACTCTGCAATGACCTCCACTGCATATAATTATTATAATACATAAATGTTTTTTGTAGCGAAGTCTCTCGCGAAGCTTTATAATTATAATCGGTTCCCGACAGAACACAAACCTCACGGAATTCTTGTTGCGACATATTTATTTCTGCAAGAATACTTTTCGTGTCATATAAAACGCAAGTGCAATGCATTAAACTCACATACCGCAATACACGCGGGCAACCATAAACAAACATATCTGTATCCTCGCTCATACAAGCCCATGCTTTACCATCAATCACTAATTTTGCACATAGTTCATCCGCCTCTTTTTCAGCGCGCAAATATTGCACACCAAAACACTCCATAAGTTCACAAATGTCAGAATAATCTTTTTTTGTTATACGTGCAAACTTTTTTTGCAATTTAGATAGTTCATAACGCGCGCGTTTTATGCCGACAACATCGCTCGCATCTAAGCTCTCAATAATGGTATAATACTCATGTTTTGCGCGGCGTTTTTGTGTGTTGCGCTGCTCCAATAGTGCCTTTTTTTCAGCTGGTGGTGCACCATCGAAAATAAATAAAGGGGTAATACTATAATATAGCAAGGTTGAAATTAGCTGGTACATGCCTTCGATAAGTCGCTGTTCGCCCGCATACTTATACATGTAAATGCTTGCATCAATTACAATAGTTTTATCACGTAATTCACCAAGCGGCATTTCTCGAATACTTTTAGGACATCTAGCGTTAAGATAACGATTTAATTGATAAATTCCCATATGTTTTATATCAACTATTTGCGTAGATATAAATCAATTTTGTATTATAATAATCAAAATGATATCAGATTTTACTATTTTATATTATTTCTAATGCACTCATGCGCATGGAATTTACTATTGGCTGCGTTGTTTTTGCAAGACGTCTCATGACACACGCGATGGATTCTTTAAATGAATCACAATCATGGTATGATTGAATCAGTGCAATAAAACTTGACATATTGTGTGGCGTAGCATCAAATTTATACATATTTACATTATGTGATGTGCACCATGATAAAAATCCCTCATAATCATTCATTAAAATACCAGTTAATACATAATACGCTAATACATGCGTATCTTCACGATACATATTTTTCCGTAGCATCTGACATGTATCGCATCGTTTATATAAGTCGCCATATCTTAGTCCCATGAATTGTAACACCCTGATCAGTTGTTGCATCGAGAATAATCTTTCTAGTTCTAGAGCTAAATTCATATTCTGTAAATATCCCTCCTTGTCTTTTTTATCTTTCAATGAAAAATAACTTACAAAAGCAGAATGCGTGATACGAGCCCATGTTTCTGTATATGTTTCTGTTAATTCAAATTCACTTTGCACCGGAAATATCCTCGATAAACGTTTTTTAATATTATCGCATGCATAATCCCCAAAATCCAGTCCAAAACTGTGAAAGGTTTCATGAATAAATACTTTTTTCCATTCTTCTTCTCGATATACTACAATCTCTCCATGTGGTATACAATTGTAGGTAAAAGCAGTATTCACATGTTCTGCGCCTAAAATAACAGTATTACTAGAGGGTGGTAGTTTAGAGAAAGGTGTGAAGTATAAATAAATATGAAGAGTCTTAGAGCACTTCCGGAGAGAATATTGACTACAAATATATAACCAAGTATAAATAAAGCGCGCACAATTATTATACTTTTTTATATTGGCAACATCTCCCTCAGCAAATAACGTAAATACAATTTTAACGCTTCTCCCATTAACATCGCATTGATAAGTTAATTGATATTTACTATTGGCGCGAATATAATCCTTGATAGTCTTTGGAAAATATCGTGAATCATATGTTTTTGGAACTTCTCTCGCCGCACTAATGGTAGGCTCGAAACATCCGGTTTCAACTAACTTATCAACATATTCATCACCCTTTCTAATGTCATAATATAATTTCATTTGTGCTTTATGGAGTGAGGTTTTCTGCGAAGTTGTTCGTTTTGTTGACGTCCCACATTTTTTTAGTAAAGGCAATAATGGTTTCACAATATCTGAAGTAGTTTTTGAAAATTGCATATATATAATAGAAATATATTTAATATAAATATATACTTATATCAAAATAATTACTCTTTTACATCCCGACTTTTTATAATGACACTTATACGATACCGATACGATACCGATACCCCCGCCA
>Ga0209482_1002355_pt1 | contig 11840 bp, 9 predicted proteins | sample CoawatmetaG10DNA_FD_187512 | JGI IMG/M metagenome (GOLD analysis project Ga0209482, IMG submission 187512) | Marine microbial communities from the West Antarctic Peninsula - Coastal water metaG104-DNA (SPAdes) (version 2) | ecosystem: Environmental > Aquatic > Marine > Coastal ...
ATCCTAAGCCGTCAAAAGAAGAGGTTATAAAAGGATCTTTAGAAGATCAAACTAAAGGGTTCGGTATTAATGCATCTTATCGATATCCAAAGAAAGGAGGCTATGGATATATTGGAAGGCAGCTTACTGAAAAATGTAAAGATCATATTAAAGTTGGAATGGAAGCAACGAAGATAGATGTAAATAAAAAAGAAATTGAATTTAATCATAATGAGTTAATCTCATACGAAACTATCCTCAGCTCAATTCCTCTGCCTGAGCTAATAAAAATTATTCCTGATTCTCCTCAAAGGGTTAAGGATGCTGCCTCTAAACTTAAAACTAACTCTATGTTTGTTGTCAATATTGGAGTCAACAGGCCGAATATAACTGATAAAAATTGGATTTACTACCTCGAAAAAGAGTTTTCTTTTGTTCGAGTTAGTTTTCCATTTAATCAATCAGATAATGTTTGTCCTGATGGCACAAGCTCTATTTCTGCAGAAATTTCATATGGGCATGATAATTTATTACCCACTAGTAAAGAAATGATGGCAGAACTTGTTATTAAGGAATTGATCAAAGCAAACGTAATTGATGTTTCGGATGAAATAGTTTATATTGATACTGTAGATATTAAATATGCTTATGTAATTTTTGATCATGAACGAAAAACAGCTATAAAAATTATTCATGATTATTTAAAGATATTTGATATTATTCCATTTGGTCGTTATGGAATGTGGGCTTATCTTTGGAGTGACGAGGCAATGCTAAGTGGAAAAAAAGTTGCACAGAGGCTCTATAAAAATCAAGAGTCTGCTTAATCTATTTTTTATGTCCTTTCATCATCAATTACTAATAATAACAAGACCAATCCAGAAGGTGGTCCGTCAAATTGGATGTAAATTAGGATTTATTAGTTCAAACAGACTTAGAGTACTTCTTTATCATGATATACCACTAGATCAAGAGGAGAAACTTTATAAGCAATTGATTTTGCTAAAAAAAGATTGGTGCTTTATAACTCCTTTGCAATTTGAAAAGATGGCTTTAGGAGAGGTTCCCATTAAAGGTAATAATTTACTAATTACATTTGACGATGGAATGTTAAGTAATCTAGCTGTAGCTGAAAGAATATTAAATAAGCTAGATATTAAAGCTATTTTTTTTGTTATTAATGAGTTTATTAAAATAAAAGACCCTCTTGAAGCTAGGCATTTTGCTTCAGAATATTTAATTCCTGGTTCTAGTATTAATGATATTCCAAAATCATGGGGCAATTTGCAATGGAATGATCTGAAGAATTTAATCAAGCAGGGGCATACCATTGGCCATCATACAAAAATGCATACAAGGTTAAGTAATTGCAGTTCTAAAAGTGACTTGGAGGAAGAAATAATAATAAGTGCTAAAGAGATTGAGCTTAAATTAGATATAGAAGTAAAACATTTCGCTTACACTTTTGGAGATATAAATAGTTTTAGTAAAGAGGCTTTGTCAATTGCTAAGAGTAAATTTAGTTTTATTCATTCTGGTTTGCGTGGAAATAACTCAGCATTTACTTCTCCTTTAGCAATCCGAAGAGATGCGGCAGCTACCCAATTTCCAAATGAATATAAGATCTTACATAATAAACTTTTAGGTGCTTTTTTAGATGGATTTGCAGATTTTAAGTATAAATCTTCCTTGAAAAAATTAGATTCTTGGACCAAATAAAAATTTAAATGTCTTATATGACTTTTGCACCAATTCCTAAATGGCATAATATTGCAATAGCATTAATAAAACCGTCCCTTTCTGAAAAACTCCTAAGTGATAGCTGGACATCTAAAAATGAAATAAGCTACTGGTTGTCTCAAAGTTCTTGGTCACTATATTTAATTATAAAGTTTAGGTGTTTGATTAATCCTAAGAGTCAAATTAATGTGTGGTTTCCTGATTATTTTTGTAATGAATCTACTGTTCAGATTCGTTCTTTAGGTATCAACCTATCTTTTTATCCTGTTCTCTCAGATGGAAAGCCTGATTTACTGTTTTGTAATAGAATGCTTGATAATGTCCAACCAGATGTGATTCTTTATGTTAATTATTTTGGTGAGCCTTTATTTTCTAAAGGGTTGGGTGAAATTGCAAAAGTAAGTAAGGCTTGGCTTATAGAAGATTCAGCACATTGTTTGAAGCCTGAGAGAGGAATAGGAGGTTTTGGAGATTTTGTTATCTATAGCCCACACAAACTTCTTAGCATTCCTGACGGAGCCCTTTTAGTGATTCGTGAAAATGGCCCTAGTAAAATAACTCAAACTTTTTTAGAAGAATTTGGCTTTGACTCTGTCTATTGCTCATTAATTGAAATGAGTAAGTCATTAAATCTTATGTCATTTAAATGGATTTCTAAAAGATTAATACAGAAGTTAGGATTGCATAGACTTTATAATTCAAAAGCTATTAATAATAAAACTTTAAATATGGAGCAATTGCCTCACCCTAAAATGAGTAAATTTTCTCAAAAATTATTAAGCGTTATGCTCGATTTAGAAAAGGAGTCAATTCATAGAAAAGAAATTCAGAAAAAATGGGATGAAAGTCTTGATGATTTAATCACTATCAAAGGTTTTGAGCTAACCCAAAAGAATTTTTTCTATATTCCCTATTTAGCTAAGATTGTTTCAAGAGATGGTATGCCTGCAAAAGATATTATCGATTTATTTAAAAATTCAAAAATTCCAATTTCTACATGGCCAGATCTTCCTCCAGAAGTTCTTCAAAATCCTGATACTCACAAAAATGCAATTGAAATGCGTCTTAAATATGTGTTTTTTCCAGTCCATAGCTCAATCAATGCAAAAAATTTAAAATTAGTGACTGGGGGCTTATAAAGTGTATTCAGTAAAAGAAGCAACATATTCTAACTGGAAAATTTTTTTCAAAAAATGTCAAAAAACAAATATGCTTCAAAGTTGGGAGTATGGAGTGGCAAAGGAAAGATGTGGCAGATGGAAAGCATTTCGTTTTTTTATTTTAAATGATAAAAAAGAAACAGTTGGCCTTATTCAAGCACTTGTGATAAGCGTTCCTTTTTTAGGTGGTATTGTTCGAGTAAATCGTGGTCCAATTCTATTAGACAATAATTCTATAAGTGAAAGTAATGTGGAAGTCTTTGACATGATTTCTGCTGTATTAAAAGAATTTCAAAGAAATCATTGGTGGATTGTTCAGATTGCGCCAAATGTTAATAAAACAGATTTTGGAGTATTGCGACTAAAGGATTTTGGTTTAACCAAGCTTAAACTCCCATCTTATTCCTCTGGCTTGATTAACCTTTCAGTAGAAGAATCTATCTTGCTGTCTAGTTTAAAAAAGAAATGGCGCTATTACCTTAAACAGGGTCAAAAGTTAAGTTTTAAGATTGACAGGTCGCAAGGCGGCAGTGGTCAGATTGATTTGCTACTTAATAAATATAAAAAACTTCAAGAAGATAAAGAATTTTCTGGTCTTTCTAGCTCATTAATATCAGAACTTGCAAGTCAATCTAGTGAAGAATGGGGCTTTTCATTGTTTGTGGCTAACGAAAATGATTACCAAAAAGATGATGATCCATTAGGCATGTTAGTTAGTGTCCGACATGGTGATACTGCAACTTATTTAATTGGGCTAACAAATAATAAAGGTAGGAGTTTTCAGATAAATTATGTTCTGCTTTGGAGGGCAATACTACATTCAAAGCATGCGGGCTGTACTTGGTTTGATATTGGAGGTTTGGACTCTACGACCCCAAAAGGAATAAGGCATTTTAAGTCGGGGGTTAATTCAGAGGTATATGGTTTGATTGGTGAATGGAGAGGGGTATTATATCCATGGAAGCAATTATAACTAAACGGCTTCTTGTGCACTTCAGGTTAATGAATATACAATGATCGACACAACCAATCAAATTTCCAAATTAAGTAAGCTTTATGTCTGGTCTATTTGTCTTGAGCCGTTATTATTTTTTGTCGTTATAACTCCAAGTCTAATTGGCGTCACTTCAAATGTATCTAAATTATTACAACTTTTAGTATTAGTAGTTCTACTTTTTAAGATACTTATCCTTCATGCGGTCAAAATCCCTTCCCCATTAAATCATAATAATAAGCAGTTTTTTTATTTTTTTATTTTTATTACTTTGTCTGGACTTTATGGATTGCTATCTGGCGCATACAAAAATGAAATGTATGATGTAACTGCGACTAATTCTCTAAGAATTATGATCAGGCCATTATTTGAGTATGTAATCTTATTATACTATTTTGTATATTTTACAATTATGCCTAAATATATTTTAATTAATTCGAGCTCAATAGGGTATTTTTTCAAGGTATTTACCTTATTGTTTTTCATTGTATTATTTACAGGATTTGGCGACCTTTTACTAATGAAAATAATTTCAGGATATGGAGGGCTTCCGAGACATTTAAGTGATGGAGTGATTGTTGGTTGGCGTTTTCATGGAGTTGCTGGAGAGCCAAGAGATGCATTTGTATACCTCATTTTGGGGCTAGGCATATTTATATTGAGAGACATGTGGAGTGGTAGAAAAAAACTTACAAAAAAACTAATGATATTAATATTTATTGCTTTAATATTAACTAAGTCAGCCGCAGGATTAATTGGAATATTATTCTCTGTAATACTAATGTTTCTATTTGCTTTTTTTAAGTTCACTAGTATGCAGAAAGTAAAATACTTAATTATAGGTTCTATAATAGTTTTTATTCTTGTGATTACTGCATTGCTTACAGATCGAATAATGATATATTATCATGCATTTTTAAATCTTATACCAAGTTTACAAGTAACAGGCAAAATAGGAGGAATTTTATCCCAGAGTAGTTCTAGTGACATATTTCCTATATGGCAAAGATGGATTGAAATATCAGGGGGTAATTTTTTCCCAACTTTTATTGGTACTGGGCTTGGCAGTTCTTCGGTGCTTAACAATAATTCTATAAATTTATTCGAGATACATAATCCAAAATCTTATGTTGTTAGATCTATTTATGAAACAGGTATTATTGGGACTTATTTATTCGTGTATGTTTTTTTACATCCAATAAAAAAATTAAATCTTTTTAGGCATGAATATCTATACCTTTTAATGCTAATGCTTTTGATGCTAGGAATGTATTTTGGGCACAGATCTGTTCTTCCTTATTTCTTTCTTGGGATAGTGTTGGCAGTATTTAACACAAAATTATCTAGAAAAAACTAATGAAAGTTATGCCAAAGGTTAATGTTTTAATTAATGCTTATGAAATTGTAGACTCTGGAGGTGCTAGAGTTTTTGAAAAATTATTAAATGAACTCTCTGCAAGTCCATCTTGTCAATGTCATATTGTCTGCAGTAGGGGTGGTAATTTAGATTACTTAATGAGTAGATATATTACTTATACTAATGTACATTTTATTATTACCCCTAATCAAGGCTTGTTGTATAGATTCTATTATGAGAACTTTACTTTTAGGAGAATAATTAATAAAAAAGACATTCAATTGATTTATAATTTTTCTGATTCTTATCAAATTTTTACTAAAACACCACAATTATTAACAGTTCAAAATTTACTTTTTTACTCGAAAAAGTTGGATCTTCCCTATCAGCATCAGGCGCATTTTTTTCTTTGGATTAGGCATGTTTGTAAAAGATTAGGGGTTTATTTTTCCTTCAGATCAGTCTCTCTATATTTATTCCTTGGCATTACTCTGACTGTTTTTAAATATAGATTGATTGAAAAAAATTCAAATAATAATTTAAAAAATGAAATCTAAATTATCTGGTATTTCAATCTTAGGCGGCTCAGGCTTCATTGGAACTAATCTGGTCAAATATCTTCTTAGTCAAGGCGAAGAAGATATTAGAATTTTGTCACGCAATAAAAAAATAATGAAAAGTGTTTCAATTATTGAGGGTGATTTGATGAATTCAGAGTCACTACGTTTACTTGTTTCTGGGCAAGGTCTAGTTATAAACTTAGCTTATATTCAAGATGACCATAAGGCCAATTTAATCGCAATGGATAAGTTAGCTGATGAATGCATTAAAGCTAAAGTTCCTAAATTTATCCACTGTAGTACAGCTGTAGTTGCAGGTCGAGTAAAGGATTTCAGTATTAATGAAGCAACTTTATGTAATCCAATTAGTGATTATGAAAAAACAAAGCTAGCTATTGAACATCTTTTAATCTCAAGGTTTAAGGGGAAGGTTGAGTTAATTATTGTTAGGCCGACAGCAGTTTTTGGAGTAGGTGGTTTAAATCTGGTAAAAACTATCGATACTTTAAAAAATAAACCACGAATATTAAATATACTAATAATAATGGTTAACCAGAATAGAAATTTACATCTCATCCCTGTAAAGGAGGTTGTTAAAAGTATTTATTATTTGGCTACTTTAGATCAAGATTTATCAGGCGAAAAATTTATAATAAGTAATGATGAGCATTCGTATAATAATTACTCTGTGCTAGTTAAATACTTGACCATAAAACTCGGTCATAAGTCATATAAATTTACCTATATTCCATTTTCAAACTCATTTCTAACGATGCTTCTTAAATTCAGAGGGCGAAGCCAAGTTAATCCAATCCAGGTTTTTAGTAATCAAAAATTACTTGATCATGGCTTTCATAGTAATACTAACTTTACTAAAGAAATAGACAAGTTTTGTGTATTCCTTGAGAAATAGTATGAAAATATTAAATATTAATGCATTATTGAATCCGGAAACTGGTGGAGGAACTTCAGAACGTACAATTCAGATGAGTCGGTACCTTTCATTTGAAAAAGGAATTGAAGTATCAATAATGACTTTAGATCTTGATTTAAGTTATAAAGTTTGTAATAAATTAGAAGGCATTGATATTAAAAAAATTCCATGCATTAATAAACGCTTTTTCTTTCCTGCTATCTTCAATAGAACTATTGCTAAGAGTATAAAAGATGCAGATGTTGTTCACTTAATGGGGCATTGGACTATTATTAATCTTGTGTCTTACTTTTGGATTAAAAAATATAAAAAACCCTTTGTTGTTTGCCCTGCTGGCGCATTACCAATTTTCGGTAGGTCAAAAGTACTAAAGAAATTGTATAATTTCTTTGGTGGAAAAGCGTACATTCAAAGTGCTAATATTAATATTGCAATTAGCAAAGATGAGTTTAATCATTTTCATGATTATGGCGTTGATGAAAAAAAAATTATTTTATTACCAAATGGTATAGAGCTAAATTCATATAAGCATAAGAATAACAAACATGTAAGAACTAAGTTTAATCTTGGAGTAAATCCCTTCTTATTGTTTGTTGGGAGGCTCAATTTAATTAAAGGTCCCGATCTTCTTTTAGAAGCTTTTAATAAAATTTCAAAAGATTATCCTGATTATTTATTAATTTTTGCTGGTAAAGATGATGGTCTAGAGAAAAATCTTAAGGCTGTAGTTAAAAAAAATGGCTTAGAAAAAAAAGTAAGGTTCATTGGCTTTGTTCAAGATAAATTGAAATCAGAGTTATATCATGCTGCTGATTTATTGGTTATCCCATCTAGACTTGAAGCTATGTCTATTGTTGTTCTTGAGTCTGCAGTTACTGGAACTCCAGTTTTAATGACAGATACCTGTGGACTAAATGAAATGTCTGGAGAAAATGGTGCATACTCAGTTTTTCCTGATAGTGTTTCTATTGAAGATGGCTTGAGAGATCTTTTGTTAAATAATGATGAGTTAGTTTTGAGGGGGAAAAAAATTAAAAATTATGTTGAATCATTTTTTTCTTGGAGTGTTATAATAAATAATTATGTTGAAATGTATGAAAATATATTATCAACTCAAAGGAAGTAGGCGTGGTTTTTTTGATAAAATATTTAATCAGCTTCTCTTTATTTGGCCAAACTTTTTCTTATTGCCTAAATCAATTTATACGTTTAAAAGCGTTAAAATAAAGCTTTTAAAATAGCTACTATTTCAAAAAAATATTTTAGTGAATTAAAATGATATGCAAATAATTAAGAGTTACCAAAAACCCTACAAAGTATTAAGGTTTTTAAAAATATATGGTTTTTTTAGAACTTTATCTAAAATAATTGGCAGGCTTAGACCAAAATTTAAATTTTGGCTCATTCTAAAATTCCCTTTTTATTCATCAAAAGGCAAAAAAGTAGGAATAGTCGGGTGTGGGCACCATGCCTTTTCGTCTATTGCGTATTATTTATCTACTTCAACAAATTGTAAGATAGCTTTTGCTATGGATGTAGATAAAAAAGCATCTTCTTCGTTAGCATATGCTTACAATGCAATTGACATGGGAAATTCTTATAATATTGAAAAAATTGGCAATATTAGCCCTGATATTGTTTATATTTCTTCAAATCATGCCACTCATACACAATATGCAATTGAGTTTTTAGAACGTGGTTGTGATGTGTTTATTGAAAAACCAATTTCGATTAATAAAGAACAGTTAGAGGCATTATCAAGTGCAATTAAAAATACTAATCAAAATATATTTGTTGGATACAATAGGCCTCACTCACCATCTATAAAGATTATAAAAGATCAATTTATTGATGATGACTCTCCTTTCACTCTTTCTTGCTTCATATCAGGACATCTTATACCTGATGATCATTGGTATAGGAATCCATTAGAAGGTACTCGCATTGTTTCTAACTTAGGCCATTGGCTTGATCTATCAATACATATATTACTATGGTCAAGCATTGTTACTGAATATTTAAATGTGGTAGTTACTTATAGTGATGTTAACACACCTAGTGACAATATTGCTGTTTCAATGACATCCTCTAATAATGATCTAATTAATATAACATTTACTTCAAGAGGAGAGCCTTTTGAAGGTGTTAGTGAAATGATAAATTTCCATAAAGATCATTTAATTGTGCAAATCAATGATCATAGAACTACAAAAGTTTGGAATGATATGTTATATAAAAAACATAATCATCGACCAAAAAATAATGGCCATAAACAAACTGTTCTTCAGCCGTTTGGCTCAGTTGAAGTTCGTGAATGGGATGAAATTGAGTTGTCTTCAAAACTTATGCTTCACATAGAGCAAATGGTTATTTCAAAAGAAACTAACAGCAGGTTTAATTTATAAAATGAAGCAAGTATTACAAAATTTATCAAATGGAGAGACTTTACTTGTTGATGTCCCATGCCCAGTTAATACTGGGTCAAGCTTACTAATAGCATCTAAAAATACAGTAGTTTCAGCTGGAACTGAACGAATGCTTGTAAACTTTGGTAAGGCCAGTTATATTAATAAAGCTAGACAGCAACCTGATAAAGTTAAAGAAGTATTCAACAAAATAACAACAGATGGCTTAATGCCTACAATTGAAGCGGTTCGCTCTAAATTGGATCAACCCCTCCCTTTAGGATACTGCAATGCTGGAGTTGTTTTAGAGACTGATGTTCCAGGGTTTGAGGTTGGAGACAGAGTGGCATCTAATGGAAACCATGCTGAAGTTGTAAGAGTTCCAAAAAATCTATGTGTGAAGATTCCAGATAATGTTGATGATGAGTCTGCAGCATTTACAGTCTTGGGGTCTATTGGGCTTCAAGGGGTTCGCTTAATCCAACCTAGTATTGGCGAGTGTTTTGTAGTTTCTGGCCTTGGTTTAATTGGGTTAATATGTGTACAAATTTTGCGTGCTAATGGATGTAGAGTTTTAGGTGTTGATTTAGATAGTAAAAAATGTGAATTAGCTCGTCAATTTGGAGCTGAAACAGTTGACTTGTCGAAAGGAGAGGTTCTATTAAATATTTCTCAAAGTTTTTCAAGAGGCCGTGGAGTTGATGGGGTTTTAATTACCGCTGCCTCAAAGTCTGATGAATTAATACACCAGGCTGCAGAAGTTTGTCGTCAGCGAGGTCGAATAGTATTAGTAGGTGTTGTTGGTTTAAATTTACGAAGAGATGACTTTTTTAAGAAAGAACTAACTTTCCAAGTGTCTTCATCTTATGGTCCAGGCAGGTATGATAAATTTTATGAAGAGGATGGTAACGATTATCCTGTTGGTTTTGTTCGCTGGACTGAGCAGCGTAATTTTGAAGCAGTATTAGATATGATATCATCTGGTGTGTTAGATGTAAAATCTGTGATAACCCATCGTTTTGATATTGAAAATGCAATCGATGCTTATGGTTTGTTAGATAATTCTGATGCGCTAGGTATTGTGTTAAATTATCCTAGCCAAAGTCGAGAGACTTTAATTAAATCTAAGGTTGAATTAAATAATCAACCCTCTAAAACTATTGATTCTTCTACCCCTTGTATGGGATTTATTGGTGCTGGAAATTATGCTTCAAGGACCCTTATTCCTGCATTCAAGGACGCTGGAGCTGTGTTGGATACACTAGTAACCAGTGGCGGTTTTAGTGGCGTACATCATGGTAATAAAAATCAATTTGCTACAGCTTCAACAGAAACTAATGATCTATGGAATAACGATAATATTAATACAGTATCAATTGTTACTAGGCATGATGCTCATGCACAACAAGTTGTGGATGCACTAAAATCTGGAAAAAATGTGTTTGTTGAGAAGCCGCTGGCCTTAACTTTAGGTGAGATTGATGTTATCGATAAGGCTTATCATAAAGCTAATAGGTCTAAGACTGTTAGGCTAATGGTTGGATTTAATCGTCGTTATGCTCCACACATAGTTAAGATGAAAGAGTTGCTTAATACTCACAGATCCCCTAAATCAATTATTATGACTGTTAACTCTGGTGCCATTCCTAGTGAACATTGGGTACAAAATCCTTTGATTGGTGGAGGGAGAATTATTGGTGAAGGGTGTCACTTCATAGATCTTATGAGACACCTAATTGGTTTCAAGATTAACAGTTTTACTGCCACTATGATGGGCAATATTCCAGGGGTTGAAGTTAGAAATGATAAGGCATCCATTACGCTCTCTTTTGAAGATGGCTCATTTGGAACGATTCATTATTTGGCTAATGGTGGATCTGTATTTCCAAAGGAGCGCATAGAGGTTTTTTGTGATGATGCAGTTTTACAAATGGATAATTACCGTGTGCTAGCAGGATATGGCTGGCCAGGTTTTAAGAAAATGAAATTATTTAAACAAGATAAAGGGCAAAAGGCTTGTGCTAAAGCCTTTATTGAATCTATTATTAATGGGAAGGATTCACCTATACCTTATGAAGAGGTGATAGAAAGTTCAAGAGTGTCTATTGAAGTTGCCAATTTATTACGTAATTAATGTTTAAAAAAACTCAACTTTTATTTAATACCATTAAGTATTTGAAGGCTGGTCAAATATTAAATAGAATTAGCCGAAAGTTTATTAAGCCTAAAATAAGTCTATTTGATATTCCAAAAAGTTCATATTTCTATAGTTCTATTAAGCCTGTTATAAAGTGTTCACAAAGAATGTATGGTGAGAGTAGTTTTAAATTTTTGAATAAAGAATTTACACTTAAGTCATCAGAAGATTGGAATGCTAAAAATCAAGATAAGTTGTGGCTATACAACTTACATTATTTTGATGATCTTAATGCTATTAATTCTGAACAAAGACTAATTTGGCATAAAAATTTAATCCAAAAGTGGATTGAGGATAATCCAATTGGTCTTGGAAATGGCTGGGAGCCTTATCCGTCTTCTTTACGAATTGTTAATTGGATCAAATGGTTTTCATTAGACCCGAGATTGCAAAATAATGTAAAGCAGATATGGCTAGACTCTCTGGTTATTCAAACTAGATTTTTAAATCAAAATTTAGAATATCATCTTTTAGGAAATCATCTATTTTCAAATGCAAAAGCTCTGGTTTTTTC
>Ga0209482_1002359_pt1 | contig 11826 bp, 10 predicted proteins | sample CoawatmetaG10DNA_FD_187512 | JGI IMG/M metagenome (GOLD analysis project Ga0209482, IMG submission 187512) | Marine microbial communities from the West Antarctic Peninsula - Coastal water metaG104-DNA (SPAdes) (version 2) | ecosystem: Environmental > Aquatic > Marine > Coastal ...
GAAGAGCCTTGGATTAAAGCAACAATTATTACACCAGATCAATATCTAGGAGCAATTATAAAGGTTTGTCAGGATAAAAGAGGAGTACAAACAAACTTAAGTTATTCAGGTAATAGAGCAGTTTTAAGTTATGAAATTCCACTAAATGAAGTTGTTTTTGATTTTAATGATAGGCTTAAATCAATGACCAGTGGTTATGCAAGTTTTGATTATGAAATTATAGGTCATAGAGAAGGAGATTTGGTAAAATTAGGAATACTTGTTAATGCTGAGCCAGTAGATGCTCTATCAATGATGGTTCATAAAGATTTTGCTCAAACAGTTGGAAGAGAAGTTTGTGAAAAATTAAGAGATTTAATTCCACGACACAATTTTATGATTCCAGTTCAGGCAGCAATTGGAGGAAAGATTATAGCAAGGGAAACTATTAAGGGTTTTAAAAAGGATGTTTTAACAAAAATTCATGGTGGTGGTGCTAGAGACAGAAAAAGAAAACTATTAGATAAGCAGAAAAAAGGAAAAGCTAGAGGAAAACAGTTTGGAAAAGTTGAAATACCACAAGAAGCATTTATAGGAGTGCTTAAAATTAATAAAGACCAGTAGCTGGAGAGATGGCTGAGCGGTTTAAAGCGCACGCTTGGAAAGTGTGTGTACTGTTAAAGGTACCCAGGGTTCGAATCCCTGTCTCTCCGCCAAAAAATTAAAAAAACCATTTAAAAAAGCGACTTATTGATCTATTTTTTGTGGATTAGTCTAATTAATTTCCCTCTTTTTTTTATAAAAATGTTATAATTACTTAATTTTCCAATACAAAATATGAAAAACAACTCAACATATCAAGCAGACTCCATCAAAGTTTTAAAAGGTCTTGAAGCTGTTAGAAAAAGACCTGGAATGTATATTGGTGATACCGATGATGGAACGGGTTTGCATCATATGGTCTATGAGGTTGTTGATAACTCAATAGATGAAGCTTTAGCAGGACACTGTAAAAATATAGATGTTAAAATAAACTCTGATGGAACCATTACAGTTAGAGATGATGGTAGAGGAATACCTGTTGATATGCATAAAGGTGAAAAAATGTCTGCGGCGGAAGTTATTATGACTCAGCTTCATGCTGGAGGAAAATTTGATCACGACTCATACAAAGTATCAGGTGGTTTACACGGCGTAGGGGTTTCAGTTGTAAATGCATTATCAGAAAAATTAAAATTAGAAATAGATAGAGATGGAAAAACTTATTTTATGGAATTTCAAGATGGGGCTTCAAAAGCACCTCTTAAAGTTATAGGAAAATCAAAAGAAACTGGAACACAAATAACATTTTTACCATCAAAAGAAATATTCTCTTCAATAAAATTTACTCCAAATATAATTATTAAAAGAATGCGTGAACTTGCATTTTTGAACAAGGGAATAAAGATAACGGTTAATGATTTAAATCAAAAAAAAGAAAAAATAATTGTATTTAAGTTTGATGGAGGAGTTTTAGAATTTGTTGATTTTTTAGATGAAAAAAGAGAAAAACTTGTGAATAAAACAGGCAACGATTTATTTAAGAAGCCAATTTATATTGAAGGGAAAAAAAACAATATAGAAATTGAATGTTCTTTGAAGTGGAATGCAAGTTATGGAGAGGACATTTATCCATATACAAATAATATTTATCAAAAAGATGGTGGCACCCATTTATTAGGATTTAGGAGTGCCCTTACTAGAGTAATTAATAAATATGCTACAGAACATAATTTATTAAAAAAAAACAAATTAACTATTTCAGGAGACGATATTAAAGAAGGTCTTACATGTGTAATTTCAGCAAAGATACCCGATCCTAAATTTTCTTCTCAAACAAAAGATAAACTTGTTTCATCAGAAGTTAGAATGATTGTGGAAAGCATTGTTAGTGAAAAACTTTCAATATGGTTTGATCAAAACCCAACTTTATCAAAAATTATTTTAGCTAAAGTAATGCAGGCAGCTCTAGCAAGAGATGTTGCTAGAAAAGCTAGAGAAAATGTTAGACGTAAAGGTGCTTTAGAATTAAGTGGATTGCCTGGAAAATTAGCAGATTGTCAAATAGGCAAACAAGAAGGAACAGAACTATTTATTGTTGAGGGAGATTCTGCGGGTGGTTCTGCTAAACAAGGGAGAAATAGATCAAATCAAGCCGTTTTACCCCTTAGAGGTAAAATTCTTAATACTTATGTGGAAGAGATTGTCCTTAAAAAAAATAGTAATAGAGATGGTAGCGAACACAGAACAAAATCTTTAGCAAAAATGATGTCATCTAATGAAGTTGTGACTTTAATTAATGCACTTGGGCTTGATCCAAAGGTTGAAGATATTGATTTGAAAGATTTAAGATATGGAAAAATTATTATCATGACCGATGCCGATGTTGATGGTTCTCATATACGAGCATTGTTGCTGACATTCTTTAACAACAAACCATTTAATAAACTAATTGAAAATGGACATGTTTATCTTGCACAGCCACCTTTATTCAAGATCAATAAGGGAACAAAAGGCATTTATATAAAAGATGAAAAAGAGTTGGAAGATTATATTTTAAAGAATAACAAAGAATTGCAAAAAATTAAAAAAGGAACAAAAGAATTTACCAGGGCTTATGAAGATGAAAAATCAAGAATGAGCATTCAAAGGTTTAAGGGATTAGGAGAAATGAACCCAGAAGAGCTATGGAATACTACATTAGATCCTGAAACAAGAAATTTATTACAAGTACAATACTCAAAAGATATAAAAAAAGATCAAGATTTAATTCACACACTAATGGGCAATGATGTTGCATTAAGAAAAGATTTTATCGTTTCAAATGCAATTAATGTTCAAAATCTAGATATCTAATAATGAAGTTTTTCGAAACTTCGAAATACTTTTCATTAAAAAAATCGACCTATATTAATTTAAGATGGATTGCTATTATTGGTCAGCTTATAACAATTAATCTTATTTATTTTGTATTTGATTTTAAATTTAATTTAATTTTAGAAAATTCAATAATTTTAATTGGGGTACTAAGTAATGTTTATTTAATATACATCAATAAAAACACTCAACTATTAGATAAAACGGCATTTCTTTTTTTATCTATTGATATTTTACAGCTGAGTTGTTTGATTTATTTGACAGGTGGAATTATAAATCCTTTCTCAATTTTTTTGATTATTCCAGCTATATTTTCATCATCTAATTTAGGTTTTAAAAGCAATTTATTATTAGTCAGCTTTACAGTTTTAATGATTATTTTTCTTACATTTTTTAACCAACCTTTACCCTATCCAGTTAATGAACATTTTCATGTAGATAGTTATTATTATTATTCAATACCAACAGCATTAATCATTGCTTTAATTTTTTTAAATTACTTTGCCTTAACTTTTGGATCAGAATCTAGAATAAGAAAAGAGGCTCTAAATAAAATGGAAGAAATTATGTCAAAAGAACATGAGTTATTGTCATTAGGTGGACAAGCTGCTGCTGCCGCACATTCATTAGGCACACCATTTTCAACAATGAAGATTATTTCTACTGACTTACTGGAACAATTTAAAGATAATAAAGATGTTAAAAAGGATATCGAGTTATTATCCAGTCAAATAGAGAGATGTAGCGAGATTTTAAAAAAATTAACATTAAACCCAGTTATTGAAGATGATTTTATTGATGGTGATTTAACAATTGCAGACTATATGGATGAAATAGTAAAATCATATCAAGAAACAAGTAAAAAAAATTTTATTGTTAATTATGATCAAAATTCAAATCCACTAAAAATAACTAAATCAATAGAAATTGTTTATGGACTAAGAAATTTTGTTGGTAATGCAAATAAGTTTTCTGCAAATAGAATTTTTATTAACATAAAAAGTGATAGTGATCTAACAGAAGTTATGATTGAAGATGATGGAGAGGGATATCCAAAAGATGTTTTGAGTAAAATTGGGGAGCCTTATATAAAATCTATTAAGTCTTCAATAAAATCAAAATCTGGATTAGGTCTTGGAATTTTTATAGGTAAAACTCTACTTGAAAAAAATTATGCAAATATTTTATGTAGAAATTCCCAAACAAGAGGTGGGGCTGAAGTCAGTATTAAATGGAAAAATGAAGATCTACTAAAGCTTTAATGTAGTTTCTTTTTATTTTCAAATAAGCCACTCAACTGAGAAACCATTACATCCCCAAGCTCATGCACATCTGTTATCTTAATAGCTTTATCATAATATCGAGAAACATCGTGCCCAATACCGATAGCTAAAATTTCAACGTCACTCTTAGTTTCTATAAATTTAACCATTTTCTTTAAATGTTTTTCTAAAAAATCTCCTGAATTAACTGACAATGTAGAGTCGTCAACTGGGGCTCCATCTGAAATGACCATGAGTATTTTTCTTTCTTCTTTTCTTTTTTTAATTCTGTTATAGGCCCACGAAATAGCTTCCCCATCAATATTTTCTTTTAATAAGCCTTCTTTAAGCATTAAACCTATGTTGTTTTTAGCCTGTCTCCACTGCGTGTCTGCACCTTTATAAATTATATGTCTTAAATCGTTTAATCTTCCAGGATTTTTTGGCTTATCATTTTTAGTCCAAGCTTCTCTGCTTTTACCACCTTTCCAATTTTTTGTGGTAAAGCCTAAAACCTCAACTTTTACTGAGCATCTTTCTAAGGTTCTAGATAATATATCTGCGCAAAGTGCTGCAATTGTTATTGGCCGGCCTCTCATGGAACCAGAATTGTCTATTAATAGGGTTACGATTGTGTCTTTAAAATCAAGATCTTTTTCTTTCATAAAAGATAAAGAGTTATAAGGATCCATAATTATTCTAGTTAATTTTGAACTATCTAATAAACCTTCTTCTAAATCAAATTCCCACGCTCTATTTTGTTTTGCAAGCAGTTGTCTTTGTAGTTTATTAGCAAGCTTAGTAATTAAATCTTGAAACCCAACAAGCTGTTGATCTAAATTTTTTCTTAACTTTTGAGTTTCTTTTATGTTTTCTAATATTTCAGCTTTTGCAATTTCATCAAATTCTGTGGTAAATACTTTATAATCTTGATCAATATTATTAATATTTTTTTTTTGTAAAATATTTTCTGTACTCTCTTTTAAAGAATCCGAATCCTCTAATTGATCTTCCATCTGCTGATCGCTAAGATCAAAACCAACATCTAAACTAGTCTGACTATCACCCTGTTTGTTTTCCTCCTCTTTATCATCAGACTGACTGTCATTATCATTCTCAGATTTATTGTCTTGCTCATTTTCTTGTTCATCATTTTCTTCATTATTCTCCTCATTATTTGAAGCAAATACATCCATATTCTCTAAAATTTCTGAAAATTTCAAACTATAATTATTTTGGTCCTCCAAATTTTTACTTAAAAAATCAAAATGTTTATCAATTGATTCATCAAATTCTTTTTTCCAAAAATCTAACATTTTTTCAGACACATCGTTGAGCTTCAATTTAAAGAATTTATTTAGCATATATAGCTCAAAAGCTTCAGCCACAGGAACATCTTCTTTATTTTTTAATTGTTCTTTACGATTAGAAAGTATTTTTTGACTATAATTTTCACTTAAATTTTTGCCAACACCTTTGAGCATTTTGCCCCCAAGAAGTTCATACCTAATTTTTTCAGCAATATTATATAAAGATTTACAAGAAGGGTTACTAGGTAGGTTTTTATTAAATATTTCTTTATTTGAAAACTTTTTCTTTAATGCGCCAGAGTCAGTTTCTGCTCTTAGTCTAACAAAATCACTCTTATTTGATAAATTGGTTATATCAAAAAAACCAGTTTTCTTATTACTTAAATCTTTATCTAATTTTTTAACATCTAATTTATAATCTTCAGAAATTACTTTAGCAGTAGAAATTAAAGCTTGTTTAAATTGCTCTTTAAAATTATCTTCTTTTGAGCTCATTTAGATCTGAATATTAACCATCGACTCTGGCAACTCTTCTCCAAAACATCTCTGATAATATTCGGCTATTGTATTTTTCTCTATGTCGTCACACTTATTTAAAAAAGTAACTCTAAAAGCATAACCCGTGTCTTTAAAAATTTCAGTATTTTCAGCCCAGTGAAGTACAGTCCTTGGGCTCATTACTGTTGATATATCTCCTGCTATAAAGCCTTTTCTAGTCAAAGATGCAACTTTAATCATGTTAGATACTTTTTCTTTACCCTTTGGATTATTTAAATTCTTATTCTTTGCAAGAACAATTTCCATTTCTCTATCGAGACCAAGATAGTTTAGAGATGTCACAATATTCCATCTATCCATTTGTCCTTGATTTATTTGTTGAGTGCCATGATACAATCCAGTTGTATCTCCTAAACCAACTGTATTTGAAGTTGCAAATAATCTAAAAAATTTATTTTGTTTTATAACTTTATTTTTGTCTAAAAGAGTAAAATTTCCTTCAGCCTCTAACACCCTTTGAATAACAAACATCACATCTGGTCTTCCCGCATCATACTCATCAAAAACAAGGGCAACTGGGTTTTGGATAGACCAAGGTAAGATACCTTCTTTAAATTCAGTAATTTGTTTGCTATCTTTTACAACGATCGCATCTTTTCCAATAAGATCAATCCTGCTTACATGACTGTCTAAGTTAACTCTAATACAAGGCCAGTTTAATCTAGCTGCAATTTGTTCAATATGAGTAGATTTTCCTGTACCGTGATAACCTTGAACCAAGACACGCTTATTAAAAGCAAAGCCTGCTATGATAGCAAGAGTAGTATCTCTATCAAATTTATAATTTTTATCTATTTCAGGAACGTATTCACTTCTTTTAGAGAAAGCATCAACTTCCATATCTGAATCAATTCCAAAACTTTGTTTTAAAGACATCTTAATGTCTGGCTGTATGTTTAAATTAGGTGTCAATTTTTTCCTTATAAGTATTTTTTAGCTGAGTATAAGCCAAAGTAATTAATTTAAGTTTTTCTTCATATTCTTTATTTCCCAAATTAATATCAGGGTGAAATTTTTTGACAAGAGTTTTGAACTTATCTTGTATTTGCTCCCATTTTTGGCCAACTGAAACACCCAGAATACTAAAAGCTTTAATATCATTAGCATCAAATTTGAATTGATTCATATGATTATATTCACCTCTAAGTTTAGTCTTATCAAACTCATCTTTTAAAGTATTGTTCCATAGAACTTTAAAAAAATTATCTGAAGAGCTAAAGCTTTGAGTGGGCTTGTGCCAGGTCATATCTGACTTTAAAAAATCAAATACTTGTTCATCATCCATTCCCTTAAAATAATTCCAATTTTTATTGAATTCTTTAACATGAGTTAAACAAAGCAGCCTGTAGCGTTTGCTATTATCTTTCTCAACTGGTGCCTTATATTCACCAGCATCAAAGCAATTATTCCAATCACAAATATTTTTCATGCTATATAGTAATAAATTATTATCTATGAATATAAACGAATTAATTGAAATTGTTAAAAGTAAAATTGAAGCAGAAATTGTTATGCAAGATTTTAAGATAGAAGATAAAAGTTTTTTACATAAAAATCATAAAGGAAACCAAGAAGGAATGTTCCATTTAAAATTAATTATTAAATCTGAAGAGCTGAAAAAATTAAATAAAATAGAATCAACCAAGAAAATCTATAGTATTTTAGATATTGAGTTGAAAGAACATATACACTCTATTCAAATACTACTTAGTTAATTCTTTTTTCAAAAAGAGATAAATAGTTTTTTCATTAAACTGTAATTTATAAACTGGAGAACCTATTTTTTTAAGCAAAACTAGATTAATTTTCTTCATATTATTTTTTTTATCTTTTTTCATAAAAGATAAAATTGTATTTAAATTCTTTATTGAAAAAAAATTATTAATATTTCTTGGAAGATTTAGATTATCTAAATGATTATTAATTAATTCAAATTCTTTTTTATTCAAAATTTTATTTAATAAGCTAAACTTTGCAGCAGTTTTAACACCAAGGATAACTGCCTCACCATGATTTAGTTTTGTTGAATAACCTAGTGTTGCCTCAAAAGCATGTGCAAAGGTGTGTCCAAAATTTAATATTTTTCTTATACCTATTTCTTTTTCATCAGTCTCAACCACTTTTTTTTTAATAAGGCAGCTTTGTTGTATAGCCTTCTGTATAAAAGGACTTTTTAATTCTAAAATTTTTTCTCCATTCTTATTTAAAAAATCAAAGAACTTTTTTCCATTAATAAGGGAGTGTTTTAAAATTTCACCATATCCACATACAACTTCTCTTTTTGGTAAAGAGTTTAAAAAAATAATATCTGATATAACAAGACTAGGTTGGTAAAATGAGCCAATTAAGTTCTTACCATACTTGGTATTTATACCCGTTTTGCCTCCAATAGATGAGTCAACCTGTGAAAGTAGTGTTGTTGGTATATTAACAAACTTTAAGCCTCGCTTATACATACTTGCTGCAAAGCCTGACACATCACCAGTAATACCCCCACCAATAGAAATTAAACAGTCATTTCTATTAAAATTTTTTTTTAAAAGAATTGATATGATTTCATTGACACTTTTTTGATTCTTATTTTTTTCACTTGCATTAAAATAATGAATTGTAGCTGATCCTTTTGGTAAAGATTTTAAAACACTTTTTACCAAATTTTTTGGAACATTTTTATCAACTACAAGAAGGCATTGATTGAAGCTAATAGAACTTTCTTTCAAAAATTTATTTATTTTGTTTAAGATATTGTTTCCAATAATAATTGAATATTTTTGACTGTTAGTACTAACTTTTAATTTAATTAAACTCATATGTTTTTATTATTATTTTAGCTATTTCACTTTTTGTTAATTTATTACAGTTTATTTTAAAATTAGCTTTTGAGTATACTTTTTTTCTTTTGTTAATAATGGCTTTAACTTCTTGCTCTGTTGACTTCGAGGCTAAGGGTCTTTTCTTACTACCTTTAATTCTTTTAATTAAAACTAAATCATCCCAATTTAACCAAAATGAAAAATGATTTGTTAAGACATCTTTTCTGATCTTGTCATTAATAAAACCACCACCGCCCAACGAAACAACAACATTTTTTTGTTTTAAAGATTTAATTGTTATCTTTTCCTCTAAATTTCTAAAGTAGTCCTCTCCATTTACTTCAAATATTTCTGAAACGGTCATTCCAGCGTGCTCTTCTATTAAGTCATCTATATCAATGAACGGAATGTTTAATTTTTTTGAAACCATAGCTCCAATAGAGGATTTACCTGATCCCATCATGCCTAAAAAAACGAGGTTTTTATTTGAATTCATAAGCTTTCTTTATTGAAAAAACACAAATATGTCTTAATTTGAAATTATTAAAGAATATATGCAATTTTCTAAAAACACAAGCAGTGGCAGTAGTAAAAGTCTATTAATCAAAATAGTATTAGTATTAATTATTTTTATTGGAGCCATCGTGATACTTGGGAAAATTGAATTTCCATCTCCAAATAAAGATATTGAAAAAATCATCCCCAATGAAAAACTTAAAATTGTTAAGTAAGAACTTTTTTTTAGTAATATTATTTTCTTTATTTTTTGGTTTTGCAGCCAATTCTCAAGAGCCAGTGGATATCTGGGAGGTAGGTGAAAAAAAGGCCGAAGAAAACACAACCACAATAGAAGTTGAGGCTGAAAAAAATATTCCACAGAACGGCATTTATGAAATGCAATCCCAAAAAGAAGGAGAATTAAGTATAGAGGAAACACAAACTTTAATTTCAAAAAAAACAAAGTTAGTTGGAATTTATGATCCTGCGGAAAATGGTTTAGATATTAATATGTGGTCTAATTCTAATGGGGATCAAATTTTAAATATCTTTAAAAGAATAGATAAATTGAAACTTTCAAGAGATGCTGCGGAGATTTTAGATATTTTATTATTAACAAATGCACATTATCCAGAAATGAATATTTCAAAAGAGCAGTTTTTAGAAATTAAATCAAAGTGGCTTATTAAACATTCAAACTTTGACTTAATTGAAAAATATTTATTAAATAATCAGATTATTAACGAGCACCCAAAACTTACCAAGCATTTAGTAGATCATTATCTATCTCAGTCAGATGTTAAAAAAGCTTGTGAGATTTTTTCTGAAATTAAAGAACCAATGCAGGATTTATATTTATCTAAATTTAATATTTATTGTTTAGTTAATAATAATAAAAGAGAAGAAGCTCAATTGCTCATCGATCTTCAATCAGAGTTAGGTATTACTGATAAGTTTTTTAACAAAAAAATTGATTATTTGATGGGGTATAATACAGAACCTGAAATAGAAGTTTCAGAAAAAACAATTTTAGATTTTCACTTATCTCATAGAACAAATCCAAAATTTAAATTTGAACCAAAAAATACTACATCCAGACAAGTATGGAAATATTTATCAACTTCAAATCTATTAGATAATATCAATGATATTGAGCTTACAGATATAGATAAAATCACCAGTATTGAAAAAGCAACACATGAGGGAAATTATACAGAAAAAGAGTTATTTGAACTTTATAAGAGATTTCAATTTAATATTAATCAATTATTAAATATTAAAGAGTCAACTAAAGTGCTCTCAACAATAGAGACAAGAGCACTAATTTACCAGGGAATTTTAATTACTACTGAAATTGAGAATAAATTACAGTTAATGAATGCTCTTAAAAATTCTTTCAAGAGTGAGGGTATTGAGAATGCATTTAACATAGAATTAAAAGCTTTTTTAAAAGATATAGAAGAAGATAAAATTCCTGCGAATTTTACAACGTTTTATCTAAATAATTCAGATGATGAAGAAATAGAACAAGCAAATATTAAAATAAATAATAAGATTTTACATCAATCAAAATTGATAAATTATTTAAAACTAGAAAAATCAAAAAAAGATCCTACAAAAGATATAAATGATTTCTTAAAAAAGATAAAAAAAAACAAAAAATATTTCTTTTCTAAAAAAGATGTAATTTTAGTTGAAGCTTTTAAGTCTGATGGTATCAAGATTTTAGAGAAGTATAATGATTTATATCAAATAAATAAATCAGAAATACCATCTGATATTCAAATATTTGTTAACAGTGGTGATATGGCTGCTGCATTGCTTAGAATTGTTGAGATTATAGGGCAGGACAATTTAAACAATATTGATGAGGACACATTATACTTTATTATAAGCACACTTAATCAGTTAAATGCGGATCCACTAAGAAATAGGATACTCTTTAAAGTTCTTCCTTTAAAAGTTTAAAATTTAAACTAAAATAATTAGTGATTATGTCAGTTAAACCAATTTTAACAGAACCAAACAAACTATTAAGACAGATTTCCAAACCAGTTGAAAGTGTTGGTGACGACGAAAGAAATCTTATGGACGATATGTTGGATACTATGTATGCAGCACCTGGAATAGGTCTTGCAGCAATTCAAATAGGTGTACCAAAAAGAATTATAGTGATGGACATAAGTAGAGATGAAGACAAAAAAGAACCTAGATATTTTGTTAACCCCGTTATTAAGAATAGAAATAAAGAAAAAGTAAAATATGAAGAAGGATGCTTATCCGTACCAGATCAATTTGCAGAAATAGAAAGACCTAATGCATGTGAGATTGAATATTTGGATTATGATGGAAAAAAACAACTACTAAAAGCAGATGGTTTATTGGCAACTTGTATTCAACATGAAATGGATCATTTAGAAGGAATTTTGTTTATTGACTATTTATCAAAATTAAAAAGATCCATGATTATAAAAAAACTTTCTAAAAATA
>Ga0209482_1002360_pt1 | contig 11816 bp, 10 predicted proteins | sample CoawatmetaG10DNA_FD_187512 | JGI IMG/M metagenome (GOLD analysis project Ga0209482, IMG submission 187512) | Marine microbial communities from the West Antarctic Peninsula - Coastal water metaG104-DNA (SPAdes) (version 2) | ecosystem: Environmental > Aquatic > Marine > Coastal ...
TTACTTGACTAGCTTCAACATTAATATTCTTAACAATACCCAGCGAGACAATATTCTTGTCTTTATCATGATCAAATACTTGACCAAGTGCATGAAGTACTTGATTTTCTAGTGTTTCAGTCATTTTTAGTATTGTAATTTATAAATTAGTCCCAATATAACACAAAATTGACATATTTTTATTCAATTTTAAATAGTTGCTTTTATACGATATGATTATACATAACATAATTAATAATATAGAAAATATTTAAATGTCTTGGTCTGATAATAACAATAATAATAATAATCCATTTGGATCACAGGGTGGCGGTAATGGCCGAAACCAAGGTCCTGACATTGATAATATTATTAGGGATTTACAAAACAAATTTAAAGGTTTTGTTCCAGGATCTTTTTTTGGAAAATTAGGACCACTGGTTCTTCTAGTTGCATTTATTCTTATTTGGTCAGCAACAGGATTTTATAGAGTATTACCCGATGAGCAGGGTGTAGTTCTTCAATTTGGAAAATTTGTCAAAACAACTCAACCAGGCTTAAATTATCATATTCCATACCCATTTGAGAGAGTACTTACTCCAAAGGTAACTAAGGTTAATAGAATTGAGATCGGTTACAGACAAAGTGCAGATAATAGAACAACACAAATTAGAGATGTTCCAGAAGAAAGCTTAATGCTAACAGGAGATGAAAATATTGTTGATATCGATTTCTCTGTATTCTGGATTATTAATGATGCAGGAAAGTTTTTATTTAATGTTCAGGTCCCAGAATTAACAATCAAAGAAGCTGCCGAAACCTCTATGCGAGAAGTTATTGGTCAAAGTAAGATTCAATCTATTTTCACTGAAGGTAGAACAGAAATTGAAAATAAAACTAGAGTGTTAATTCAAAGTATTCTTGATGACTATCAAATGGGAGTTACTGTAACGCAAGTTCAAACTCAAAAAGCTGACCCACCAGGTGAAGTTATAGATTCATTTAGAGATGTCCAGGCTGCAAGAGCTGACTTAGAGCGCCAAAGAAATGAAGCGGAAGCATACGCAAATGACGTTATTCCAAGAGCAAGAGGTGAAGCAGAAGAAATTTTACAAAATGCTGAAGGTTATAAACAAAAAGTAATAGCAGACAGTGAAGGTAAGGCAGCACGGTTTTTATCTATTCAATCTGAATATTCTAAGGCACCCATCGTTACTAAGCAGAGAATTTTTTATGAAACAATGGAAACTGTATTTGGTGATATGGATAAAATTATTATTGATAAAAATAGTGGTCAAGGCGTATTACCTTATTTACCACTTCCAGAAATTACTAAAAAGAAAGCTGAATAATTGAAATGAATTTAGGTAGAGTATCATTAATTGTAATTGCCCTTATCGGCCTTACTGCGTATTTGAGTTTGTTTACTGTTTTAGAAGTAAAGCAAGCTATTGTACTGCAATTTGGTGATCCAAAAAAAGTAATTACTGAGCCTGGTTTAAATTTCAAAATTCCTTTTATTCAGAATGTAGTTTTTATTGAAAATAGAATTCTAGATATTGATGCTCCTGCAGCTGAGGTAATTGCTTCCGACCAAAAACGTTTAGTGGTTGATGCTTATATTAAATTCAGAATTACTGACGTTTTAAATTTTTACAAAACCTTAGGCAATGAGAATGTAGCAAGATCAAGAATTTCCACCATTGTAAATTCGCGTATTCGAAGTGTATTAGGTGAGCAACCTCTAAATATGGTCCTTTCTGAAGAACGTTCTCCTTTGATGAAACAAATCACCTCTGAAGTTAATGATGAAGTTAAAAACTATGGCATCTATATTGAAGACGTAAGAATTAAAAGAGCTGACTTGCCTGACGCAAACAGTCAAGCTATCTATAGAAGGATGCAGACTGAACGTGAAAGAGAAGCTAAAGAGTTTAGAGCGCAAGGTGCCGAAATAGCCCAGACAATCAGATCTACTGCAGATAAAGAAGTAACAATTTTAAAAGCCCAGGCTGAAAAAAAAGCCAATATAACTCGTGGTGAGGGCGATGGGAAAGCCAGTGCAATATTTGCCAATGCATTTCAGACTGACCCAGAATTTTTTGATTTCTATAGAGCTATGCAAGCATATACAGAAAGTTTAAAAAACGACGATACAACTATGATACTTTCACCTGAAAGTGAGTTTTTTAGATACTTTGGCAATCCCCAGGGAAAATCTAACAATTAATTTTTTATGCTAGAGTGGTTAATAACTGCATTAGGTCTTATTCTTATCATAGAAGGCTTAATATACTCTGTTTTTCCAAAACAAATGAAAGCTATGCTTAAAAGTATTTTAGATTATTCTGATAGCACCTTAGTTTGGATCGGACTGCCAGTGGCTTTATTTGGCTTATTTTTAATATGGATAGTGAGAATATAAATGAAATTTATTAGTTCTAAAATTATTGTTCTTCTTTCAATTCTTTATTTCATAAGCGTTAATTTTGCTTATTCATTTAATGCTCCAGAAACTTTTTCTGATCTCGCGGAAAAATTATCGCCTTCAGTGGTAAACATTGCAACTACAAGTGTTGTTAAGCAAAGACAGCAGGCGACCCCATCGTTTGATGATTTTTTTAATTTTCCGTTTAACGCACCAAAACAAGGTGGTTCAAAAGAAAAAACTGTAAGTGCTTTAGGCTCAGGTTTTGTAATATCTGCAGATGGCTATATTGTTACAAATAATCATGTAGTTGAAAACACAACAGATATCCAAGTTACTTTCACTGATGGTTCAACAATGGAAGCATCTCTAATCGCTAGTGATAAAGAAACTGATTTGGCTTTACTTAAGGTTGAAACTGAAAAAAAACTACCGTTTGTTAACTTTGGTAATTCAGACACTGCTAAGGTAGGTAATTGGGTAATGGCAATTGGAAATCCATTTGGCTTAGGTGGCACTGTCACTGCTGGAATTGTTTCAGCGCGAGGAAGAATGCTTGCGGGAAGATATGATAATTACATTCAAACTGATGCAGCCATCAATAGAGGAAATTCTGGCGGCCCTTTATTTGATTTAGATGGAAATGTTATAGGGGTTAATTCCGCTATAATATCTCCAACTGGTGGATCTATTGGCTTAGGCTTTGCAATTCCTTCAAACTTAGCAAGCAATATAATTGAGCAGCTAAAAAATACTGGTGAAATTAAAAGAGCTTGGTTAGGAGTTAGGATTCAAGAAGTAACGGATGAAATTGCTAAAAGTGTAGGGCTAGATAAAACTTACGGTGCTTTAGTACAAGGGCTCACCCCAGATAGTCCCGCGGCATTAGCTGGAGTTAAAGAAGGTGATATAATTGTCGAATTTAATGGCAAAGAAGTTGAATCTCAAAAAGTTTTACCTAGATTAGTCGCTGATGCTAAAATTTCTCTACCAGCCAATGTAATTATATGGAGAAAAGAAAGTTTTGTAAAACTATCTGTCAAACTTGGAATTCAACCGTCTGCAGAGGTTTTAGCGAATATTGAAAATAATATTTCTACAGTCCCTGTGAAAGAACTTGGAATACAAATTAAAAGTATATCTAAAGATGATAGAGTGAGACTAAAGCTAACCAATAACTTGAACGGTGTTATTATAGCTAATATTGATGCAGACTCATTTTTAGTACGTCAAGGTATATCTGTTGACGATATAATTCTTGAAATACAAGGAAAGCAAATTCAAAACTCTAGTGAGCTATTGGCTGTAATAGATGATGTCATTGCGCAAGGTAAGGAAAATGTGTTATTGGTATTCTATGCAGGACAAAATGCTAAAAAATATATTGGAGCGAAGCTGTCAGTTAAATAAAGATATATTTAATGACCAATAGAAATGCAATTCTTATATTTGGTCCTACTGCAAGTGGTAAGTCCAAAGCATCCTTAAAAATAGCAAAAGAAATTAACTCAGTAGTTATTAATACTGATAGTTTACAGATCTATAAAGATCTTAGTATTTTAACTTCAAGACCTTCAACAGATGACGAAAATTTATTCCAACATAAACTGTATGGTCATGTAATGGGCGATCTTCAATACACTGTTTCTGATTGGCTGCACGATGTTTCTATTGAAATTGAGTCTGCGTTTAATAGAAATTTGACTCCTATATTGGTAGGAGGTACTGGATTATATTTTAAATCATTAGAGGAAGGTTTGGCTGAAATTCCTGAGATCTGTGAAGAGGTTATGAAAAATACAAATGATTTGATTCAAAAGTTAGGACTTGAACATGTATTTAGAGATCTAATAAAAAAAATACCTAAATGTAAAATAAATAATAATGACACAAGTAGAATTATCCGAGCTTATAATGTTTTTATGCAAACGGGCAAGTCCATAGAAGAATGGCAGAAAAATACAAAACCAAGTATAAGTAAAATTTCATATCAAAAACTATTGATTAATATTGATAGAAAAATACTTTATTCAAAAGCCGAAAATAGATTTGATCAAATGTTAATAGATGGAGCCATTGAAGAGGTTGAGCGTCTCAATTCATTAAATTATAGCAAAGATAATACAATTATGAAGGCTATTGGAGTAAGAGAGATAAGTGATTATATTTCTGGAAAAATTGAGCTAAATGAAGCAATTAAATTTGCTAAGCAAAAAACTAGAAATTACATCAAAAGACAGCAAACTTGGATTAATAGTAATAATATTACTTGGAATACATCATATAGGAAATTAATGGAAAGTTTATAAATAATATACTTGTCATTTATTAAAATAATTTGACTTTTTTCTTAAAGTTACTTATTGCTCACTGATAAACTTAAAAAGACAAATATTATGGTAAGTGCACAATTAACAGGAGCGGAAATGGTTCTTCAAGCTTTTGAAGATCACAAAGTTGATACTTTATTTGGATATCCAGGTGGAGCAATCCTTCCTATTTATGATGAACTAGCCAAAGGTAAAACTGCAATTCATCATTATTTAGTGAGACATGAGCAGGGAGCTGCACATGCAGCTGAAGGTTATGCAAGAGCAAGTGGAAAAGTAGGCGTGTTGCTTGTAACTTCTGGACCCGGAGTTACCAATGCTGTTACCGGACTTGCGGATGCAATGATGGACTCAATTCCATTAGTTTGTATTAGTGGTCAGGTACCATCACATTTAATCGGTACAGATGCATTTCAGGAATGCGATGCTGTTGGAATTACAAGACCATGCACTAAACATAATTGGTTAGTAAAAGATATTAATGATCTTTCAAGAATATTACATGAAGCATTCTACGTTGCTTCTTCAGGCAGGCCTGGGCCTGTATTAGTTGATATTCCTAAAGATATTCAATTTCAAACTGGAACTTATATAGGACCAGAAACTATCAAGCATAAATCTTATCGTCCAAAGTTAAAAGCAAGTATCGATAAGATTGATGAAGCTTTGAAACTAATAGTTAAAGCTCAGAAACCAGTATTTTATACTGGTGGTGGAGTAATTAATTCTGGCAATGCTGCTGTTCAATTATTAAGAGAATTTGTTCGATTAACAGGTTTTCCAATTACTTCAACACTCCAAGGTCTTGGTGCCTATCCGGGTGATGACAACCAATTCCTTGGTATGCTTGGTATGCATGGAACTTATGAAGCTAATATGGCTATGCATGATTGTGATTTATTAATAAATATTGGTGCTCGGTTTGACGATAGGATTACAGGAAAAGTTGATGAATTCTCACCGAATTCAAAAAAAATTCATATCGATATCGACCCTTCATCGATAAATAAAACTATAGAAGTTGATGTTCCCCTAGTTGGTGACGTAGCTCATATTTTAGAAGATGCTTTAAAATTATGGAAATCAAATGTTTATAAAGCCGATAAGACTGCCGTTAAAAGTTGGTGGAAGACTATTGATAAATGGAGAGAGAAAGATTCATTGGGTTTTAAAAACGATACAAAAACTATTAAACCTCAATATGCAATTCAGAGATTGTATGAGCTAACTAAAGATAAAGATTCATATATAACTACTGAAGTAGGACAACATCAAATGTGGGCTGCTCAATATTATAAGTTTAATAAGCCAAATAGATGGATTACTTCTGGTGGTTTAGGAACAATGGGCTTTGGTCTACCAGCGGCAATAGGCGCCCAAGTAGCCCATCCTGATAAATTGGTAATTGATATTGCTGGTGAAGCTTCAATTTTAATGTGCATTCAAGAAATGTCGACAGCAATACAGCACCAACTACCAGTTAAAATTTTTATAATAAATAATCAGTATATGGGAATGGTTCGGCAGTGGCAGGAATTACTGCATGATAAGAGGTATTCTCATAGCTATACAGACGCACTTCCTGATTTTGTTAAATTAGCTGAAGCATATGGTGCAAAGGGCATAAGAGTAGAGAGTCCTGCAGAATTAGATAAAGGCATACAAGAAATGATTGATTACAATGGTCCTGTTATATTTGACTGTGTCGTTGATCAAAATGAGAATGTTTATCCAATGATTCCATCTGGTAAAGCGCATAATCAAATGTTGCTTGGTAAAGAAAATGAAGATAGTAAAATATCGGACGAGGGAAAGGTTTTGGTATGATAGAAAGTAAGCATACAGTTTCAGTGCTAGTTGATAATGAGCCAGGAGTTTTAGCTAGAGTAATAGGGCTAATCTCAGGAAGAGGCTATAATATTGATAGCTTATCTGTTGCGGAAGTTGATACAGAAACGCATGTTTCAAGAATTACATTTGTTACATTGGGCAATGAAATTACAATAAACAAAATGATTGCTCAGTTACAAAAATTAATACCTGTAAAAAAAGCAATAAATATTACCCTTGATAAACAAGGTATCGAAAGAGAAATGGCTTTAGTAAAAGTTGTGGGCACCGGTGAAAAAAGAGTTGAGTCTCTCAGATTGTCCGATGCATTTCGAGCAAAAGTTATTGACACAACTCATGATTCATTTGTATTTGAATTAAATGGCTCTCCTGTAAAAATTGATGCATTTATTGACTTAATGACACCATTAGGGTTATCTGAAGTTTCAAGAACGGGTGTTGTTGCAATTGCGCGTGGTAGCGAAAAATTATAAAAAAGGAAACAGAATATGAAAGTGTATTATGAAAAAGATTCTAATTTAGATTTAATAAAATCTATGAAAATTGCAATTTTTGGCTACGGCAGTCAAGGACATGCGCACGCATTAAATTTAAAAGATTCTGGTGCAAAAGAATTAGTAATTGGTCTTAGAAATGGATCTAGTAGTACCGCTAAAGCCTCTGCTGAAGGCTTTAATGTAATGGAACTTTCTGAAGCTGCTGCTTGGGCAGATGTAATAATGATGTTAGTTCCAGACGAGCTGCAAGCCGATGTATACAAAGATCATATCGAGCAAAAATTAAAAACTGGTGGTGCGCTAGCTTTTGCTCACGGATTAAATGTTCATTTTAAATTAATTGAGCCTCGTGATGACCTGGATGTATTTATGATTGCACCTAAAGGACCGGGGCACACAGTTCGCTCTGAGTATAAAAAAGGTGGAGGTGTTCCATGTTTAGTTGCTATAGACAGCGATAAATCTGGTGATGCATTATCTATTGCACTTTCTTATGCTTCTGCAATTGGTGGTGGGAAAGCTGGGACTATCGAAACAACATTTAAAGACGAATGTGAAACAGATTTATTTGGTGAACAAGCTGTCTTATGTGGAGGAGTAGTTGAATTAATTAGAAACGGATTTGAAACTTTAACAGAAGCGGGTTATCCACCTGAAATGGCGTACTTTGAATGCTTACATGAAGTAAAGTTAATTGTAGATCTAATTTATGAAGGTGGCATAGCAAATATGAATTATTCTATCTCTAATACCGCTGAGTATGGAGAATATGTTTCAGGACCTGTTGTAGTTGATAGTGATACGAAAAAGAAAATGAAAGGTGTGCTTGATAAAATTCAATCTGGAGACTTTACTAGAGAATGGATTGAAGAATATAAGAGTGGCGCAAAGAATTTTCATGCAATGAGAGCAAAAATTGATGGCCATCAAATAGAAGAGGTTGGTCAAAAATTAAGATCTATGATGCCATGGATTGCAAAAAATAAGCTTGTAGACAAAGAAAAGAACTAATCATTTACACTTTTTTTCTCATATTTAGGGTGTTTACTAATTTTTCCTAGTAAATACTCTTAGTAAGTTATTGATAAATGGCTAAAATAACATTAAAAGCATTGTTAATGAGCAATAATAACCTAAACACATCTGACAATATTGGTGCAATAAGCACTCTTGTATCAATTGCTCTTTTATCCCTATCTTTATTTGAGCTGCTTAGCAGCCCCTGGGTGAAATAATTTTCTACTTCAGGGGATACTTAATTTAAACACAATTTAATTAAATATTATAAATAGGAATTTAGGATGACAAATAAAAATCAAATAAAAATTTTTGATACAACATTACGTGACGGTGAGCAATCCCCAGGCGCTTCAATGAATATTGAAGAAAAATTAAAGATTGCTACTGCATTAGAAGCTCTTGGTGTTGATATTATTGAAGCAGGATTTCCAGCGGCCTCAAAAGGTGACTTGGAAGCTGTCACAGAAATTTCAAAAGTTATTAAAGACTCAAAGATTTGTGGACTAAGTAGGGCTTCAAAATTTGATATTGATGCAGCTAATAGTGCTTTAAAGTATGCGGCACAACCAAGAATTCATACATTTATATCTACTAGCGAATTACACATGACTCATAAGTTAGAATTAACTTCAGAGCAAGTTTATGAAAAAGTTATTGATAGTGTTACTTATGCTAGAAACTTATGTGATGATGTTGAATGGTCTTGTGAAGATGGGACAAGAACAGATAGAGATTTTATGTGTCGTACAGTTGAAGCAGCTATTAAAAGTGGCGCAACAACAATCAACATACCTGATACAGTTGGGTACTCTATTCCAGAAGAATTTTCTGAAATAATTATGCACCTTATGAATACAGTTCCAAATATTGATAAAGCAATAATCTCTACTCATTGTCATAATGACTTGGGTGTAGCTGTTGCAAATTCTTTAGCTGGCGTAGCCGCTGGAGCAAGGCAGATAGAATGTACAATTAATGGTTTGGGTGAGCGAGCTGGCAATGCGGCTTTAGAAGAAGTAGTTATGGCTATAAAAACAAGAAATGATTTAATGCCTTACACAACAAATATTAAGACTGAGTTAATTAATAAAACATCAAAATTAGTATCAGCTGTAACCGGGTTTCCAGTTCAATATAATAAGGCTATTGTTGGAAAAAATGCTTTTGCTCATGAAGCTGGGATTCATCAGGATGGAATGTTAAAAAATTCAAAAACCTATGAAATTATGACACCGGAGAGTGTTGGTGTATCAGAATCAAAGCTTGTTATGGGCAAACATTCTGGTCGCCATGCTTTTAAAGAAAAACTAATTGAACTTGGCTATGATGATATTGGTGATAATGCAATCGAAGAATCATTTAGTAATTTCAAGGCGCTAGCTGATAAGAAAAAGAATTTATACGATGAAGATATTGTGGCTATAGTTGATGATCAAGTTATTAGAATTAATGATTTTATAAGCTTAAAAGATCTTAGTGTAATAGCTGGAACTAAAGGACCTCAAACCGCAGAGGTTACACTTATTATTGATGAAAATGAACATACCGCGAAATCAACTGGTGATGGTCCAGTCGATGCTATATTTAACGCACTAATTGAACTTGTTCCTCACAAAGGAAAGCTTCAGCTTTATCAAGTTCATGCTGTAACTGAAGGAACGGATGCTCAGGCCGAAGTTTCGGTCAGACTTTCAGAAGACGGCAAGACAGTTGTTGGTCAAGGCTCAGATACCGATACCTTGGTTGCATCCGCCAAAGCTTATATTAACGCTTTAAATAAACTAATAGTAAAACGAGAAAAGACTTCTCCATCTAAGATGAGCAATATATCTTAGGGATAATTCTAATTGTGAAAGGACACAAATGTTTAATAATTTAATAGGACTATGGTCATCAGATATGGCTATTGATTTGGGCACAGCAAATACTCTTGTGTATGTAAAAAACCGAGGAGTAGTTCTTAATGAACCTTCTGTTGTCGCGGTACTTCACAGCAATGGAAAGAGCAAGGTTATAGCCGTAGGTATGGAAGCAAAACAAATGCTTGGAAAAACACCCGGTCATATACAGGCTATTCGCCCAATGAAAGACGGTGTCATTGCAGATTTTGTTATCACAGAGGAAATGATTAAATATTTTATTAGAAAAGTACACAATAGAAGAACTTTTGCCAATCCAAGGGTAATTATTTGTGTGCCAACTGGCTCGACTCCAGTTGAAAGGCGGGCTATTCACGATTCAGCTTTAGCAGCAGGTGCTAGAAAAGTTTCATTAATTGAAGAACCAATGGCGGCTGCCATAGGAGCGGGACTGCCAGTTAATGAGCCACAGGGATCAATGGTGGTTGACATTGGCGGCGGCACAACTGAAATTGCAGTCATCTCTCTTGGTGGTATTGTCTACTCAAGGTCTGTTAGGATTGGTGGGGATACTATGGATACAGCTATTATTCAATTCATGCGTAAGAGATACAATTTACTAATAGGTGAAACTTCTGCTGAAACAATTAAAAAAGAAGTAGGGATTGCAATCGCCCCTAAAACTGGGGATGGTAAAACTATCGATATAAAAGGTAGAGATCTAGCGTCTGGCGTTCCAAAGGAAATTGAATTATCTCAAACTCAAGTTGCAGAGGCACTTCATGAACCTATTCAACATATTGTAGATGCTGTTAAAGCTGCCTTAGAAGAAACACCGCCTGAATTGTCTGCTGACTTAGTAGATATGGGCATTGTACTGACTGGTGGTGGAGCATTGCTAGAAAAAATGGACGAAGCAATTAGAGATGCAACAGGTTTACCAGTAACAATTGCTGATGAAGCTCTTAATTGTGTTGCGTTAGGAAGTGGAAAAGCCTTAGAGAGCGAAAGATCTTTCGAACCCATACTGTCTTCTGCTTATTAAATTAAGTGAGATCACTTGAAAATAATTCTTTTCGATTTTTCAAAGATAGCTACATAAGAACTATTGTAATAACAATAGTTCTTAGCTTTATTTCTCTATCCTTAATATACATCGATTCTACAAAAAGAATATATTCTGATACCCGTGTAAACATTAGAGATATAATCTTAGTAATTTCATCTACTGTTGCTACTCCAGCAATCTTATTGGAAGAGGGCTTTTACTCTTTAAGTCAAATTAATAATCTTTATGCTGAGCTGGATGAATATAAAAAACAACAAGCGTTAAGCAGTAATATTTTTCAAGAACTTTCAATATTAAGACAAAAAGTAGAAGTGTATGAAAGAGATTTAAATATCATAAAAGATGATAATTATGACAGCATTGCCGCTGAAATTTTTACGGATACATCAAATAGATATTTTTCTTCTATATTAATTAAAGCTGGATCAAATGACGGTCTTGAAGAAGACAACACAATAGTTAGTTCAAAAGGTTTAATTGGTAGAATTTCTGAAGTAGGAAACAAGGTCTCAAGAGGATTATTATTAACTGACATAAGTAGTAGAGTGCCTATTTCGATATCTAACAATGAAATTCAAGGTATACTTATTGGTCAGAATCTTAAAAAACCTAGAGTTTTTTACTTAAAAGATATGTCAGAATTAAAAGTTGGAGATTTAGTAGTCACCTCTGGAAAGGGAGGGATTTTTCCCTCAAACATTCCGATAGGTACTTTGGCAAGCAAAAATCAAAAAAATAAATATATAGAAATTGATCTATTTGATCGTGTTGACAGTTTATTAC
>Ga0209482_1002363_pt1 | contig 11807 bp, 11 predicted proteins | sample CoawatmetaG10DNA_FD_187512 | JGI IMG/M metagenome (GOLD analysis project Ga0209482, IMG submission 187512) | Marine microbial communities from the West Antarctic Peninsula - Coastal water metaG104-DNA (SPAdes) (version 2) | ecosystem: Environmental > Aquatic > Marine > Coastal ...
ATATTAATCATATTATGTTAAACATTATTATTGGAGCAAGGAGTAATCTTTCAGTTCATTTGGCAAATGAAATAGACAACTGTCTATTAATCTCTTCTAATTCAATTGATAATGATTTAGATCATATAAATTGGGATAAAGTTCAGAGCGCAAATTTAATATTAAATCAATTCCAGCCATCATTTATGCTAAATGACATATCATCCCCAATTGATTATATTAATAATTCAATTTTATCTACTTCACGTATTTTAAATTTCGTAAAAAATAATAAGTCAAAATTTAATAAAATAATTTATACAAGTAGTAGTTCAGTTTATGGGCGGAATAAACTATGTAATGAGTCTGATACTTGTAAGCCAATAAATTTATATGCTTCATTAAAGCTTGCAAATGAGCACTTAGTTTCAAGATTTTGTAGTGATGAAAATATAGAATATACTGTTACAAGAATTTTTAACATGTATGGAGGTAATGATAAGTTTTCAATTATTTCTAAGCTAATAAAAGCTATAAATGATAATTCTGAAATTACACTAACTAACAATGGGAGTGCCATTAGAGATTTTATTCACATTAATGATGTTGTTAAGGCTTATAAAGCTGTTCTAGCTTGTAATAATCTTGATATTGTAAATATTGCATCAGGTGAAGGTAAATCGATCAATTCAATACTAGAATTTTTAAATAAAAAAGGCTATATAGTGAAATTTAAAAATATTGAAAGTGAGGAAATTGAGACATCAATAGCTGATAATGCAAAACTAATAAAATTGGGCCAATTCAATTTTAATAGTCTTGAAGAATTCTTGATTAAATCATTAAAGAAATGAATAAAGTAGCAGTAATCTTAACTGTTTATTCAAATGATTCATACAATGATTTTAAAGAGGCAATAACAAGCCTATATTTGCAGAGTGACCATTCTTTTGATATCTTCGTTCAAGAGGACGGCCTGGTTAATTCAAAAATTCATGATTTTTTAACTAATGAATTGAAAGAAAAAAAAATTAAATTTCTTGGTGAAAGACCTAAAAATCTTGGTTTTGATTATTCTTTAAATGAGTTAATTAGTATTGTTATGAATCTAGATTATGAGTATATTGCTAGAATGGATGCAGATGATATCTCAAAACCTAATCGGATAGAAAAGCAGTTAATTTTTATGGAAAATAATCCATTAATAGATGTGTGTGGAACTTATATACAAGAGTTTGGGGATGGCTTTATTTACAAGAAGATTGTTACATATCCTTTAAATCATAAAGATATGTTTAATTTTTTCAAAAAAAGAGTTCCAATAGCCCATGTTAGCTCTTTTTTCAGACGCAGCTATTTTGTTAAAGCTGGACTGTATAAGGTAGATGGACACCTAAATAATGGAGACACTTTAATGTGGATGAATGGATTTATGAATGGCTGTAATTTTGCAAATTTAGATTTCATTGGAGTCAAGGTAAGAGTTACAAGAAGTTTCTTTAATAGGAGAGGAGGATGGAAGAAAACACTTGCTGATTTTAATAATCGTATGTTAGTAAATAAAAACTTACATTATGGCTTAATGTCATATATTTATGCAATTTTTGGAGCAGTAATAAATATTCTGCCAGCAATATTAAAGAAATATGCGTATATTTATTTACGCAAATGAATAGACTTAATAAAGTTATTAAAAATACTTTTGATTTTATTTTTGCCCTCATTGGCCTAATTATTTTTTCGCCAATAATTTTACTTTCATGGATAGTCGCATCAATTGAAACAAAATCTAATGGTTTTTATTTCCAAAGTAGAGTTGGAAAAAATGGAAAGATATTTAGACTTATTAAGATCAAAACAATGAATGAAGTTAAAGGCATCAAAACAAGTATAACTCAAAAAAATGACAAACGAATTACCAAAATTGGTGCGTTCTTTAGAAATACTAAGATTGATGAATTACCTCAGCTTTGGAATATACTTTTAGCCCAAATGAGTTTTGTTGGACCTAGGCCAGATATTGTTGGTTATGCAGACAGATTAAAAGGTGATGATAGAGTAATTATTTCTATTAGGCCAGGTATTACTGGCCCTGCTTCAATTAAATACAAAAATGAAGAGTTAATTTTATCAAGACATAGAAATGCTGAAAAATATAATGATGAAGTAATTTGGCCTGATAAGGTTAAAATAAACCGCAAATATATTAATCAGTGGTCTTTTTGGAGGGATATGTATTATATTTATATAACTTTGGTTGGAAAAAGTGAGTAATTTAAATTCATGGCCATGTTTTAGTCAAGAAGAGGCAGATGCTGTTAGCAATGTTCTTTTAAGTAATAAAGTCAATTATTGGACTGGAGAAGAAGGAAAAAACTTTGAGCGAGAGTTTGCAGTTTGGTGTGATACTAAATACTCAGTAGCTCTAGCTAATGGAACTGTTGCATTAGAACTTGCCTTAAAGGCCTTGGGTATTGGATCAGGAGATGAGGTTATAGTGACGCCTCGAAGTTTTATAGCCTCAGTTTCATGTGTTGTGAGTGTTGGTGCAAAACCAGTATTTGCAGATGTTGACCTAAATAGTGGAAATATCAGTCCTCATAAAATTGAAGGGCTTATCAACAAAAAAACTAAGGCTATTATATGCGTTCACTTAGCTGGATTTCCATGCGAGATGGATGAAATAATTAAACTCTCACTTGAGAAAAATTTATATGTAATAGAGGATTGTGCTCAGGCTCATGGAGCTAAATATAAGGGTAGGCCAGTTGGATCAATTGGCCATATTGGTTGCTGGAGTTTTTGTCAAGATAAGATTATGAGTACAGGTGGAGAAGGGGGGATGATTACTACAAATGATGAGATTCTTTGGCGAAAGATTTGGTCTATGAAGGATCATGGAAAAAGCATTAAATCAGTATATGAAACAGAACACCCACCAGGTTATAGGTGGCTCCATGACTCTTTTGGAAGTAACTACCGAATGACTGAGATGCAGGCAACTATTGGTAGGATTCAATTAAAAAGAATCGAAGAATGGAAAATTATAAGATCTAAAAATGCCAATTTAATTATTGACGTTTTGAATAAATTTAATAGTTTAATTCGAGTTCCTAAAGTTGAAAATACCATTGACCACGCTTTTTATAAATTGAATGTTTATGTTAGAATTGATGGCCTAGCTAAAAACTGGGATAGAGATCGCATTAGTGATGAAATTAATGGGATGGGTGTTCCCTGTTTTTCAGGTTCTTGTTCTGAAATTTATCTTGAAAAAGCTTTTGATGATTTTTTTAGGCCTAACAACCCTCTAAAAAATGCTAAAGATCTTGGTTCAACTTCCTTAATGTTTCTGGTGCACCCAAGCTTATCAAGGAGTGATATAAAAAATACTTGTAATGTAATTAATCTTATCTTGAAAAAAGCCACTAAGCAAAAATGATAAACGCTCTAATACTACTTCCGAGAATTTATAAGCAGTTAATAATGACAATAGTAGATTCATCATTACTAATATTAATTATATTATTATCCTTTGCTGTCAGATTAGGTTATTGGTATTGGCCCGACCCAGGCCTATTTTTAATAATTTTTGGCGCACCATTTCTTGCAATACCTATATTTTTTATTTTTCGGCTTTTTCATGGAGTTTCTCGATACTTTAATATAGAGTCTCTTTGGCAGGTTTTTAAAGCAGTCTCGCTATATGCAATTATTTGGGGCTTAATAGGATTTATGTTTCAATTTGAAGGTATTCCACGATCTGTAATACTAATTAACTGGATGTTGTCTTTTATATGCATTGCTGGCATAAGATTTTTAGCTAGAAGGATTTTGAGTCATTCCAAAGCCATAAAAAAAAACCAATCAAAGAATGTAATTGTTTATGGGGCAGGGAGAAGTGGAAGGCAATTGATAGAGGCTTTAAATCATTCAGCTGAATACAACCCAATTGCTTTTATTGATGACTCTATTAATTTAAATAAGCAAATTATTAATGGCATTAGGGTCTATGATTTTAGTGATATTGAATCTCTAGTAAAAAAATATAATGTTCAGGAGCTCTTTTTAGCAATACCTTCATTGACAAAAAAAATGCGTAATAAAATTATTAATACTTTACAGCCTTTTCCTTTTAGTGTTAAAACACTTCCAAGTGTTATAGATATGGCTAATGGAAATGTAAGTATTGATGATCTTCGTCAGCTTAATATTGGTGATTTGCTTGGAAGGGATTCTGTGGCTCCAAATAAATCTCTTTTAGAGGTTAACATTAGAAATAAAATTGTAATGGTTACTGGTGCTGGAGGCTCTATTGGATCTGAGCTTTGCAGGCAGATTTCTTTATTAGGCGTTAAAAAAATTATATTATTTGACCAAAGCGAAGTTGCCCTCTATAAAGTTGATTTAGAGCTAAGAGGAAATGCAGAGATAATTCCAATTTTAGGCTCAGTTATTAATCAAGATAGAATTGAAAAAATTTGCACTAAATATGGTGTTCAAACTATTTATCATGCTGCGGCTTATAAGCATGTTCCTATTGTTGAGTATAATAATACGGAAGGTGTTATTAATAATATCTTTGGAACTCTAAGTGTTGCTAATGCTGCAATCAATAGCGGTGTTAAAACTTTTGTTCTTATTTCAACTGATAAGGCTGTTCGCCCAACAAATACTATGGGAGCAACTAAAAGGGTCTCAGAAATTATTCTACAGGCTTTATCAAAAAATCAGAAGAAAACTCAATTTATGATGGTTAGGTTTGGCAACGTTTTAGATTCTAGTGGGTCTGTCATACCTTTATTTAAGAAGCAAATTAAAGCTGGAGGTCCTTTAACAATTACACATGCAGAGATTGTACGTTATTTTATGACGATTTCTGAAGCGGTTGAATTAGTTATTCAAGCTGGTTCTATGGGTGAAGGGGGAGATATATTTGTCCTAGATATGGGTGATCCTGTGAAGATTTATGACTTAGCAGTAAAAATGGTAAAGCTAAGTGGGCTAGAAATAATAGATGAAAATTATCCTAATGGTGATATTGAAATACAATATACTGGCTTGAGACCAGGTGAGAAACTATATGAAGAGCTCCTAGTTAGTGGGGATGTATCTAAGACTGACCATAGTTTGATTATGCGAGCAGTCGAAGATTCAATAGATTGGAATGAGTTAGATTCATTGTTAAAGAGTCTCAAAGAGGCTGCAAATGAATCAAATCACAAAAAACTTAGAGAATTGCTAATTAGAATAGTGCCTCAATTTAAACCACAATCTAAAATTGTAGATTTTTTATATGAAGATTAAAAAGTGAGGATCTTTTGAAATTTAAAATCTATTTTTTTTAGCTAAAATCTGTTTTTTTAGCAAAATAATTGATTGCTTGAAGGTAACCTTTTATTTCTCCACAATCGTAGCGACTGCCATTAAATTTGTAAGCAATAACACGACCTTCTTTTGCTTGCTGAAGAAGTGCATCAGTTATCTGTATTTCACCATTTTTATCTGGTTTTACTTGTTTTATAATATCAAAAATATCTGGAGTAAGAATATAGCGACCTATAATTGCTAAGTTACTAGATGGCTTATTAGGTTTTTCAACCATATCAGTCACTTTGTATATTTGATCATCAATCATTTGACCATTTATAATCCCATATTTATGTGCTTGATTAGCATCCACTTCCTCAATGGCTATAATTGAACACTTATATTTTTTATAAACCTCTATCATTTGAGAGAGAACCCCTTCTTTTTCACTTACACAAAGATCATCTGCAAGAATAACAGCAAAAGCTTCATTTCCTATTAAAGGTTTTCCAGCTAATATTGCATGACCTAACCCAAGCATTTTTTGTTGACGAACATATGTAAAAGTGGTTTTTTCAATGATTTCTTTGATTTCATTGAGTAGATATTCTTTTGGAGAGCCAAGAAGCTGTGATTCTAACTCATAAGAATTATCAAAATGATCTTCGATGGCTCTTTTTCCCCTGCCAGTTACAATTGCCATATTATTAATACCTGAAGCAATAGCCTCTTCAACTCCATATTGTAATAATGGCTTTGTAAGTATTGGAAGCATTTCTTTAGGTATAGCTTTTGTGGCTGGTAAAAAACGAGTTCCATAACCAGCTGCAGGAAAAAGACATTTTTTAATCATTAATTTCACTCTCTACGGTAATTATCATTTACATTGGCAGTTAACTCATTCCTATAATCATATTATGCATGGTAGACATCATAAAAATCATCTTTATAATTAAATATAATAGGTCGTAAAAACATACATCTTGAAATAATTGAGATAGTCTCTTTTCCACTTATGTCAATAAGTAGTGAACAATTATTTTCTAATATATAAGTACTCTTACCAATTGAAAAGTTAATTTTTTTAGATGTTGGGTTTACAAAAAATAGCTCAGAATTAGTAAAGTTTATAAATGAATTTTGTATTTTGTATGTATTTTTAAACAAAGAACTTTGTACCAAATTAGTGCCTTCATTACTTCCATCTATACTTTGATACCTTACATATAGATTACTGTGGACAAATGAGCTTAAATTATCTTTAAATGAAAATCCTATATAGCCACGATTTGAAATAATTAAATCATCACAAAGTTTATTATTGCTACGATGGAATGCATAAAAAACTCCATACCCCTCAATGCCATCTAAAAGATCCTTATCAATTAATAGCTCATTTGAATAATTCAATTTACTAATAGTTATTTTTTTTATAAAGTGATTATCTTTTGTGAAGAAAGTTAATTCCACAAAAGAGTCATCTACTTTATAGAATAGACCAAGAATGTCATTAAAATTATAAGTAGTCTTAAACCCATTATCTGTTCGCCAGAGATAGGCATCACTTAGTGAGGTTCCTCTGCATTTTTTACTTATAAAAATAGGAACAGTTCTAAAGCCAATAAGATTTCTTAACTTTACCCCTAAATAAGAATTTGCAAGATTTTTAACTAATAATTTCATTCAATTCTTTTTTAAGGTTGTTAATTACTCTAAATCTATCGACACTCATCATTTCACTATGAGGTGGACTTGAATGCTCAAATGAGATATGCTTATTTTTAATAGAACAAAAAATTGGGACCCCAAGATACTTATCAGTAAATAAAAAAACCTCTGGATGAATAAATTCATTTTCAACAATAATTTCATTTAAGAAATTCGTTCTACCTGACATTTTTTTTAATACTTTCCTTGTTTTAAGATTAATAAAAAAAATATTAAAATTATCTAGGATGGGTAATTCGTAAATATTTTTTAAAAAAATAATATTTTCATCAGCATTTATATTGCATAAATTACCTAAGGGAGTAAGAATACTTCCTTTTTTTGTAGACATTTGAAATGGATAATCTGATTGGTATGATGAAAACCCCCCATCTTTAAGTGATACTTTTAAATTTGCTCTAAATTCTGGAGAAGTATCAGAAAAATTATTAAGGTTAATTAATTTTGAAAATTCATTTTTTTCTAGTTCTAACATTTCATTTTTTGTTGCTAGGCAAAAGATATTTTCTTTCTTAATTAAACTGCTGTCGATTTTATAAAAATCCTTATTTACTTCAATATCTCTTAAAATTTTAAACTCCCATTTTCCACTATCAATTTGAAGTTCGAAAACCTCATACTTTTTTTTCGTAAAGGATAAATTTTGAAAACGAGGAATGGTTAACGTTGAATTTATAATAGAGCTTTTAACTCCAAAGAAGAAATTCAAAGTTTATACTACCTTAAAGGCTTCAAAGAATATAATGTTCATTTTAAGTTTTGGCTTGATAAAATAATAATTATACTAAAATTGCCCATACTTTTTATTCTCAATACTACTTATATTAATCACAGCTAATTATGATAAAAAAATTATTAAATTCTTTATTTATTGATAAAAACCTGTCCTCAATCCCAGAAACATCATTAATTAAAAAATTGTCTTTACTAGATGTAGGCGCTAGAGATGGTATTGGTTACCCCTGGAATACTGCAAAGAGAGATAGTATTAATGTAATATTAGTAGAGCCTGATCCTGAAGAAGTTGATTTATTAAGAAAGCATAATCAAGCTGAAATTTTGCCATATGCTTTATGGAGTGAAGAGGCAGATTTAGTTCTTAATATTAATAATTCTGCTGGAACATCATCTGTATTTGAGCCAAATATGTCATTTTTAAAAAATTTTGATGATAGTCATCGTTTTGAAGCAAAGGAAAAAATTACAATAAGTACAAAAAGTATCGATGGTCTTGCTGATAATGCCAAATTACCTGATATTGATTTTATGAAAATTGACGTTCAAGGGGCAGAGCTTGACGTGTTGAAGGGCGGAGTTAATTATTTGAAAAATAATTTAGTAGGACTTGAGTCTGAAGTTGAGTTTTCTTCAATTTACCAAAATCAGCCATTATTTAGTGAATTAGAAGTTTTTGTGCGACAAGAATTGGGTTTAGAATTATGGGATATTAGAAAAACTTATTGGAAGTATTCACAAAGTCACTATAGAAATCCTACTAAAGGTCGTTTGATATTTGGAGATGCTTTATTTTTAAGGCCTATTTCAACCCTTGATACTTGGCTGTTTGGTATGGATACTGATAAAGCAGAAGCTAAATTTCATATGCTTATCATAACTTCACTTGCATATGGTTATTTAGACTACGCTGAAACGATATTAAATGAAACTTTTGTTGATAAGTACATAAGCAAAGAAGATAAGCAAAAATTCATTGAACACATTGGAAAATCATATAGAAGTATTTATCCTTTTAAAAATGGATTTGGTTTGTTATATCATCCACTTCTAATTCTTGCAAATTGCTTTAAAACTTCTCATCATGGCTGGGGAAGTGTTGATAGTAGTGACCACTTAGGATCAAGAAAAAAAGGATTTTTTTGGTTTTAGTTCACAAAGAACTTCATTCAAACCTTCTGCCTCTTTATAATTGATTATGATTATAGATAATTGAAATATTTACTTAAAAAAATAGCCTTATTCTTGGGGTCGCTGTTTTTTTATTTGTCACCAAGAAAAATATTAGAGTCTACTTTACAAAAGTGGTCTTCCAATGCGGAAGGCACGTCGAGGTTACAGAAATTCTTTTTCAGTATAGTAGTTTACTTTGTGCTTGCAAAGTATTACTCCAAGAATACTTCTAGTAAAGAAAGAGAAGTTTTAAAATATATGTGCATGGGTAATGACTCAGGGGTAGTATGGGCGAAATACTACGCAAAAATAGGCTTTCCAAATGAAACAACTAAAATGCAAGGTTTTTGGGGGTTGCTTGACAATAAATTATCTGATCATACAATAAAGCATGTTCATCAAGTAGCATGTGGTTCTGGTAGAGAGGTTGCATATTATGCAAAAAAATATCCAAAAATAAAGTTTATAGGATCCGATATTGATGAAAGTGTAGTATCCTTTTGTAAGGAGAAATGGGGTTATATTTCTAACCTAACATTTGAGGTTGTTCGCTTAGATCGACTAAATCAAAAAGAAAAAAAAATATTAAAATGTGATTTAATCTTTGCAAGTGGGGGACTTCAATATTTAGATGAAGCTCTGTTAATTCGATTTTTTAAAATTATAAATGGACTTAGTAAGCAAATCATTTTCGCTCAGCCTTTAGCAATAGATTTTTTAATGGACAAGCATAAACACTCAAAAAAGAGAGGGAATTTTTCTTGGAACCATCCATATATAAGTATACTTAGGCAGGCAGGTTGGCAGAATATTACATACTCTGTATCTTTTATAGAAAAAGACTATTGGGCGAAAACTGTGGAAATATCTGCAGAAATATAATAATAAATCTTCTTCAGAAGAAGGAATATTTAGCATGAAAAAACAGAATTTTATTAATCAATTAAAAGTTAGGTTTTGGGAATTCAATAGTGAATATTTACTTACACCTGGATTTAATAGATTAGTAAATAAACTTTTAGTTGAAAAAGGTATATAAAAATGGCTGATTTTAGTTTTGCACATACAGAAGAAGGGTTTGATAATCATATTGAAAATTCCATTCGTGGATATGGCCTTCTCTTGGATGATATCGCTTCATACTCTCGTTATTTTGTGGAGGATGGAACGAATGTAGTTGATATTGGTTGTTCTACTGGTAAATTAACACAAAGTTTACTAGAAGAAAATCAAGACCATAGCCATGATGCAAGTTATATTGGTGTAGAAATTGCTGAGGGTTTTTTTGAAGACTTGGATAATAGAAAGAGCAAAATATCTACTTTGCACTCATGGGCATCTGTAGATTTTATAAAGGATGATATTAGAAATTACAAATTTGAGAACTGTTCACTTGTAACATCTATATTTACATTACAGTTCATGCCACCAAGACATAGATGTGAAGTTCTTCAAAATATTTATAAAGGATTAAATTATGGTGGGGCATTTATATTTTCAGAGAAACTGGCTTGTGAAGACTCGCGTATTCAGGACATGATTACAAGGAGCTATTATGATTACAAGAGAACAAAATTCACAACTAAAGAAATTATGGACAAAGAGAAAACCCTACGTCATATGATGAAACTCAATACATGGAAAGAATTGAGCAGTAACCTTAATAGAGCTGGTTTTAGTTTTGAGCGAATACAGCCATTCTGGCAAAATCAAATTTTTATTGGTGCAATTGCAATCAAGTAATCCTTCCTGTGATAGGCAGAGTATGTGTCCATCTAAACGCCTACACTCAATTCTATTCCACAGTAACAGATTTTGCAAGATTTCTAGGCTTATCAACATTAGTTCCCTTAATAAGAGCTACATGATAGCTTAAGAGTTGCAAAGGTATAGTAAAAATAATTGGAGCTGTTATTCTTCCAAGGTTTGATGTAACTGATATTACCTTCATTGCAGCCATTTCCTGAACCTTAGAATTCTCATCTTCAAAAACAATCATTTCAGAGCCTCTTGATTTTACTTCTTGTAAATTTGACTTAAGTTTACTTAAAAGCTCATCATTTGGTGCAATAGCAATTACTGGCATATTTTTATCAATAAGTGCAATCGGACCGTGTTTTAATTCTCCTGCAGGGAATGCTTCTGCATGCATGTAGCTAATTTCCTTGAGCTTCAGAGCTCCTTCCATAGCAATTGCATGCATTGTCCCTCTTCCAAGAAATAATGCACTATTCTTATTCTTAAAGCGAGTTGCTAGTTTCTTAATTTGTTTTTCTTGGAGGAGTGCTTCATAAACTAGTCCTGGCAACCTTTTTAAGCCACTAACTATTTCTCTTTCTTGGGCTTTATTAATTGTATTTTTTAATTTACCAATAGAGCAAGTTAAAAGTGCTAAAGCAACAAGTTGAGTGGTAAATGCCTTTGTACTTGCTACTCCAATTTCAGGGCCGGCATGTGTTAAAAAATGTAAATCAGAAAGTCTTGTTAGGCTAGATTCTGAAGAATTGCTTATACAAAGAGAGGTAATACTGCTGTTTATTTTCTTAGCTGTTTTTAGGGCTTCAACTGTGTCAGCTGTTTCCCCACTTTGTGAAAGAGTAACAAAGAGAGTGCCATTTAAAAGGATAGGGTTACGGTAGCGATATTCACTTGCAACTTCAACATTGCAGGGTACTTTGGCTATATCTTCGAGCCAATATTTAGCAACTAAACCTGCATGATAACTTGTTCCACAAGCAACAATTTGGCATTGCTTAATTTTCTGAAATATTTTTTCAGCATTATGCCCAAAAGCTGGAATAACAACAGAATTTTTTGTAATGCGTGACTCCAATGTATCTCTTATTGCTTGAGGCTGTTCAAAGATTTCTTTTTGCATAAAA
>Ga0209482_1002364_pt1 | contig 11803 bp, 13 predicted proteins | sample CoawatmetaG10DNA_FD_187512 | JGI IMG/M metagenome (GOLD analysis project Ga0209482, IMG submission 187512) | Marine microbial communities from the West Antarctic Peninsula - Coastal water metaG104-DNA (SPAdes) (version 2) | ecosystem: Environmental > Aquatic > Marine > Coastal ...
GGTAACAATGGTTCTGATGCTATAGGCGAAAGACAGTCTATACAGTTGCTTTATGGTATTCAGACAACTGATGGTGTAAATACAGTTAGCTTTTTAAACAATACAACAGATAGTCTATTCGCTATTCCTGATAATACTATAATGTACTTTCACGCTGACGTTATAGCTGTTAGAGTTGGGGGTACAGCAGCAGGTAATGTTGGAGATTATGCAAGTTTTGTTGAAAGAGGTGTTATTATAAACGAATCAGGAACTGTAACTATTAATAGAGAAACAGATTCAATTAAAAGTAACGGATCTGTTACAGGTTGGCAACCAACAGGAATAGTAAGTGGCACTAGCTTTGCTATGAGGGTTAAAGGAGCAACAGATATGACAGTAGAATGGTGTAGTAATATTACATTCACACAAATTAAAACAGGAGTAACTTTATAAAATAAAACTATGGCAAAGGAAGTATTAGAAATGGAAGTTAAGTCCAATATAGGGGATGTTGCAAAGGACACTAAAAAATTAACAACAGAGTCAAAGAAAGCAGAAAAAGGTGTTAGTGGTATTGGTACAGCATTTAAAGGAATAGGAACAGCTATTAAGGCAGCAGGAATAGGTCTTGTTGTTGGTCTTTTAGCAAAGTTAATGGAAGTATTCAGTAAAAACCAAACAGTATTAGATACTTTCAATACAGCGATGACTGCTTTAGAATTAGCATTCAATGACTTGTTTACATTTTTAAGTAATAATATTGGAACTATTACAGATTTCTTTAAAGATATATTTGAAAATCCTGTTAAGTCAATGGAAGATTTTGGAACAGCTATAGTAGATAATGTTATAGAAAGATTTATGAGCTTGTTAGATGTCTTTGGTTTTTTAGGTAAAGCTCTAAAAGAATTATTTGCAGGAGAATGGGATAATGCTATTGCTTCTGTAAAAGAAGCAAGTGTTGAGTTGGTTGATGTTTTTACAGGAGTAGATAATAGTGTAGAGAAAGTAAAGGAAACAATTACAAAAACCACAACTGCTATTATTAAATATACAAAGTCTACAATAGAACAAGCAGCAGCTACAACAGCAGCAGCAAAAGCTGCAATATTTGCAGGAGCAGAATTTCAAAAACTAAACGCTCAATTCTTAAAAGATGCTGAACTACAAAGACAAATAAGAGATGATGAAACAAAGTCTTTTGCAGATAGAATTGAAGCTAATAATAAATTAAAAGAAACTTTATTAGAACAACAGAAACTTCAAAGAGAACAAGTGCAAATAGCTATAACAGCTGCTGAAGCACAAGTTGCTCTGAATGCTAATGATGAAAACAAGTTAGCTTTAATGGAAGCTCAAAATGTTGAAAGAGAATTAGAAGAAACTATTACAGGACAGTTATCAGAACAAAAGACAAATGCTGTATCTTTAGAAAGAGAATTACTACAAGTTCAAAAAGAAGTAAGAGCAGAAGGTCTATCAGGATTAGAAAGGGAACTACAAGACTTACAAGATTCTTATGACTTAAAGCTAGAAATGGCTAGAAAGTCAGGTGTTGACACTACTGCTATAACAAAGCAATTTGAAAAACAAAAGACAGAAGTAGTACAAGCTAATCTAAATGAACAACTAAGTGCATTTTCAGGACTAGCAGGGGCATTAAGTTCTTTAGCAGGAGATAATAAAGCTTTAGCAGTAGCTTCAGCAGTAATAGATACTTATGTAGGAGCGAATAAGGCATTTGCACAAGGAGGAATTGCAGGATTTGCTACAGGTGCAGCAGTTATTGCAGCAGGATTAAATAATGTTAGAACTATTTTATCTACAGACGTTCCGGGTTCAGAAGGAGGAGGAGGTTCAGCACCTGCAGCAACTCAAACACCTGCACCTCAAATGATGTCAGGAGCTTTTGATTTATCAGGAGGAGTAGCACCTGAACCTGTCCAAGCCTTTGTAGTTACAGATGAAATGACGAATAGTCAAAACCAATTAGCAAATATTAGAAGAAGAGCAACAATCTAAAATCAAATAAACTAACTAAAAATCTATTATATACTATGCCTTGCGAAAAATGTGAAAACGGAAAATATAAATGGGGAAAGACAGGAAGCTGTAAGTATGACTCAAAAGCTGATTGTGAAGCTGACAATAAAGACTATTACGAAGATATGAAAGAAACTAAAATAGTAGAATTAGTAATTGCAGACGATAGTCAAGAATTAGCAATAGACGCTATCAGTCTAGTAACAAGTCCTGCTATAGAACAAGACTTTGTATTCTTTGGAAAAGAAAAGAACAACTTAACTTTTGCAAAAGTAGATGAAGAAAAGCGTATGCTAGTAAGTCCTGCTTTAATTCCTAACAAGCAAATATTTAGACACGACCCAAACACAGACTCAGACTACTATGTTTACTTTAGTCCTGATACAGTACGTAAAGCATCTGAGCTTTATTTGAAACATAACAACCACCACAAAGCAACGTATCAACATCAAGACAGAGTTTCAGGAATACTTACAGTTGAATCTTGGATTATTGAAGATACTAAATTAGATAAGTCTACTTTGTATGGCTACTCACTTCCTGTGGGAACTTGGATGGTTAAATTATCTATTTCAAATGATGAAATTTGGTCTAAGATAAAAGCAGGAGAATTAAAAGGTCTTTCAATAGAAGGCTACTTTACTAATAAATTTGAACAAATGCAAAAGAAAGAATTTACAAACGAAGAAGTTAAGACAGCACTAAAAGAATTGTTAAGTGTTCAGAAGGTTGAGTTAGGTGCTATTGATGACTTTAAGAAGTTATTTGAAAAGTCTTTAGATAATTGGGGTAATACTGCAAACAGTTTAATTAAAGCTATGTCTAAAACTCAACAGGACTATAAAGCACAAAAAGGAAAATGGGAGCAGGTAATTAAAATGGGTGAAAGTATAGAAAAAGATGCTAAAGATTTAGGTGTAGAAATACCTAAAACAGTTTTAGGAAATAAATTACTATCAGCAAAAGATTTTATAAAAGAAAGTCAAAAAATTAATCAAGCTATTGAGAAACTTTATAATATATTTTAATAAATAATATGAAACCAACACAAGAACAAATACTAAGTGCTTTAAACAAGCTAATAAGAGAAAACAAAACTGAACTTAAGACTGAGAAGGTTGAGTTGGCTTTAGTTGATGACTTAAAAGATTTGATTAAAAAAGGAACAACTATAGAAAAGAAACTAGCAGGACAAATAACAAGTTATAATGGTTTATTAAGAGCAGGAAGTGGATTTAAAAAGAAATATTCTGATTTAGTAAAAGCAGCAAAAGAATTAGGTGTTCCTGTTCCTGCTGAATTAAAAAAGCTTGAAGAAATAGCTGATGGATTTGAAAAGAAAGGCAACGCACTAAAAAAAGTATCTAATTTATTCGGATAATATTTAAAAACCAAACAGAACAATAACTATTCTATTATATAACAGAACTTAAAACAAAACTATGGATTTAAAAAATCAAATATTGGTAGCACTTGGTCTTGATAAAGGCGAAGATGTAACAATGGCTTATCAAGCTAAATCAGAAGACGGAACTATTTTCGTTTCAACTGCTGAAGAGTTAGAAGCAGGAGTAGACATATCAGTTCTCACAGAAGACGGCACGACAATTTTATTACCTGTTGGAACTTACAAGACTGATACAGGAGTTACTTTCAGAGTAGAAGAAGAAGGTATTGTTGCTGAGGTTATGGAAACTGAAACTGAAGAAGTAGTTGAAGAAGAATTAGCTGATGAAGATAAAGATTTAGCTGAGGTTGCAGACATTGAAGATTGGAGAGGATTAGAAAAGAGAATCCAAAACTTAGAAGATGCTGTAGCTGACCTTAAAAGAGATAAAGACGGAGGAGATGACGAGGTTGAAGAAATGGCTGAAGTAACTGAAGAGCCTTCTACTAATCCAAAATCTATTAAGACTACAGAAGTAGTTGAGTTCTCAGCAGAAGACGAATTAACAAAGTTAAAAGCTGAAAATGATAAACTAAAGACTGAATTAGCAGAATCTCCTGCATCAGCTCCTTTAGACACAAATAAATTTAGTTCAGAAAGAGCAACTCCTACTGCACAAGATTTTAGAAGAATGACTAATAAAGAAAGGTTCTTATATAACCTAAATAAATAATAAACAATAATTTAAAAAAACAAAACTATGGCAATTACAGTAGCTTCAAACTTTGCAGGTAAGGCAGCAGGATTCTACATCAGTGCAGCTTTAAAAGCATCAAACTCGTTAGACTATCTAACAATGATAGAAAACATTAAATTTAAGAGTAACATCCAAGCCTTAAATCAATCAGTAAATAGCGTTGTAGATGCAACTTGCGACTTTACAGCAGCAGGAACTTTAGCTTTAACTGAAAAAGTATTAGAGCCTAAAAACTTACAAGTTAATATGGATATTTGTAAAGAGACTCTACTTTCTTCTTGGGAAGCTCTACAAATGAGAGCAGGAGCAGGCGCACCACCACCTGCATCTTTTGATGATTACGTTATCTCTTATATGGGTGAAATTATAGCACAAGCAACTGAAAACTCTATTTGGGGAGGAACTGCTGTTGCAGGACAATTCAATGGATTCTTAGGAGCAGGAACAGGACTTTTATTACCAGGTGTTGATGCAACAGTTGTACAAGATGCAGCAGCAGGAGCATATAACGCAGGAACTATCATAGCAGAGCTTCAAGGAGCTGTAGCGTCTATTCCTGTAACTACTTTAGGTAAAGAAGACTTACATATCTATATGAGTCAAAGAACTTACCAATACTACATTTCAGCAGTATCTACATTAGGATATGTAAACGCTTACAATATGAATGGAGATTACGTACCAATGTTTGAAGGATACAAAATCGCAGTTTGTAACGGAATGTTAGAAAATGAATTAGTAATAGCTCAAAAATCTAACTTATTCTTTGGAACTGACCTTTTAAGTGATGCTACAAGAATCAACTTGATGGATATGGCTTCTTTGGATGGTTCAGATAATATCAGAATGGTTGCTCGTTACTCAGCAGGTGTACAAACAGGTACAGGAGCTGATATCGTAAGACAATCATAATTAAATAAATAATACGGAAGGAGGGGGTAAAACCTCTCCTCCCTTAACCTAATAAAACAAAAAATATGGCTTGTACAGCACTAACAAAAGGTAGGGGACTTGACTGTAATAGAATCAGTGGAGGAATAAAATTCGTTTATTTCGGAGTTTACGACCAATTTACAGCACCAATTGAAACAGTAGGACTTCCTGTTACAGCAGGAGAAGTTACTGATTTAGAAATGGGAGCAAATGACTTATACAGATATACTATGCCTTTAGGCGTAGCAAGTTTAACAGATACAATCGTAGGTAGTCGTGAGAACGGAACTATTTACTACACACCTACTTTAAGTGTTATCTTAAACAGACTTACAAAAGAAGACCAAAATCAAATAAAACTTTTAGGAGCGACTAAACTTGTATGCTTTGCACAATTAAATGCAACTTTACCTTCAGGAACAGATGTCATTGTTGCTTTAGGAGTTACTAATGGAATGGAACTTAATGCAGGGACTATGGATTCAGGAGCAGCATTCGGAGATAGGGGAGGTTATACTCTTACTTTTGACGGAATGGAAGCAGAGCCATTTCCAATGGTTGCAGATTACCCTATAGCAACAGGCCCTTTTTCAAATGCAGCGTTTAATTTTGGAACAATAGTAGAAGGATAGTATTATCTGTTTTCTTATAATCTTAAAAGGGTAGCTTAATTGTTACCCTTTTTCTTTTCCAAACAAAAACAGACTTTTTCTATTATATAGTATGATACAAGGATTCACAGAGACTAATATAAGTGCAGAACTGTCAACTGAAGACAATAGAATAAACACAGCAGTTGCTTCTACTCAGATTAGATTCTTAGTTAAGCTTATTAATGATATGGATGGTTCAGTTGCTTATTGCTACCCTAATTCAGTAATATACCCAAGATATACAGGAATGAGTTTTATTTATGAATCAGTAGTTGCATCAGTTGATTTTTATGCAGCTGAAATAAACCTTCTACCTGCAGGACATTGGAAATATGAAGTCTATGAAGTAAGTTGGATAGGAAGCGTTGTAGTGGCTTTAAATACAGCCCCTGATACAGAAATAGATATATTACCTGTTGCAGATATTAATGGAGTAGTTCAGGGGATAGTAACTAAGGGAATATTAAACCTAACAGAAAAATCAGGAACAGAACAAGTACAATACAATCAACACGAAGTAGCAGAAGGAACTAACTATATATATTACGGACAATAAAATAAAATTATGGCAATAGAAAACGTACAACAGCTCTTATCAGAGCAATTAGGAAAACATAGATGTGATGTAATTACTACAACAGCTATGACAGGAAAAGCATACTATGCAGTTTACTTTGTTACAGAAAGCGTAATAGCTTCTATAACTGCAACTAATATTCAAACAGGAACAGGAAGTGCAGCTGCAAGTCTTCATACGACTATCGCGGCAGGTACTACTTTATTTCTTACTGTAACAGCTATTACTTTAACAAGTGGACTAGCTATCTGTTACTACGACCAAGCAATATAATGAAGTTAGCTCTTGGAATGTCTTTGCCTTCAAGTAACAAAGGGGGTTTAACACCTACTCAGGTGCTTGTAAATGCTTTTAAAGCTAGAGTTATTGCTGATGGTGGAGTATTTGAAGCTAAGGCTTGTTTAGAAGCACAATTAGTAATATTAAATAATATACAATGAGTTTATTAGATGATGTAAGTATTGTAGTAACTCCTAATGGATATAAGGCAGGAGAACTCTATGCAGTTGTACCTGTGCCTACTGAGGGAGCTGAACTCGTAACTAATGGTGATTTTTCTGCTGATGCTAGTTGGAGTAAGGGTGCAGGATGGACTATTAGTAGTGGTAAAGCTAGTTCAGATGGTTCGCAATCAGGTAACTCGGAACTTAAACAACAAAATGGAGTTGCAGGAGTTAGTTTAGATTTACAAGTAGGCAAACAATATAAAATGGTAATTGATATTACTGTTAGTACAGGAGCTATTACATACATAGAAGTTGCAGGAAATACAAATAGTAATGACATCAATGCAACAGGAGTGAGTACATTATATTTTAGTCCAACTTCTACAAACGACAGAATTACTATTGCTGCAAATTCAACATTTGTAGGTAGTGTAAATAGCGTATCAGTAAAAGAATACACAGCAGCTGATATGGATGTTACAAGAGCAACAGCAGCTACAAGAGTAGATGAAGCAGGATTAGTAAATTATGCTGAGATTGTTTCAGATACAGAATTAGTTACTAATGGAAACTTTGCTAATGGAACTACTGATTGGTCTGCTAATGCTAATGCAACATTAAGTATAGACACAGGTAGATTGAAAATTGCTATAAGTGGTGCAGGTTCAGGTTATGCACATCAAACTTTTACAATAGAAAGTGGCAAACAATATAAATGTACAGGAACTATTGATTTTGGTACAGCATCTCAAATGAGATTTTATGTAAGTAATCCTGGTCAATTTTTTAATATAACACAATCAGGTAATTTTAATTTTACATTTACTTCAACAGGAACATCTACACAAGTTAGACTTTATACTTATGGTGATGGTAATTATGGTTTTTGGGATAACATATCAGTAAAAGAAGTAACAAGAGATAATGTACCTCGTATAGACTACTCAGGAGGAGGTTGTCCTCATATATTAGCAGAGCCACAGAGGACTAATCTTTTAACTTATAGTGAGGATTTTAGTAATGCAATTTATATAAAAGATAGCACTGTAAGTGTTGGTACTACAAATAATGTTTCCCCAAGTGGAGAATCTAATGCAACTAAAATAGATGTTACAGCAAGTGGTCGTATTTATTCAAATGTTACAACAGATACTTATGTTTCAAGTATTTTTATAAAGGCAGGAACTTTTGCTTATTTTAAATTAGCAGGTGTTCAAGTAGATTTAGTTGCTGAAACAAATGCAAACGGAACAATAGAATCTTTAGGTAATGGGTGGTTTAAAGTAGGTGTCAATTATACTGGGAATAGACCATTTCAAATTCAAGCATACCCTGATGGTAGTTATGCAACACATACAACTTTAGGTAATTATTTTATTTGGGGCGCTCAAATTGAAGCGGGTTCTTACGCAACATCATACATTCCAACATCAGGAAGTACAGTTACAAGAAACAAAGACCAATTCACAAGAGATGGTATAGGTAGTTTGATTAATAGTACAGAAGGTACTTTATTTGTAGAGTTAGAAAATATAACAGGTACAGATGCTACAAATAAAATGATTAGCATAACAGATGGTAGTTTAACAAATAAAATAAGTCTTTTTGTTTCTTCAAATCAAATAAGTGTAGAGAGTGCTGGTTCAGGAACAAATTTAGGTATTTATAGTAAAGCCTTGCAATCAGGTTTTAATAAAATAGCTGTCAAATATAAAGTAAATGATTGTGCTATGTGGGTAAATGGAACTGAATATACTGATACAAGTTTTGCTGCATTTTCATCTAGCACATTAAATGCTTTAGTTTTTGACAGAGGTGATGGTACGCAAAACTTATTCGGCAAAGTAAAACAACTACAAGTCTACAAGACAGCTTTAACAGATGCACAATTAACTTCTTTGACTTCATAATATGAATATATACAAATTACAATACGACTCAAAAGCAGAAGGAGATGCTGACTTACTTGCTAAAGGTACTTATGAAATAATAGAAGGCGAACAAGTATATACAAATGGAACTCAAGCAATAGTATTTTTAAATAAGATAGTAGAGATACCAGGAACATACGACCCTGATGGACACGAGATAACACCTCCTGTATATTACCCTGGAGTATTTTACGACCTAATGACTACTGAAGAAATTGACTTTGGAATAAACGAGTTATTTCCTGTAGATTGTGTACATTCGTTCTTGGGTTATGAAAAGAACGCAGAAGGTACAGATGTAGACCCTGATGAATTAATAATAGAATAAAATGGATAAGATAATTTCAGTAGATTTAAGCACCTCAACAGCTCCTCTAGTACAAGAGGTTAGAGGAAAGGATTACATTGAGTACGGCGACGCTAATGGCGAATGGAGAAACCTATACCCTCAGTTTCTTATTGACCTTTACTATTCAAGTTCAATAACGGCTGCGATTGTAAATGCTACTGCTGAAATGATCAGTGGAGAGGACTTAGTCATAACTGATGAAGATGATAGAGATGTTGAAGCTAGGATTAAGCTTCAAAACTTTATGAATAACGCTAACTCAAATGAAACACTACACGAAGTCTTGAAAAAGGTAGCATTTGATTTTAAATTACAAGGAGCATTTGCATTAAATATAGTATGGTCAAAAGACAGAACACAGATAGCTGAAATCTATCACATTCCGTGCGAAAAGATTAGATGTGAGCGTCCTGATGAATTTGGCAAGACTAGAGCTTACTATGTATCAGGAGATTGGGCAAACACAAGAACTAACAAGCCTTATAGAGTTCCTGCTTTTAATGTGAACGACAGAACTTCTCCTAATCAAATTCTTTACACAGGTCTTTATAGTCCTAATATGAATAGCTATTACACAGCCGATTACATCTCTTGTAATAATTGGGCGTTAATTGATTCTAAGGTTTCAGAGTTTCATCTTAATAATATCTCTAACGGATTCACAGGATCGTTTATGATTTCTTTCGCAAATGGAATCCCAACAGCTGAAGAGAGAAATCAGATAGAAAGAAGCTTAGAATCTAAATTTACATCAGAAAAGAATGCAGGAAAATTTGTCTTAACGTTCTCAGATGACAAGACTAGAGTTCCTGAAATAACTTCAATTAGTCCATCAGATTTAGACAAACAGTATATAGCTCTACAAGATTTACTTACTCAAAATATTTTAAGCGGTCATAGAATTACGAGCAAAACATTAATGGGCTTAGATAGTGCTAACGGATTCTCTAGTTCGGCTGACGAATTATTAAACGCTTCTAATTTTTACTTAAATACTGTTGTAATGCCATTCCAAGGGCAAATCTTAAAAGTATTACACAAGATATTCCAAGTAAACAATATGGATATGCCTGTTCAGTTTGTACAACTTAAACCAATTACAATTCAATTCGATTCTGAAACAATTAGAGATGTAATGACTCAGGACGAAATAAGGGAAGAAATAGGGCTACCACCTTTAGAAGGAGAAGTAGCAGAAGATTTTAAACAAGACTTTGCTAAAGTTGGTATGATAGACGGAAAGCCTGTTTATGACACCATAGAAGAAGCCTTAGCTAGTGCAAAGACTTTAGGGTGTGAAGGCTACCACGAACACGAATACGAAGGTAAGACAGTCTATATGGCTTGTGAAGGGCATAAAGAAGCTACAGAACTTTCTAAGTTCATTGAGGAGTTCGGAGAAGATATGTCTGATGATTGGGAATTAATAGAAGAAGAAGTAGTAGACGGAGAACATCAAGATTTTAATTATGAAGAAGTATTAAATGAACTAGCAGGAGAAAAGATTGAACTAGCTTCAACAGGTAGAGCTATTCCTAGTCGTAAGTCTGAACAAGATGGTATATCTAAAAAGTCTTATGATTACTTCAGAGTTAGATATGTATATTCTCAAGACAATTTCTTAACTAATAAGTCAGGAACTAAAAGAGAATTTTGCAGACAAATGACAGGTCAAAATAAACTATATAGAAAAGAGGATATTTTAAATATGAGTACAAAGGCTGTTAATCCTGGATTCGGTAAAGGAGGTGCTAATACTTACTCAATTTGGCTATATAAAGGAGGACCTCAATGTTTCCACTTTTGGAGTAGAAGAATCTTTAAGACTACAATAGGAGAATCTAGGACTACTAAGATAGAAGATGCTGATATGATAGGTTACACTAAAGCTAAGTCAGAAGGTTTTACTGCTAAGAAGAACGACAAGTTAGTAGCAACACCACCAAGAAAAATGAAAAATAACGGATACGTAAACGCAAGATAACTATGAGCTATGTACTATTTATATCAGAAGCTAAATTAAAGGACTCTACAGCAATTAATCTTAATGTAGATGTTGACATATTACTTCCATTTGTAAGAGAAGCACAGAAAATATATGTTGAGACAGCATTAGGTACTGACCTTAACAATAAACTAAAAGACTTGATTACAGCAGGAACAGTAAATCTACCTGTAAATGCAGCTTACAAGACTTTGTTAGATGATTATATTGGAGATATGCTTCCCTCGTATAGTCTATACCACGCTTTCAATTATCTTAGACATAAGGTAGAGAACGGAAATATTTTTTCCAAAACCTCTGAGACAGGTAATGCTTTAACTACCGAAGAAGCACAGAGTTTTAGGGAAGAAATTTTAAACACTGGTTCTTATTATCGTGAAAGATTAATTTCTTATTTATGTAATAACAACTCACTTTTTCCTGAATATAATACAAACACAGGTGCAGACGTTAAAGCTTCAAGAGAAAATTATTACAATAATATGAATCTTGAACGACCACAAAATCAAGGAACTAGACTTACTTTACAGAACTTTTTAAGCTCATCTGATTACTCATAATGAAGAAACACTACAAGCCAAAACAAATTAATATAACAAAGCTTAAATCCTACTTGGATAAAAAGCCTAATAATAAAACAAATGCAAGACAGCCTTCAAGTAGGACTAGCAAATAGTACAGCAATAGCATTCAGCCTAACTGAGTGTAATGAGCTTTTAACTTTTTGTTCCTTAATATTA
>Ga0209482_1002365_pt1 | contig 11797 bp, 15 predicted proteins | sample CoawatmetaG10DNA_FD_187512 | JGI IMG/M metagenome (GOLD analysis project Ga0209482, IMG submission 187512) | Marine microbial communities from the West Antarctic Peninsula - Coastal water metaG104-DNA (SPAdes) (version 2) | ecosystem: Environmental > Aquatic > Marine > Coastal ...
GATCATGGCGGACTTACGGTATAGCTCAGAAGGTCAATCCTATACTCCGCCTGCACAAATGATGCCTTCTATGGTTAATGGAGGTGGCAATGCTCGTGATGATTCGAACATGGTTGCGAAACATCAAGCCGTTCTTGATGCAAACCGTGCCGCAAGGCTAGAAATGCGCGGCCCAGAAGATAGGTATAACACAGCATATGAAAATAATGATCAAGGCAACTTGATGAATGTATTCAAAGGCGCTCAAGAATATGGTCAGGGGTTCGTGAACGATTTAAACACGGGCATCGGTAATTATATTGACTCGGGCGGTATTGGTGGCGCAATTACCACTGGATTTAATAACATGTTTGGCGGTGGTGATAAACAGACTGCAGAAAATAATGCAAACGCTTCTAACGCAGCCGCAGCGAACGCCGCAACTAATGTAGGTGGCATTTATGACTACGGCATTGGTGGCTTAGTTAGTCCTTACGGACATCGCAGGTAATGCCTGCTAAAAAAGACCCGAGGTTGGCCCGCGCAGGAGTAAGCGGGTTTAACCAATGCAAGCGCACACCCAATCACCCTAAGAAAAGTCATATCGTTGTTGCCAAATCAGGTGACAAAATAAAGACTATTCGGTTCGGTGAGCAGGGCGCGTCTACCGCGGGAAAACCCAAAGCGGGTGAGTCCGATGCGATGAAAGCAAAACGTAAGTCTTTTAAAGCAAGACACGGTAAGAACATCGCGAAAGGAAAGATGAGTGCGGCTTATTGGGCCGCAAAGTGCAAGTGGTAGGTTATCACCTGTAAAAGATGTGTCGACCTACTTGCGCCACTTTAGTTATCTTATTGGCCCACACGGGTCGAACGTAATCAGCGTGGTAATTTGTCGCTTTTTCAATTAGATCAGGAAAGCTCGGCTGCAGCACCATCGAAGCAACTTGGTTTGCTACAAGCCAAGCATCCGCATCTTCTATGTTTTCAGCCAGCCCATCACACATAAAACTAAACTGACATTTATGCAATTTGTTGGGGAAATGGTTTTCGTAAACCACGTCACAAACCTTGTCGGGATACCGATCTGAATAAACACGGTTGAGCACAACTTGAGCAACAGCGACTTGCTCAATGAGGGGTTGTGACCGCGCTTCAAAATACACCGCTTGCGCGAGACAAAACAACGTTTCAGCAATCATTTTTTACTACCTTTTTAACTAATTCATCACGCTTTTCTTTGATCAAACCTTTAAGTTGTCGGTACACAATGATGTTAGAGCAAGCATTGCCTGACCTCCCGAAGTGCTCACCACATTCTTCAAATGTAAAACGTAATGCCCTTAAACAAATTAAAGTTTCTAGCTGCTCTTCAGACCACGAAAGTCTTTCTCTAGAAACATTATTTCTTTGTCGTTTAACAGAAAAATTATGTCCTGCTCCAAAATTAAACGGAATACGAGGCTTAAATAGTAAACTCATTTTTATTTCCTTATTAAAATTAACGTAGCCAACTCTTCGTGTCTTCTTTCAACACCTGTCCTGCAATGTCTATCTTACTGCGTAAAGCCTGCAATATCTTTTCGTCAATCGTGTTAGGCGACACCAAATCAATGTATGTCACTTTGTTCGTTTGACCTATCCGATGCGCTCGGTCCTCGGACTGCAAGCGTATCTCCAAATCATAACTGTTACTAAAATAAATAACAGTCGTTGCTGCTGTTAATGTAATGCCGTACCCACCTGTGCGGGGTTGCCCTACAAAAAACCGCAAAGGATCTTCCACGTCTTGGAACCGATTAACAATGTCTTGCCTCTCGTCTTGAGGGGTATCCCCGTAATACGTGGCCACCGACTCAGGACCAAACTGTTCACTTAACGCTGCAGCGATGTGCTGAATATCGTGCGTATACGTTGCCCAAATAATAGCCTTACCCTGTAGCTCGTCGACCACGGTCATTAGTTCAGGTAAGCGGTTGCTTTTAACGCGCTGTATCTCGCCCTCATCAGGCATTAGGTGCCCACAGCATATCTGTTGTAGGCGCATGATCTGAGTCAGCACACTGGCTGTCGTGGCAAGTTCACCACTTTCTAGTTTAGCCAGCGCAAGCTTTTTCATTTGGCGATATAACTTGTCTTGTTCAGGGGTCAACTCTACGTCTCGACGGATGTAAACTTTCGGAGGTAAGTCTAAACAATCCACCTTTAACACGCGGTTGCTAAAACACTCCAATTTATCCGATAACTCGTCCAGACGGCGATAACCCATAACCTGCTGAAAGCTTCGGTGCCCCATGGTCCGCTGTTGGATGTTGGCATACCGACCTTGAAACGCATAAAAACTATTAAACCCTAGCGACTTTTCTGCTAAAAAACCACACTGACTGAACAGATCCATGGGGCTCTTAGTAATGGGCGAACCTGTCAGAATACGGCGGTACTTAGACCGCTTCTGCAATGACATGATGTTCTTGGTCCGTGCCGCCTTACGGTTCTTTATAGTAGTAGACTCATCCACCACGACCATATTAGAAGGGTTCTGATACAAGAACGCGGTCGCCGCATCAGTGCCTCGGCTGGTAGAAAACGCTTCGACGTTCATAACAAAAATCTTTAACACAGGCTCTTTGCTAACAATAAAGTCGGTAAGCTCTTCTTCAAACTTCTTAGTTTTAGAAGGAACCCATCTACATATCTGTCGAGGTATGCGCTTGGGCAAATGTATCGGTATCTCTCCTTTTACCCAGTTGTCGTAAACGCCTTTGGGCGCTATAATCAGAACCCCTTTGAGCTTGTCGGCTTCAAATAAGATGGCCATCGTATCAATGGCCACCTTGGTTTTGCCTGTGCCCATTTCCATGAACAAGGCATAGTATTCCGCGGACCAAGAGTCTTCTAACGCAACTCTTTGGTGGTCATACGGCGTCGTCTCGTATTGATATCCCTGCATAATTGTCCCCTTTTTTTAAATACTGCTTGACACGTTAGAGGCATAGGATATAAGATAATATCTGCATTTGTCAAGGCCCGAAAGGAGCCTTTAATAACGAAGAGGTAGGAAAGATGGAAGACTTAGCAAGATTGATGGAGGCTGACTTTGAGTTGAAGAAAGCTACGTCCGTCGAAAAAATAGACCAGAACGGCCTGACTTCAGTGGCAGAACTGGCCCGCCAAATACGAGATAAAGAAGCGACGATTGATGCACTTGAGCATACGCTCAAGGATTCTAAGAAAGACCTTCAGAAGCTCACCGACGAGGAAATGCCTGCAATGCTTGCAGAGATAGGCATCTCTTCTTTTACTCTAGATGATGGTTCTACGGTTGAAGTTAAACAAACCTACGGAGCATCGATTCTTGTCCAAAACCGTCCAACCGCTTTTGAGTGGTTACGGGACCATCAGTACGATGACATCATAAAGAACACTGTCCTGTGCCAGTTCGGTCGTGGAGAAGATGATCAAGCAAGTGCTTTTTCAGCATTTGCAGAGGAGAAAGGTTTCATACCACAGCAGAAAACTGAGGTTCACCCACAGACATTACGAGCGTTTGTGAAAGAACGGTGTGAGGCTGGAGAAGAATTCCCCATGGAATTATTTGGAGCATGGGTTGGTCAACGCGCAATTATTAAAAAAGGAAAGTAACATGTCACAAAATAAAGAAGTCGCAGCAAAGAAGTCCACTGAGTTAGCAGCATTTGATCCATCGATGTTTGAAGCCGATGCAGGTCAGGGCATGGAGAACATGGGCCAAGACGATTTAGCTTTACCCTTTCTCAAAGTGCTGTCAGGCAATGATCCAATATTGGATGAGAACGAAGTCGCTCGCAAAGGTGACATTTACAACACGGTGACGGGCACAGTCTACAAAGGCAAAGACGGTATTAGCGTAATCCCCTGCGCTTATCAACGTCGCTTTATTCAATGGGCTCCGCGTGGTTCTGGCAACGGTGCGCCGACTGCTATTTATGAGCCGGGCGAAGCACGACCAGAAACGCAACGCTCCGCTGAAGACAACAAAGACTATGTCGCAGACGGCAGCGGTGAATACATCGAAGAAACCCATCAGCACTTCGTGATCTTGTTAGGTGACGATGGCGCTTTTGAAACCGCTTTGATTGCCATGAAATCGACGCAGTTAAAGAAGTCGCGTAAATGGAACAGCATTATGGCATCACGCTCGATGCAGGGTGCAAAGGGCCCATTTACTCCACCACGCTTCTCACACATCTATCACCTCAAAACCACGCAGGAAGAAAACTCAAAAGGGTCGTGGCATGGTTGGGAAATGTCGTGCGAAGGTCCCATTGCTGAAGCCGCACTCTACGTCCGCGCTAAAGCTTTTGCTGACAGCATCACGACAGGTGATGTCGTCGTTAAACATACGGATGACGATGGCGTAAACGGTAAAGCAGAACCGTTCTAAGCTAACGCAGTACTATGGGTGGGGCATGAAGCCCTGCCCTTTTTCGTATGGGGGCAAGCAATGTCATTAGACAAGTTTATGGCCATCTTTGATGGTCTGAAGGAAGCGCACGGTTACTTCAAGATAGAAAAAACGAGTGCAAGCGGAAAGGCCCAAGGCAAGGCGGGCGTTCTTCGCGAACCACAGACCAAGCAGCTTTGGGAAAACCATTTGCTAGGAACAGGAAATGGTCTAGGCATCATACCGATCAACGAAGATAACTGTTGCAAATGGGGCTGCATCGACATCGACCAGTACCCACTCGATCATAAGTTGCTGGTGGATAAAGTCCGCCGCATGAAACTACCCCTCGTTATATGCCGATCTAAATCGGGCGGGGCACACTGCTTTCTATTCACCTCGGAGTGGATCGAAGCTAAAGATATGCAGAAAGCTTTAAAGGCCATGGCGGCAGCACTAGGTTATGGCGAGAGCGAGATATTCCCAAAGCAGATCAAACTGCATTTGGACAGAGGTGATGTAGGAAATTTTCTTAATTTGCCATACTACGACCACGAAGAAGGTTTGCGCTACGCATTCCTAGACGATGGCACCTCGGCCACATTAGACGAGTTTGTAGAGTTGTACACTCAGTTTGTTCAAAACCCTGAAGAAGCCCTAAAGCTGCAAGTGATTGGCGGCAAAGAAACCAAACTCCTGCAAGATGGACCGCCGTGCTTACAGATAATTTGTACGGACGGTATCAGTGAGGGTGGTCGTAACAACGGTTTGTTCAATATTGGTGTCTACCTACGCAAGGCTTTCCCCGATAGCTGGCAGGCTGAGATACTAAAGTACAACATGGAGTATCTTGCGCCACCGCTTCCGCTGAATGAAGTGAACATCGTGGCGAAGCAGCTAGAGCGCAAAGAGTATGCCTATAAGTGCGGCGACGCACCCATAAACTCACACTGTAACAAAGACCTGTGCCGTACTCGAAAGTTTGGTGTAGGTGCTGCCGTGTCAGGGGCCAGTGTGGCTAACCTTCGCAAGTACAACTCTACTCCTCCAGTGTGGTTTATGGACGTTAATGGCGAACCATTAGAGATGGACACTGAAGCGTTAATGAACCAGATGACGTTCCAAAAGGCCTGCATGGAGCAGCTAAACTTGATGCCTCGCTCGGTTGCGAAGCAGCAGTGGGAAAGTCGCATCAGTACGCTGTTGAATGAAATGAAGGATAACGAAAGTGCCATCATTGAAGTTGCAGTTGATGCTAGCACCAGCGGTCAGTTCTACGATTACCTTGAAGAGTTCTGTCGCCACCTACAGGTTGCGCAGGACAAAGAAGAGATATTGTTGCGCCGTCCATGGACAGATGAAGATCAGGGCATCACTTACTTTAGACTGAAAGACTTTGAGAACTTCTTAAAGAAGAATAAGTTCTTCGAGTATAAGTCTCACCGCATTGCGCAGCGTCTGCGTGACATCAACGGATCAAGTGTCGTATTAAAAATCAAAGGTCGCGCTGTCAGAGTTTGGCAGATCCCATCGTTTGATACAGCGGACATTGATATTGAAGCCCCTCGATTCGGCAATGACCAAAAGGTACCGTTCTAATGGTAGAAGAATTAACAGGACCTGAGTACGCTAGACGCCGTAATGCGGAGATCGTAGTTATGATTGATGAGAGACGTATGACCATGACGGCAGTTGCCAAATGGTTTGGTATCTCTAAGCAGCGCGTCCAACAAATATACAGCAAGGAAAAGTCTAAAGATGTTTAGAATATTTGGACCACCCGGAACGGGTAAAACAACCACCCTGCTCAACATGGTTGACGAAGCATTAGAGAAGGGTAATCACCCACACTCAATTGCTTTTTTAGCCTTTACACGTAAAGCCGCAAACGAAGCTCGAGACAGAGCCGCCGAACGCTTTAACCTAAACCCTAAGACAGACCTAATACATTTTCGTACACTACATTCTCTCGCACTGACTATGACAGACATACGCTCAGAGCAGGTGATGCAAGAGTCTAACTTCCGAGAGCTAAGTCGATCTATTGGCGTGAAGCTAGGGGGCAACAAAGCCTCTAACTTTGATGATGACATCCCCTCGATGGTGGCAAGTAACGATCCTGTCCTTGGTTTGATTAACTTGGCTAGGCTTAGAAAAGTATCTTTGCGAGAGCAGTACAACATTAGCAACATTGAGCAAGATTGGAACACCGTCAATTACGTTGATAAATGTCTGAAGAAATATAAAGAGAGTATGAACCTATACGACTTTACAGACATGCTGTCCGAGTTTGCCAAAGGCGCTGAATACTACTGCCCACAATTTGATCTATGCTTCTTGGATGAAGCACAGGACTTGAGTCCGCTCCAGTGGGAGATTGCTCACGCTATCGATGCTAAATCAAAGCGCATGTATTGTGCGGGTGACGATGACCAAGCCATCTATCGATGGGCGGGTGCGGATGTTGATCAGTTCATCAACTTACCCGGCGGGTCGGAAACATTGTCCCAATCCTATCGGATACCCAAGTCAGTCCACCACCTTGCCGAGAATGTCGTTCGACGTATTGCACGTCGCTACCCAAAGCGGTACGAGCCTAAAGAAGAAGCAGGCAAGGTCACGCGAATCAGCACCATCGCTGCGCTAGATATGTCACAAGGATCATGGCTCATACTGTCGCAGGCAGGTTATCACTTGCAGCCCGTGGCCATGGAGCTAAAGTCTAGCGGCTACCTGTTTAACTATCGCGGACATCGGAGCATCAGTGAGAAGTTATCGGATGGCGTCAATGGGTGGGAACAACTGCGCAAGGGAAACCAAGTAACAGGCGAAACAGCGCGGAGAATTTACAGTTTGATGTCTACTGGAATTAGAGTAAGCCGAGGGTATAAGAAGCTCGTAGGGCTCGCTGATGACGACTTAGTCGACATGGCAACCTTAGTCGAGAACTATGGACTAAATGCCGATGACAGCATGATTTGGTCCGAGGCAATGGACAAACTGCCCGACATAGATAGAGCCTACATCACGGCCCTGTTAAGACGAGGCGGTAAGTTTAATGGCATACCCCGCATTACAGCGTCCACGATCCACGGATCAAAAGGCGGTGAGGCGGATAACGTCGTACTGTTCACGGACCTGAGTCCAGCAGCCGATAACGAAATGCGGATCAACCCAGACGACATGCACCGCGTATTTTATGTCGGGGTGACTCGCACCAAACAAAATCTATTTATAGTCGAAGCAGAAGACGCCACAAGGAGTTATGATTTATGAGTGAGATGTTAAGAGCAGATGGCTTTAACGACGCCATCATGGGAATTGTACAACGGTGCGGTCAAGACGACGTGGTCCTATACGACACTGATAAAGTAATTGAAGGATTGATGAATGGTGACGGGATGTCCTATGAAGAGGCTGTTGAATACTTTGAGTTTAATATACTGGGTGCTTGGATGGGGGAAGGTACGCCCGCGTTCTTCTCTAAGGCGAGCTTTGACGACTTAAAAGAAGTCTTAGGCAATGGTGTTGAGGATTTAATATGAGTTTACAAATGGCAATGTTTGCTAGTAAAAACGAATGGGTTCCACCACTGGAACTTCCAGACATTACGGGTGCTTCTAAAATAGCCATCGACGTGGAGACACGCGACCCTAACTTAAAGAAGAACGGACCCGGCTGGCCAACAGGTGATGGCGAAGTCGTAGGCTATGCCATCGCAATCGATGGGTGGTCTACCTATATTCCTATCCGACATTTTGGTGGCGGCAACTTAGATGAGAAGATCGTCAACCGCTGGCTTAAAAAAGTATTTGAGTGCCCCGCCGATAAGATCATGCACAATGCGCAATACGACTTGGGCTGGATCAAACAGATGGGGTTTACCGTTAAAGGCCGTATCATCGATACCATGATCATCGCCTCGTTGCTAGACGAGAACCGTTTCAGCTACAGCTTGAATGCGCTGGCCTACGATTTACTCAACAAGACTAAGTCAGAAAAGGGATTAAACGCTGCCGCCCAAGAGTTCGGTGTCGATCCCAAAGCTGAAATGTGGAAGATGCCTGCGATGTATGTCGGGCCATATGCTGAAGCAGACGCGGAGTTGACCCTTGAACTGTGGAACTACTTTTCCATTAAGCTGACACAAGAGGATCTGTGGGGCGTCGCTAATCTCGAGTTGGATCTGCTGCCATGTCTCGTAGACATGACCATGCGCGGTGTCCGAGTCGACGTCAATCGAGTCGAGCGTACTAGGGACAGCCTGCTTAAACGGGAGCGGGAGGTCATGAAGGAGTTGAAGCGCGTCGCTGGCACTGGCGTGGAAATCTGGGCTGCGCAGTCTCTTGCAAAGTCCTTCGATAACCTTGGCATCAACTACCCAAAAACTCAAAAAGGCGCACCGAGTTTCACTAAACTCTTCCTCCAAGAACACAGTCACCCCGTCGCCAAGCTCATTGTCGAGGCTCGGAATCTGAACAAGACATCCGGCACCTTCATCAACTCCATCATGAAACACTGCCACGCTGATGGCCGAATACATTCCCATATAAATCAACTCCGTTCGGATGATGGTGGCACTGTCTCAGGACGCATATCAATGCGTAACCCTAACTTGCAGCAAATTCCAGCCCGCGATCCTGTGTTTGGGCCAATGATACGCTCGTTGTTTCTTCCAGAAGAAGACGAGCATTGGGCGGCCATTGACTTCTCGCAGCAGGAGCCGCGGATCTTGGTCCATTATGCGCATGTCTATGGCAAAACGCGAGGAATACCCCTTGAAGGCGCGTCTGAATTTGTTCAAGCTTACAATGAAAAGCCCGAGACGGACTTCCATAGTTTGGTAGCCGAGATGGCCAACATCCCCAGAAAACAAGCCAAGACGATTAACCTCGGTTTGATCTACGGCATGGGGGTGAACAAGATGTCAGACGAGTTGGACATCGAAGTGGAAGAAGCCAAGGCCTTGGTCAAGCAGTATCATGCTCGAGTACCTTTCGTTAAAGGTTTAATGAGCGGTGTGATGAACAGACTTAACGACAAAACGTCAGGTGGATCATTGCGGTCATTAGAGGGGCGCAAATGTCGGTTCGACTCTTGGGAGCCCGACACGTTTGCAATGAACAAGGCGATGCCATTTAAGGAGGCTGTGGCGGCTTACGGTCCGACCACAAGGCTCAAGCGGGCTTTTACTTACAAGGCCTTAAACAGGCTTATCCAAGCCTCTGCGGCGGACATGACTAAGAAGGCCATGGTGCAGTTATACAAGCTAGGCAAGCTGCCCTTGTTGCAGATCCATGACGAGTTAGCCATGTCAGTAAAAAACCGAGAAGAAGCTCAAGAGATTGCAAAGGTGATGGAAAATGCAGTGCCTTTAGAGGTCCCGAATGTTTGTGACATAGAAATGGGTCCATCGTGGGGAGAAGCAGAGTAGGTAAGCTATTTTTCTTGCTTTCTTGCATATTTTCTTATAATATCCTAGATAATTGGAGAGTTAAAAATGGACACAACACGTTGGAAAAGTATTCTTGTACCCCGAGAGGTGTATGAGGAAATTAAAGAACTGTCAAAAGCAGAAGGCCGCACCATCGGCGGGCAATTACGCCTAGTATTTGATTGGTACAAAGAGTCTCAAAGCCCCAGTGCTAACAAAGCCGTACAAAAAGGCCGAGGTAAGCAAAAACGGGCTTAATGTATGCGATAAAGCATTGCTTATCCTATATTGCTGTGTATAATGAATTTGAACGTTTAATAATGTTCTCCGTAGTTAGTAAGACTCCCTTCCCCCCTACACCAAATCGAATGCCCTCGAGGGGGGGATTTTTTTTATCTGGAGAAAAGCATGGAAAAAATATTCGTTAACGGATTGATGGCAAAAAAGCCACGGGACCAAGCGCCCGATTGGGTTAAATGCAACATCAGCATCAAGCGTGAAGAACTAATCGCGTGGCTCGGTGCTGAAAGCAAAGATTGGATCAACGTGCAAGTCTGCGAAAGCAAAGGCGGTAAGTGGTACGCTGAAGTCGACACATGGGAGCCCACACCAAGAGGCAATGCCTCCGTCGCTGTATCTTCACCCGGGGCTCGCGGTTCAGGGCCCGGTCCCACATCAGAAGACGTGATAGAAGGCGACGATATACCCTTTTGATCGTAGTTAAAAAGATGTTACCCTAAAGCCTGAAGCAAAATGGTAAAGGTCATACAATGCTTAAAAAACATGAGAAGTTTTACTCTACCGATAGTGAGATTGCGGAACAAGCCGAAGATGACTTCTTTGAGGCCGCGAGATTATCCCTAATCATGCTTAACGAGTTTGAAAGCCGTGACCTTAACTCAGGGGCCGCCATCGGCGGTGCCCTAACACAAATCATTACCCACCTTATCGATGTGTCTCCTGATATCCCCTCCGCCATGACACTACTCGCATCTAGCATCAACAACGCCGCATACCAAACGGAAGTAGATGGACTGTCGTCTTTTAGAAACGAAGACGAACCGCTGCACTAAAAAAAACCCGCGATCCGAAGAAGGCGGGTTTGGGGTTTATGCGAAGTGCTCTTCCATGAACGTTGACATCTCTTCCATTCTTGATGCTACTTCGCCTAAGTTATAGCAACTGTGGCTATCACTAAGATCGTGACCTAAGTCTTCCGCTAACCTTTCAGCGTGTTCTGGCATGCAAACCCAGTACTTTGGAGAGTCACAATCTCGTTCAAACTCCGCACTAAATCCATACGTTAGTTTCATCGTTTTAATAGATGAACGATACTTTTCGTATTCACGATTTGGTTTTGGTTTACGAGCCATTATTGGAATCGTAATATTGCCGTTTGCTTTTAACTCATAAACACTTTCAACTCGACATCGGCGTTTAACGCTCTTGTCTTTGATGCTGACAATGTCTTTTGTTATGCCGCAAACGTATCGTCTACCTTCGATCAACTGAAAGTGATTACCCGCAACGACTAAGAACACACGGCCCTTGGTCCGAAAATCTTTTGCAGACTTTAGCCATCCCGCCAATGTTGGACGTTTTCCTGAACTGCGAAGGCTATAAGTCCACGTTCGACTTCCAATTTCAATTCCACATAACTTCATGCATTTTAAAACATGATGAGTATGAACGCCTGTCACCTTTCTTTCTTTAGTTACTGATCTAATCAATCTTGCGGCTTCACCCGTATTCATTCCTGTAACAGAACTTATGACGGCTGGCCCGCAATACCTATTTCGATCTGTCGCTAAAGTCGAGACAGCGTTGATTCTTAAATGTTTCATTTAATTCTCCGTATTTTTAAAGATCAAGGGGGTCATGCCGCGACCCTCGACGACTAGAAAATCCCAGCCGATACGTCATTGTAACACATATCATAGGGCATGTCAAGTCCCATTTTAT
>Ga0209482_1002370_pt1 | contig 11782 bp, 9 predicted proteins | sample CoawatmetaG10DNA_FD_187512 | JGI IMG/M metagenome (GOLD analysis project Ga0209482, IMG submission 187512) | Marine microbial communities from the West Antarctic Peninsula - Coastal water metaG104-DNA (SPAdes) (version 2) | ecosystem: Environmental > Aquatic > Marine > Coastal ...
ATCATGCACTCATATCTAAATTCAAAGAAAAAACTGGATGTTCAGTTGTGGTAAATACTTCCTTCAACGTGAGGGGTGAGCCTATTGTTTGTACGCCACAAGATGCTTTTAGATGTTTTATGGGTACAGAGCTTGATGTACTAGTGGTTGGTAATTGTGTTCTTAGAAAAGAGCAGCAAGATAAATTACTAGCTGAAAACTATAAAGATAAGTATGAGTTGGATTAAAAACAAATTTAAACAGTCTGGCGAATGTATTATAGGTAATATATTCTGTTTTGAATGATCAAAATATGGTTAACAAACCCGCCTTCCCTCCCTCTCATATACTCAGACTCTACCGCCAGGGGGAGGCTCATTGCTCTTGGCTAAGTATTAATAAACCCTCCCTCACATATCAGAGAGGATTTAGACTTTCTTAAGTCTAAATTCAAATATAATTTGTTTTTAATATATAAATGATATTTATAAATCTAACTGGCTTTATATGGACCCTAGTTCTATCATCATTAAACAACTAGCTTTTAATCCAATTTTTTTAATAGGCTTGGCGCTTCGCTTGATACTTATTGTTTCAATTACACCATTTGCAGTTGAAGCCTGGTATGTCCCTTTTCTATCTTTTGAAAGTACTATATTTACTCTTGATCCTTGGACATCATGGCTTGATGCTGGAGGTTCAATTGTGGCGTTCCCCTATGGCTATGTTATGTGGTTGGCTTTCTCTCCGATAATATTTATATCAAAGCTTATAGGGTTACCTTTGCATTATGGTTATGAACTTACGCTGATCATTGCTGACTTATGTTTGCTTTTCATACTTAATAAACTTCTACCAAATCGGCAACGCCTTCTTTTACTTTCATATTGGTTATCACCTATTATCATCTTTGCCTGCTATGGCTTGGGCTACAATGATGTTATACCAGCCTTGCTTCTAACCCTATCAATATTCTTTATCAAGCGAATTAAGCTTAAGCTTGCTGGAGTTATTTTTGCAGCAGCTATCTCGGCAAAACTTAGTATGGTCATTGCTTTACCATTTTTTGTAATCTATCTCTATAACCATAAAGCATTGCGACAACGCCTTTCTATTTTTTTTCTCAGTTTTTGTATCAGTTCTTTAATATTTGGCGCACCTATTTTATTTTCAGGAGCAGGCCTTGAAATGATTTTGGGCAGCCCAGAAATGGATAAAATCTACAGTCTTGCTATCAACATGGGCGGACAATTTACTATTTATGTTGTTCCATTTATATATTTAGTAACGCTTTATTGGGTATGGCGAATTAAACGCCTTAATTTTGATTTATTTCAAGCCACTATTGGTATGGCATTCTTATTAATTGTGCTAATGTCACCAGCCTCGCCTGGTTGGTTTGTCTGGTGTATGCCTTTTCTCGCCTTTTACCAGGCTATGAGTGGTCGAATTGCAATCATATTAGTTGGGTTATTTTCAGTACTCTATGTGATTAGTTCAATGTTGATAATGCCACTTCAATTCAATAATGGTATTTCTTTTGATTTAAATCATGTATTCAATGGTTTTTTGTTTTCAGGCGCACATACAGTGTCGATCCTTCAAACAACAATGGTTGCTATTGGTCTACTTTTAGCAATTCGAATTTGGCGTGAGGCAATTAGTAGGAATGATTTTTATAGGTTAAGTCGAAATCCTTTTTTAATTGGTATTGCAGGTGACTCTGGATCTGGAAAGGACACTCTTTCTGATGCTATTGCTGGCTTATTTGGCAGGCATTCAGTGGCTAAAATTTCAGGTGATGATTACCATTTATGGGATAGGGAAAAACCTATGTGGCAGATGACGACCCATCTGAATCCCATGACAAGTGACTTGGAAAGCTACACTCGAGATCTTATTTCTTTATCGGACGGAAAGCCAATTCAATCTAGGCTATACGACCATCAAATAGGAAAAATGAGTAGATTACAAAAAATAGAAAGTAATGATTTTATAATTTCTAGCGGTTTACATGCACTTTATCTTCCAATACTCAGGGATTGCTACAACCTAAAAATTTACCTCGATATGGATGAGGGATTACGCCGTTACCTAAAGCTTAAGCGTGATATTGAGCAACGTGGATATTCTATGCAGCAGGTTTTAAGTAATTTTAAAAAAAGAGAAGTTGATTCTGAGCGATTTATTCGCCCGCAAAAAGAGTTTGCCGACTTAATAATTTCCTTGCGCCCAGTGCATCGATTGTTATTGGAAGATATTGACATTAAGCAGGTCCCTCGTCTCAAACTAGAAGTCAAAACACGTCATGCATTAAATGAGCGCGCATTAAATCGAGTTTTAGTTGGTGTTTGTGGTCTTCATGTCGATATTGAAGTGAGTGATGGTGGTGGTGAGGTTAGAATAACTATTGAAGGTGAAACGTCGGCAGCTGATATTGAGATGGCTTCCATAATATTATGTCCAAATCTAATGGAGTTTTTAGATTTAAAACCAAAATGGGAAGATGGAGTTATTGGTTTAATGCAATTAATAACCATTTCTCATATCAGTCAAGTACTAACAAAAAGGTTTATCCAATGAAGATTAATAACCCATCTCAATTTATGCAAATGCCAGATGCATTTTTATTTGATACAGACAATACTCTATATCCTTATGATCCTGCACACTCTGCAGCGCAAAAAGCGGTGCGTGATAAGGTTGTCAGCACATTTTCAATTTCACCAGAACACTTTGATAGGGTTTTTAAAGAAGCTAGGAATCAGGTTAAAGCTAGACTTAAAGATACGGCTGCATCTCATAGTCGTTTGCTTTACATGCAGCGCATGCTAGAGATTATGGAGCTGGGCTCACAAGTTCTACTTGCGCTTGATTTTGAGCAAACCTATTGGAGAACTTTTCTTAGTAATGCAATATTATTTAAAGATGTTAAGGAGTTATTAGATGATATTCGTTTATTGGGTATACCAATTGCAATTGTTACCGATTTGACAGCACAAATTCAATTTAGAAAAGTTGTTTATTTTGAGCTTGATAACTATTTTGACTATATTGTGACTAGTGAGGAAGCTGGTTTTGATAAACCTCATGAAGCGCCTTTTAAGATTGCACTGGAAAAGATGCAGCCTAAAGGAAATTGTATCTGGATGATTGGCGATAATCCAATTAGTGACATTCTTGGAGCACGGCAAAAAATTAATGCGGTAACTTTGCAAAAAGTTCAAACAATCTCAGCAAGAAATATTGAAGGAATTGAGCCAGATGCGTCTTTCAGTAAATTCTCTGATTTGAGAAAATTGCTTCAGAAATTAAGAAATTAATAGTGACTATAATCGACTCAAAAATAGACGAACAGGTGAAATCATTTTGTGCACGAGTTGGCAAAGACTCTATGTTGGTTCAAGGTGCTGGAGGTAATGTTTCATGGAAAGAAGGGAGGGTGCTTTGGGTTAAAGCTTCTGGAACTTGTCTTGCTGATGCTAAAGATAAAAATATTTTTGTACCTATACAGCTTGAACACTTGCGCCAAGCGATTGTTAACCAAGACTTTCAGGTTACCCCTAAAGTATTTAGTAATTCAAAACTTAAGCCATCAATTGAGACATTACTCCATGCCTTGATGCCACACAAAGTTGTTGTTCATCTTCATGCAATTGAAATTTTAGCACACCTAGTTCGTGCAAATCCGATACCTGATTTAAAAAAACTACTTGATGACACCATTAGTTGGAGTCTGGTTGATTATCACAAGCCAGGGGAGGAGCTTGCTAAAGCAGTAGCAGCAAATTTGTTAGATAAGCCAGACAATGATGTCATTTTCTTGCGCAATCATGGCGTTGTAATTGGAGGATCGAGTGTTTTAGATATCGAAATTATTTTAAAGAAATTGATGACCATACTTATAAATCCAATGACTAATAATTTAGGAGATGTAGGCAATTTTAAATCAACTCCAATTTTGAAATTGCAGGATTATATCTTGACTACTGATAATGAAATTAATAAACTAGCTACTAGTCAAGATCTATCAAAACGTTTAAAACAGGAATGGGTGTTATACCCTGATCATGCTGTTTTTTTGGGAGGGCTGGCTTCTATTCTTGGAGACTCAATAACTTTGGAGAAATTAGAGGCTATGAGTAATAATAAACCTGCATTTGTTTTTGATATTGGTGAATGTGTATATGAAAGTTTAAAGGCGACAACTGCTCAAAAAGCACAATTACGTTGTTATTATGACGTATTAATAAGACAGCCAATTAATGAAAAGTTAGTTTCACTTTCACAGGACTCAATTGACGAATTACTGGATTGGAATGCAGAGAAGTATAGGCAATTACAATCAGAATAAGGGTATGCTGATGATTCAAAGCCTTATAAGAATTTTACTTAAAGTAGACAAATGCAAATTGTAATACCCATGTCAGGATTTGGCGAAAGATTTCGTCGTGCAGGTTATAGCATGCCAAAACCATTGATTGAAGTTGATGGCAAGCCGATCATTGCACATATCATCGATATGTTTCCTGGTGAGAAGGATTTCATTTTCATTTGTAATCAGGATCACTTGTTAGAATCTGATTACAACATGACAGGACTTATTCAAAGGTATTGCACATCAGCTCGAATAGTAGGTATCTCACCTCATAAATTAGGCCCTATTCATGCTGTACAACAAGTGGAGCATCTGCTTGATATGAGTAAGCCAATTGTGGTAAATTACTGTGATTTCACATGTTACTGGGATTGGGCACACTTTAAAAGATTCGTAAAAGAGACTGGCTGTGCTGGTGCAATACCTGCCTATAAAGGTTTTCATCCTCACACACTTGGAAGCACCAACTACGCCTATATACGTGAAAATAATAGTTGGGTTGATGACATTCAAGAAAAACAACCTTATACTAACAATCGAATGGATGAGTTTGCCTCTAGTGGAACTTATTATTTTGCTAGTGCTCAGATTATGAGTAATGCATTTCGGTTAACGAGAGATCAAAAGCTAAACGTGGATGGTGAATACTATGTCAGTCTTGCATATAAGCCATTGCTTCATAATAATCAACTTATAGCTGTTTATCCGCTTCAACATTTTATGCAGTGGGGCACCCCAGAAGATGTTGCCGAATACAATATTTGGTCAGAGAGCTTTAAGCAATTAATTTCAACACCTTCTAGTAAAACCATACTAGGCGGGACGTTGATTCTACCAATGGCAGGTTTAGGTCAGCGTTTTGTAGATGAGGGGTACCTCTTGACCAAGCCATTAATTCCAGTCTCTGGGCTTCCAATGGTTGTACAATCGACTCATGATTTACCTTCCGCTGAGGAACATGTATTTGTATTACGTTCTGATATGCAAGGACATAATGAAGTGGTTTGTATGTTGAAAGATCGCTACCCTAATGCATTAATTAAAATAATTAATCAGGTTACAGAAGGTCAAGCTTGTACTGCTTTGATTGGTTTAGATGCCTTAAAAAATGAAATCGGAGATATACCAGGTCCGATAACGATTGGAGCTTGTGATAATGGCATGTTATATGATCAATCAACTTTCGAAATAATGTTGGCTGACGACAACATAGATGTTATTGTATGGGGTGTAAGGGGGTATCCAAATGCATTGCGTAATCCTCAAATGTTTGGATGGATAAAATCAGATAATGGGCAAATTACTTCTATCTCTGTTAAAGTCCCATTGGAATCACCAGCTACCGATCCAATTGTTCTTGGTACTTTCACATTTAGAAATTCAAAAAGTTTCTATTCTGCAGTTGAAAGGCTAATTGCTCGTGATGGGCGAATTAATGGTGAGTTTTTTATAGACTCGTGTATTAATGATGCCATTGAGCTTGGACTAAAATGTAAATTATTCGAAGTTGATAGTTACTTATGTTGGGGAACGCCTAATGACCTTCGCACATTTGAGTACTGGCAATCATGTTTCCATAAGTGGACAGGCCACCCATATAAACTAGAGTTAGACAGTCGAGTTTTGATAGACAAAGTAGAGAGTCTTAGTTTAAGGTATTCTCAAAACTTGCCTGACTATCCATTAGTCAAGGTGTGATTAAGCGCGAACTAGGAATATTTTTGATAGTTGGCGTATCAACAGTCCTTATTGATTATTTGATATACAGCAATGTGTCATGGGTTGGAGTAGACTCTGCTAAAGGTGTAGGCTTTCTTGGTGGAACCTTATTTGCCTTTATTGCAAACCGTCTTTGGACTTTTGGACATAAGAGGCATGCGCCAGGAAGTGCATGGCGATTTATCTTTTTGTATCTTCTAACACTGGTTGCTAATATTCTTGTTAACTCGTTGGCACTAAAACTTATGATTGATAAAGGGACATCAGTTCAGATAGCTTTTTTACTTGCTACTAGTGTTTCTGCGATACTTAATTTTTTAGGTATGAAGTTTTTTGTTTTTAAATCACCACCTACGTCAAGGTTCGTATGAAATTTTCGTTGATAATCCCTTGCTATAATGAAGAAGATAATTTGCCTTTGTTACTAGAGAAATGTAGGGCACTTGCTGCCAAACCAGGCGTAGAAATTATACTGGTTGATAATGGTTCAACAGATAATAGTTCAGATGTTTTATTAAATCTGCTTCCAAATTTTTCAGGCTGCCGGAGTATTAGGGTAGAAAAAAATCAAGGCTATGGTTTTGGAATTATTTCTGGACTTAAGGCGGCAAAAAGTGAAATCTTAGGTTGGACGCATGCTGATCTGCAAACAGATCCTCAAGATGTATTACAAGGACTAGAACTATTTGACCAACATGGTCTAGACTTATTTGTCAAAGGCAAGAGATATGGAAGGCCTTTAGCTGATGAATTTTTTACAATAGGCATGAGTTTTTTCGAGACTTTACTTCTACAAAAACCCCTTTGGGATATCAATGCACAGCCAACTATGTTTTCAAGAAAGTTCTTTGAAACATGGGCGACTCCTCCAGATGATTTTGCACTCGATTTATATGCATACTATCAAGCGCAAAATAAAGGATTAAAGGTTCATCGTTTTTATGTGAGATTTGGTGAACGAGCAAATGGTGTATCTCACTGGAATGTAAACTGGAAGTCTAAGTGGAGATTCATTATGCGTACCATTAATTTTAGCTTTCAATTAAAAAAGAAACTCCCAAGATGATAATTATTGCACATCGACGAAACACACTGGAACAACTTTTAGCAACTAATCGTAACTATGGTGTAGAGGTTGATATACGAAGTTTAGGGGATAAGTTGATTATGCACCATGACGCATTTGAAGTGGGAGAGTCTTTTGAAGATTGGATTAATTTTTATCAACATGATACTTTGATTCTTAATGTTAAGGAAGAGGGTCTTGAGTCACGATTGATTGAAATTATGGCTAATAAAGAGCTTGAAAATTACTTTTTTCTTGATCAGTCTTTTCCATTTTTAGTGAAATGGGCCACTAAAAGTAGGCATCGTTGTGCAGTAAGAATTTCTGAATTTGAGTCAATTGAGACAGCCCTAACTTTATCTGGTCAAGTTGATTGGATTTGGGTGGATTGTTTTACACGCTTTCCTTTAGTATATATTGATGCTCAACGTCTTAAGGGTTCTGGTTTCAAGCTTTGCATAGTGTCACCGGAGCTTCAAGGGCGTGATGCTGAGATAGAAATTCCTTTACTTGTAAATCTTCTTAATGAGGAGAATATTCAAGTAGATGCTGTTTGCACGAAACGTCCTGATATATGGGAAAAATTTGCACATTTTTTTTAATTTATATTCAAAAAATATAAATAAGGATATTAAATGACTACAGAATTTAACCTAATTTTTATATATTACTCCTACCTTTTGATTTCAGTAATCGGAATTCGAATAATTGGCTCTTTGGTTTCAAAGCCACTAATATTATTATCACAAAACTCTGTTACAAGTTTGTTTCTAGACATGTTTTGTGGATTGATGACACTTGTTATTGCATATTCAATAATCTCAACAAATGGAATTACTGTCAGTTTGGGCTATATTTTTTTATTTCTTTTTTATTTATTGTATAGAAACTTTGATTACATAAAGGAAGCAGGAGTTGACTCTAGCTTTGTTCGAAATATTTCTTATAAGGGCCTGAATATTGAATTTTTAGTTGTAATAAGTGTTTTTTTTATTATGCAGGCATATTCAATTAGCAACGCTAATGATGGGCTTCTTTATATTCCAGTTGACCCCGATCGATCTCTCTTTTCTGATGTGATAGGTTTCATGAATACTTCAGGGGTTGAGTCTTACAAGATAGATTACATAAACCCAGAATCTGTTGGTGCGACTCCTTACCATTATTTGGAGCTATGGGTAACAGGCTTTATTGTTGCTTTATTTTCCTCAAATATATTAATAACAGACCACTTAGTTTCTGCACCTATTTTTGGATTGATTACATATGTTGGATTTAGAGCTATTTCTGAGATATTTAATGTATCACGCAGTTATTCAATTATTGCATCTTTTTTAGTAGTGGGTATGAACTTAGGTGTTCAATTCCCATGGATAGAGCAATTTCATGAGCTTCTAGGAAGGACAGGAGTATATTTTCAATTATCAGTACTAGAGTACCCAAAGTTCTTTGGGATTTATTTATTTCAAATTGCAGCAATTATTTTTTATTACAATAAACGGAATTTCTTAGCATTAATTTGTTTGTTATCAATACCTGTTACAAATATTTTGATGGCGCCATCAATTTTATTTTCAGCTGGCTTTATGCTAATTTTGGGCTACTACAAGAAAAAAATATCTACTAAGCAGTTTTATTTTGGCGTTGTTGCCATACTATCTATTGCTATATTCATTATGCTTTTTTATCAAATTTTTGGTAAAGAAGAGTTGTTTCAAGATACGGCCAATGTTAGTAGATTAATTTCAGAAGGACTTGATTCTATTTTTTCTTTAACAAGTATTAATATCATAGTGGGAACATCAATTCAGATTATATATATGCTCTTTCCATTCATTATTTTAAGTATTTGGATGAGAAAGAATATGCTTAGTTATTTAAGAAATATAAATATAATTGTTCCTATATTACTATGGACTTTTTTTGTTATATTGGGTGGTTTAATTTCATGGGTAATTATTCAAAACCATCCCGAATCAACACAATTATCTATTAGATTCGCATTTGTAGCAACTAATTTAATTTCATTTATTATTATTATGCTTGCTTACAATTATAAATATGTTGGCTGGGTATTCTTGCTGATTATTTTTTTTATAAAGTTAGATTATTCATATTTAGAGTTAAATAATAAAAGAATAAAGTCTTCAAATTTCTATTCTCAAGAGTTTTTATTAAATGTGGAAGAGAAGTTTAAAGGGATAAGCCCTAAGGGTGTTTTTATAAGGAAGAAATCATCACTGTTAGCAGTAAGAAGTAAATCTATCCTAGCAAGGATAGGCAGTTTTACTAATTTATATAACTCTGGAGTTGATTTATATCCTATGAATATTTCAGATTTTACAGATTCAATTTCTAATAATTATACAAAGAGTATTATTGAGAAGTCTAGCATAAATTCCACTCCATTCTATAAGTTTGTAAACAAACAACGCCTAAATAAAAATTTTAAAAGTATTAATAGTAGTCAATATGATTTTATTATTAAACACAATATTAATTTTTTAATTCTTGAGCATTTGGCTACTTTGCCAAAAAATATTGAGGCTTTAGTCCAAATGGAGTTTATTGATAAAAAATCAGGAGAGAGGCTTTATATTCTCCACAATGAACTTTAAGGGGCTTTTAGATAAATTTATAAACTATATAAATAAAGTGGTACGAAAAATCTGGAGAAGCTTTTCTAGAGGTACGAGACTACGGAGAATTTATTCCTATAGAGCACTTAAGTCGAATAACTGAAAAATTTTATAGAGTAGCTGTAAGTTCTGAGTGTAAGCCAATCGAAGAAGAAACAATCCAAATCTTTTGCAAAATATTTGGATCTGTTGCCGGAAGTATGGCGCTTACTCTTGGTGCCTTTGGTGGGGTTTACATTACAAGTGATTTGATTAGAAATTTTCTAGACTTATTTGTTGAAAGTGACTTTCAAAAAAGCTTTGAAAACAAAGGAAGAATTGTGGTTCTTTTGATACCCTGTTTAATTTATTAAATTAGATATAAACCGCATACCCTAGTACTGCTAGACCGACTAAATATTTAGAGTGTCTTTTAGGGGTTATATGAAGAGGTTTTATTAATTTAGCAACTTTATCCTTCATACTTGGTTCAAACTTTATCTCCATAACCTGAAAAGGATAAGAAAAAGAGTTGTTTTCGTTAAGGCTGGTATGCAGTTGAGTATCTGAGAATTGTATATCTTGGTCTATTGTTATGCGAATACTGTCATGAGTTTCGTAGTATTCTCTTTCGTAATTAACTTGAAGTGTAGGCACTATATGTTTATCTAATATAATATCGTGTATTGCTAAGTCTTTTGTACATTTGGATACAATCTTATCTATATTAAGATCCATTATATTGTTTTTAATTGATTTAATCGGATAAGCTGTTTTATAACCTAATCTACCATTTTTTGTTTTAACCTCAAAGACTGGAGAGCTTTTTTCTTGATTACCATACCACCTCAAGCGTAGTTTATTTCTTTGAGCTATGCCTGCAAGATTGTCCCTTACAGAAGAAAAATCAACATCATCAAAATAAATACTATTAACCCTCCTATTGTCGTATGTCTTGTTGGCTGTAGTATCGCTGTATAACCATTGCATAGCATCGGATAGTCTAGCATTGTCCAAGACGAACTTTATTTCATACCTATAGCTTCTGCTCACTTTGCCATCACTTTGGTTTTATATAATTTTTTAACACTTAGATTTGATTCTGGAATGTCAACATTATCAACAGTCATGCTTGTTCCTTTTTGTCTTATATATGCAATTCCATCAGAAACTAAACAATCATTAAGAATAATACTTGGCATATCGTAAAAGTCTTTCTTAAGGTATGACATGGCTGCATAAAGTTCATAATTCAATATTTTGGTATCAGACACAATAACCGAACTTCCATCTTTTGATGCAATGCCAACACCAATATTATCAAAACTACTATCTTTGATATTTAAAGTACTTTTCTCTCCAGCAGATACAGCTTTATCTTTAACATTTGTTACACTGGTTTGACTTATTGCAACATCACTGCCAGAAAAATCTAATGCATCACCACCAATATTTGAAAATTCAGAGTGTATCACTTCTCCGATGGAGAAGTCCGAATCCAGTCCGTCAGAAACAGTGCTGTTAATAAAAACTGAATTTAAGGAAAACGTGGATTCTACAATATTAATAGCATCTTCAGCCTTTACATTATTTATTTTCACATTCTCAAAATCAACATCTGACTTATAGAAGGTTACACCGCCAGTTAATTTAAGTAGCCCATCTTCCAATGCTGATAGACTACTAATGGTTACATTTTTAAGATGAGACTTTTTTTCAGCATCTAATACATAAATACCTTTCCATGAACTTGATACTGCTTTGAGAGTAATAGGGTTTACTTCACTGCCTATTGCAGTCAACGAGCCTTTAACGATAAGGTATGAATTTTTTGAGAATTCTAAATTAGTACCAGGTGATATATGTAAATCACCCTCGACTATAATTGGCTTACCTACAATCCAATTACCTGCTTTAATCTCATACGCCTTCTCATCCAGCTTATTAATAAAATTAAATTCATGTGCCGTGTTAAGAAACAACGGATTATCTATTCCATCCGATACAAGAGTTATGTCATTT
>Ga0209482_1002371_pt1 | contig 11781 bp, 12 predicted proteins | sample CoawatmetaG10DNA_FD_187512 | JGI IMG/M metagenome (GOLD analysis project Ga0209482, IMG submission 187512) | Marine microbial communities from the West Antarctic Peninsula - Coastal water metaG104-DNA (SPAdes) (version 2) | ecosystem: Environmental > Aquatic > Marine > Coastal ...
AAGGATGAGTGGGAATGTATTTATGAGTATTTTGGTTATAATGGTGATTATGAGTTTATATATTTTTTATAATTACTATGTTAGGTATTAAACTCTTGTCTATATAGATTATGAATATATCGGAAAACTATTTTAAAATCTATATTGAGCTTTAAATATGAAAAATAATATGATTTTAAAATCATTTATTTACACCTCTTGTTTCTTAGGATTTATCTGTCATCTAGTTACTTTTGAAAAGTGATTGAGGGGATTTTTTTAATGCATTCAATAAATTTATGAATATTCGTTACATTGTAAACTTTATTAATGTTAAGTTTGTCATCCCAATTTTAGTATTAATTCGAAAATTTTATGATTATAAAATTTGCTTGATGAGAACTGACAGGTTGGGCCATTTAGCATTAAATTCACAATTATTTTTTATTAGAAATAAAAAAAATTTAATCAAAAACTTAAATTATTATTTAATTGCACCATCAATAAATAGCTCTAATATAGCCAATAAGGATCTTCTATTACTTTATATCGAATATTCAAAAAATCTTCATAATGTTAGAATTATTTGCTCTAGTAGCTTGTATTTCTTCTTTAATTATTCAAGAGTCCTTTTCTGTAGTAAAGATTTTTTTTCAGCTCTTGAGGCCAGAACAGGTGGAAATGAATTTTCGTTAGCTGAACAAACAGTTTCTTTTACAAAAAAACAAAAAAAAATTGGAGATGATATATTACTTCAGATGGGCATAACTAAAAATGATAAGTTGGTGTCAATCTATTCAAGAGATTCAGGATTCTTAGATAATTTAAATAATCAAACTGATTGGAGTTACCATGACTATAGAAATACAAATATTGAATCTTATCTAAAAACAATAAAATATTTAATTAAAGAGGGGTACAAAGTCATAAGGATTGGAAGTGATTATTCCAAAAGCTTAGAGTATGTAAATGATAAATATATCGAATATAATCTTAGTGATTATAAATCAAGCTTTATGGATCTATACTTTCCTTATATTTCTAGTTTTATTATAGGGTGTAAATCTGGTGCTACTGATGTCTCTGTAGTTTTTAATACGCCAATACTAAATACTAATTTAACAATTTTTAGTGAGTCTGCATTGGGAAAAAATGACCTTTTTATACAAAAAAGGTTATTAGATGAAAAGGGACTTATTATTTCGTTTAAAGATTTAATATCTGATGAGAAGTATTACTTATATGATGGAAATAAAATGAAATCTCTTTATGGAATTACATATATAGATAATAGTGAAGATGAAATCCTTGAGGCTACAAAAGAAATGCATAAAAAGATAATGGGAAATTTTGAGTTAAGCGTAGCTCAAAATTTTTTACTGAAAAGATATCATAAAGAATATTGTAAAAAAAATAAATGGTCAGATATAGCGGCACCAATCTCAATAAGTTGGCTTGAAAAAAATCACCATCTTTATCTGGAAGATTAATGAAGTCGATAAAGAGCATTGAAAATTCTGAGATTAATCATATACAAAGTATGTATTCAAAAACTATTTTAATAGTTGGTATTGATAGTGAAATTGGAGGTAATCTAAAAAAATCACTCCTTCAAAATGGTTTTATAGTTGAAGGCACCTCTCGGAAAAAAAAATCATTGTCAAAAGGGGTTACTTATTTAGACTTAAGGGATCCTGACTTTAAATTGATTAATAAAAAATTTGATTCTGTAATTATTTGTGCGGCAATCACTAATATTTTGAAGTGTGAGGAAAGTCCTACAGAAAGTAAAAAAATTAATGTTATTAACACCATTAAATTAATTGATTCTGCTTTAAAAAATGATAGTTTTGTAGTTTTCTTGTCATCTAATTTAGTATTTGATGGGGCTAAATCCTTTTATAAACATGCAGATATTACAAGCCCAAAGACTCTTTATGGTCAATGTAAAAAATTAGTAGAAGACCATATCAAAAATAATACTAATAACAATGCATGTATTCTAAGACTTACAAAGGTAATTAGTAAAAACACGCCTTTTATAAAGCATTGGGAGGAGCAATTATCAAAAGGTATTTATATTAATGCTTATGATAATAAATTTATGTCAGCAGTTTCTATAGTGAGTGTTATTTCAGCAATTCAAGTCTTAATTAATAGTAAAAAAAGTGGTATATTTCAATTGGGTGGAAGAGAAGAAATTTCTTACTATAATTTTGCCCAATCTTATTTTTCGACCTCTCCAAAGTTACTTAAACTTATTAAGCAAGGATATGATATTGAGAGTGGAAAATCTGCAAAATTTAATTCTTTAGAGACCAATTTACCTTTTCAAGTAGAACTAAGCGATTCAAAAATTTTTTTTGAAAATTACCAAACTAATTCTTTAGATTTATTAAAAGATTAAAGGCGTATGTGTGGATAATATTCAAAAAAAAAGAAATATTCTAAGCCCTTTGCTTTATGTGAAAAATCATATGATAGCATTATTGAAGGTTTTAGTATTAGTGGATGCGGGTGAAACTTATAATATTGGTAGCAATAATGTTAAAACAAATCGAGAGGTGGTTGTTATGAATTGTGAAATCTTTGATAAACTATTACCAAATAATAATACTGAGATTCTAAGCTATAAAGATTTAATAGTTTATGTTAAGGATCGACCAGGGCATGATAAAAGATATGCAATTGACTCTTCCAAAATTAGAAGTAATTTAAAATATTTGCCAGAAGAATTTTTTGAGGCTGAATTACTTAAGACTATTAAATGGTATTTGTATAATAATGAATGGTGTCAAGGATTCTCAGACGGCTCATATCAGGGTGAAAGATTGGGCTTAATGGGAGAATTAAAAATATGAAAGGAATTGTCCTAGCTGGTGGCTCAGGGACTCGCTTATACCCATTAACAAGTGCTATATCCAAACAACTACTGCCTATATATGATAAGCCAATGATTTATTATCCAATTTCAGTTTTAATGTTGGCTGGTATTAGAGAAATATTAATTATAAGTACCCCTAAAGACCTACCATTATTTAAAAAAATTTTTGGAAATGGCTCTCAATTTGGTATTTCATTAAGTTATGAGGAGCAACTCTTGCCAAATGGAATAGCTGAGGCATTTATAATTGGTGAAGAATTTATCGGAAATGATAGTGTTAGTTTAATTCTTGGGGATAATATTTTTTATGGACAAGGTTTTAGCGAAGCTATTCAAAAGAAATCTTCTAAAAATATTGGAGGTACCATATTCGCATATAGAGTTTCAAATCCTGAAAATTTTGGTGTTGTTGAGATTGATTCTGATGGTTTGGCAATTTCTATTGAGGAAAAGCCAATAACTCCTAAATCTAACTATGCTGTAACTGGTCTTTATTTTTATGACAATGATGTGATTGATATTGCTAAGTCTATCAAACCCTCTGAACGTGGTGAATTAGAAATTACCTCGATAAATAAAGTTTATATGGATAGAGGCGCTTTGAATGTTGAGATATTAGGAAGGGGTTTTGCTTGGCTTGATACTGGAACTCATGTATCTATTTTAGAGGCTTCACAATTTGTTTATACACTTGAAAAACGTCAAGGTTTCAAAATTGCATGTATTGAAGAGATTGCTTTGAGAAATAAATGGATTACTAACGAAGAAATGGTTGGACATATAAAATTACATTCTAATAATGAATATGGTCAATATTTAAAGCTAATTTTAGCAGAAGATAATTAAAGGAAAATATGAATGATTGTTTAATATGTAAGAGTGAGTTTACCCCATTTGTTGATTTTGGAGATATGCCCATAGCAAATGCATTCTCTACAAAAAAAGAGTTAGAAGATGAGTATAAATTTCCAATGAAAGTTGGATTTTGTAGTAATTGTAAAATGGTCCAACTGGTTGAGCAGCCTGATCGAGAAAGAATGTTTCATGATAATTATGCTTTTTTCTCCTCTACTTCAAATTATATGAAAGACCACTTTAAGTTATTTACAGAATCAGTCTCAAAACTTCAAGATTTGGATGAAAACTCTTTTGTAGTTGAGATTGGCTGTAATGATGGAATTCTTTTACAAAATTTTATTATTCAAAATATTCCATCTCTTGGGATTGAGCCATCTAAAAATGTTGCAGAAGTTGCAAAAAATAAGGGTATAAATGTTTTAACTGAATTTTTTGATCAGCCTTTAGCAGAAGGTATATTGAAAAAATATCAAAAGGCCGATGCAATCTTAAGTGCAAATGTAATGTGCCATATCCCTTATATGCACTCTATATATGATGGAGTTAAAACCCTTTTAAAGGATGATGGTGTTTTTATATTTGAAGATCCTTACCTTGGTGAAATTATTGATAAAACTTCTTTTGATCAGATATATGATGAGCATGTGTTTCTATTTTCAGCGTTATCAATAAGTCATCTTGCTGATATGCATGATCTTGAGTTAATTAATGTAGAGGCACAAATAACCCATGGAGGCTCGATGCGCTACACATTAGCACATAAAGGTATGAAGACTGTATCTCAAAATGTAATAAATTTAATCGATCAAGAGAAAAAACTTGAACTAGATAATAATAATTCTTACCAAGGATTTGCAGATAGTGTCAATAAAATTAGGGATGATTTAATGACTCTTTTAATTAATCTTAAGGCTCAGGGTAAAAAAGTTGTTGGTTACGGTGCCACTTCAAAAAGTACCACAGTAACTAACTACTTTGGAATTACACCTGATTTAGTAGAGTCCATTTATGATACTACTCCGATCAAGCATAATAAATTATCACCTGGAGTACATATCCCTGTTTTGCCATATGAGGGATTTCAAGAAAGTAATCCAGACTATGTTCTACTTTTTGCTTGGAATCATGCAAAGGAGATTATGAAAAAAGAGCAAGATTTTATGTCTAATAATAAATATTGGATAACCTATATTCCTAAAGTAAAGGTAGTTTAGTTTTGATACCTTGCGCTAATCCATCTGCTCAGTTCCAAAGCTATAAATCAGATATAGAAAAAGCTGTCCTTAATGTAATGAGAGGTAATAGCTATATCTTGGGTAAGGAAGTATCAGCTTTAGAAGAAGAATTTGCTGATTATATTGGTACAGATTATGCAGTAGGAGTTGCAAATGGTACTGATGCAATTGAAATTGCCCTTAGAGCATTAGGGGTTGGTCAGGGAGATGAAGTTATTACTGTGTCCCATACGGCTATTGCAACAGTTGCTGCTATTGAAGCAACTGGAGCAACTGCTGTATTAGTCGATATTGAGCCATTGTTTTATACCTTAAATCCAGCACAACTAAATCAGGTTTTTAGTAAGAAGACTAAAGCTGTTGTTGCAGTTCACATATATGGACAGTCTGTTGATTTGGATTCAATTTTATCTTTTTGTTTAAATCATAATTTATTTTTTATTGAAGACGCTTCCCAAGCGCATGGCGCAAAGTATAAAGGAAAGCGCTTAGGAAGTTTTGGCGACTTTGGGTGCTTTAGTTGTTACCCGACTAAAAATTTAGGAGCAATAGGAGATGCGGGATTAGTTACCACAAATGATAGTAATTTTGCTAAAAAAGTTCGAATGATTAGAGAGTATGGATGGATTAATCGAAAGAGCATCATTGCCGGAAGAAACTCAAGGCTAGATGAGCTTCAAGCTGCAATATTAAGAGTCAAACTTAAGCATTTAGATTCAGATAATAATAAAAGAGTTTCTCTAGCTGAGTACTATAGTAGTAAATTATCTGAGTTTCCAATTACGGTTCCCTTAAGAAGACTTGAGGGAGAGCCTGTATTTCACTTATTTGTTATTCAAGTCGAAGACCAAAAAAGCCTCTTAATGCATTTAAATCAAAAAGGTATTCAAGCAGGAGTACATTATTCTTTACCAGTCCATCTTCAGCCAGCTTATTTAAATCGCTTATCAACCTCAGATGATATGAGCACAACAGAAAAATTGGTTCAAAAAATTATTTCGTTACCCTTATATCCAGAATTATCAATTAATGATGCTGATATAGTGATAAATGAAATTGGTGATTTCTATCAGAATAAACTATGAAGATTATTAAAACATCTTTAGAGGGATTTGTGATTATCGAGCCTGATTTTTTTCAGGATGAACGGGGATTTTTTTTAGAGAACTATCATAAAGAGCGCTATAACAATTTAGGAATTGAGGATGAATTTTTGCAAGAAAATCATTCACGCTCGAAAAATAATGTACTGAGAGGGATGCATTATCAAATTAATCAACCTCAAGCACAAATTGTTACAGTTATTAGAGGAAATATTCTTGATGTAGTTGTGGATCTCCGAATAGATTCAAAAACATATGGTAAGTGGGAAAGCGTTGAATTAAGCGATAATGGGCCTAGGCAGGTATATATGGCTCCTGGTTTTGCGCATGGATTTCTTGTTATAAGCGAATGGGCGGATTTACATTATAATGTAAGTAGAAATTATAACCCTAGTGATGAGGGAGGAATTTTATGGAATGATCCAGATGTAAATATAAATTGGCCTTCTAATAGTCCAATAGTATCAGGCAAAGATCAAAAATTAAACTATTTTAAGGACTTATGATTTTTTTTAAGACTTTAGAATTACTTATCTTAATATATATCTCTAAGAAAAAAGATTATGATTCGTAATTTTAATGGTGATTTAATCAAGTTTGATATAGATCAAATACCTATATTAGATCTTGTTTTAAATTACTTTAAGATGAACTCTATCGATGAAATTTTTTTAAAATTAAATAATGAAGAGTTATATAAAAAATTATACAAATTAGAAAAAACTGAAAAATTTTCAAATTGTTATAAGAGTCTAGTAAAAATTATAGCAAAAGAGCTTGGCAATGATGACTTCTATTTTCAAAGAATTCCATCATTTAGAGCACATAGAGTAGAAGAAAAAACTGTGGATTATCATACAGATGTGATGTATGGCCACGGTGAGAATGTTTTAAATTTTTGGGTGCCACTTAGAGATACAAATGCCTTTAATTCACTTTGTTTATCAGATAAAAACAAAAATGAATTTTTATTAAAAAGATATGAGGATGAAAGGTTATCTATTAAAGATGCCAATAAATTTTTTAGAGATAATTCAAACCCTTGCCTAGCTCGCTATGGAGAAATAATAGTTTTTCGAAGTGACAGGATTCATGGGTCTGAAGTTAATAATTCAAATCAAAATAGACTATCTTTTGATTTTAGAGTCTTACCATCTAATTCTAACCCAGGCACAAAATCTCTTGATGATTTTTATGTAAGTAACATATCTCATACTAAGCAATTCCTAAAAAAAACACCATGTATTTTTTATTTGCATAAGAGAAATCCTATCATGAAGAATTGTAGCCATTATGTGCAAGACGAGATTAATAAAATGTATGCAAATGAAAATAGCCTAATTCATAATGGTCTTGCAGAAACTGAAATTTATGGTAAGAATCACTACCCTGTGATTTTTCATTTTGTTAATGAAAAAATAATTGACAATATTGTTATGGCAAGCATTTTATGCTTACCTAGTAGCTTTAAATTAAGAAATGAGTTAATAATATTAGCAAAAAATAATAAAGTTGTTTTGCATTTCAGCATGGAAAATACAAAAAACATAAATCTCTCTATTGATGAAATTCATAAATATTATGAATATTTATTAAATGCTGAAAAAATTCTTAATACATAGTTATTTAAATGCTGCATAATTTTAAAAATAAAGTTATCGTAGTCACTGGAGGAACTGGTTATATTGGCTCTTCATTAATAGCAAGATTAAGAGGTAAAACTAAAAGATTAATATGCGTTAGTAGGAAAAATCTAAAGCCAAATAAAGGAGTTGAGAATTGGAAGTTAGATATTACTGACTATACTAGCTGGAAAAAGATAGTAAGTGAGGCTGATATTATCTTTCATTTAGCTTGTAATACTAGCATTTATGATGCTGAAAAGAATCCTTCAGAAAACGTAATGATTAATTTACTCCCAATAACTTTACTAATTAACGCTTCTAAGGAATTATCTCGTATTCCAAGAGTTGTATTTGCTTCAACTGCTACAGTTTATGGATTAACTGATAGTAATCTTACAACAGAAAAAGTTCATCCAAATCCTATTACTTTTTATTGTTTACATAAGTTTTTTGGAGAAAAAAAACTCACTATGGCAAATCAGAACAATGTTATTAGAGGTATTTCTTTGAGGTTATCGAATGTCTATGGTGTAAGTTTAAATGAAAGTTCACTAGAAGGCAGGGGAATAATTAATAAAATTACTAAAATGAGCATTGATGGACAAAATCTTCAAATATATGACAAGGGAGAATATTTGCGTGACTATATTTATATAGATGATGTAATCAATGCATTTTTATATGCTAGTTTTATTGATTCAAATAAAACAGTTTTTAATGTTACAAGTGGTTTTGGAACCTTATTAAAAGAGGTATTTTTGTTAGTTTCAAATAAGGCATCAAAATATACAGGAAATAAAGTTAATATAAACTCTGTTGAATGGCCAGAGGAAGCTGATGAAATTGATAAAAGAAATTTTGTTGGTTCTAATTCACTATTAAAGTCACAATCTTTATGGAGCCCAACTGTATCATTGGACAAAGGTATTGATTTATTAATAAATTATTATGTCAAAGAAAAAAATAATGAAGCAAGTTAAGCTTGTGACGCTTCAGTCTTATCAAGAATCTAATGGTGATTTGGTTATCGCAGAGTCTTTGAGTAATGAAATTCCATTTGCTATTAAAAGGGTATTTAATGTTAGAGCATCGAATATCAATGATGTTCGTGGAAAACATGCTCATAAACTATGTTCGCAATTATTAATATGCACTAATGGCGCCATTGAAGTTTATTGTGATAATGTTTTAGAAACTAAACTTTTTCATCTGAATAAAGCTAATTTTGGATTGTTAATCCCACCTGGGGTTTGGTCAGAGCAAAAATATGTATCAGAGAATTCAGTATTAACAGTTTTATGTGATCAGTTTTATGATGAAAATGATTATATCCGTGACTATGAAGAATTTAAGCTTTTTTTAAACAACAAAAATGGGTGAAAAATTGAAAATTATTGTAACAGGAGCAATTGGCCATATAGGTTCTTATATTATTCGTGATCTTGGAGAAAAATTTCCTAGAGCAGAAATTGTAATGATTGATAATATGATGACTCAAAGATTTCCTTCTCTATTTAACCTTCCTAATAAATCAAACTATTCTTTTATCGAAGGTGATGTAAAAAATATTGATTTAAATAAAATATTTAAAGGTGCTAATGTTGTAATTCATTTGGCAGCTATTACTGATGCTGCTGGAAGTTTTGATAAAGCTGAAGAGCTTGAAGCTAATAATTACCAATCTACTTTGAAGGTTGCTATTGCTTGTATTAATTCTGACGCCTCATTAATTGCTATATCATCTACTAGTGTCTATGGTACTCAAAATGATGTAGTAGATGAGGATTGCCTAGAGAGTGAGTTGCAACCCCAAAGTCCATATGCTGCAACTAAACTAAAAGAAGAAGAACTAATAAAGAGTCTTGTTATTGATAAAGGTTTGAAGGCAGTGCATTGTCGATTTGGAACCATTTTTGGCTCATCACCAGGTATGAGATTTCATACAGCTGTTAATAAATTTTGCTGGCAAGCAACCATGGGACAACCTATTTCGGTCTGGAGAACAGCTTACGATCAAAAACGTCCTTATTTAGACTTAATTGATGCTTCTAATTCGATTATGCATATAATTGAAAACAATATTTTTGATGGTCGAATATATAATGTTCTGACTCAAAATTCTACTGTAAGAAATGTGGTAGATATAATACGTGAGTTTATTCCAAGCTTAGAGGTGGAATTTGTAGATACGAAAATTATGAACCAATTATCTTATGAGGTTCTGTCTGATAGATTCAAGTCTACTGGATTTGTTTTTTCAGGTGAGTTAAAAAGAGGAATTAGAGAAACTATCTTTTTATTAAAAAGTGCAAACAAAAATTAGCCAACTATATAAAGATAAGACAATCTTGATTACAGGGGGTTCAGGATATATTGGATCTAGCCTAACAAATCAACTTTCTGAGATAGATTGTAATTTAAAAGTTCTCACAAGATCTTCTTCATGGAGGCCTAAAGCTAAAAATGCAAACTTAGTTCTTATAAGTGGTGACGTATCAGATTTTAGTTTTTGGGACACAATTTTAGACGATGTAGATTATATTTTTCACCTTGCTTCTGTAGAAGAAGATATAAACAATTATAAGCGTGAGATTGAGATTAATGCTATATCAATTCTACATTTACTCAATGTATGTAAGAATAAGGATTTATCTCCAAAAATAATATTTGCAAGTTCCGCAAATATATTTGGTAATGCTAGCAGCTTACCCATTAATGAAGATTTTTCGGATAACCCAGCATCTTTATGGTCTATTAATAAACTATTGGTAGAGCAATATCTTAAATTATATTATTATAAATTTAATATTAATTCAGTATCATTACGCCTTCCTAACGTTTATGGAGTAGCTTCAAATATAGAGACTAATAATCGGACAGTAATAAATAATGTTATTTCTAGTGCGCTAAATGGAAAGGAGTTATTGCTTTATAAGAATCATAATTGCATAAGGGATTATATTTCTATTGATGATGTAGTGAGTGCATTTTTATTTGCAGGGTCTATGAAAAAAAATATTCTTAAAGGACAATTTTATGTAGTTGGAAGTGAAGAGGGGAATTTAATTTCTGATGTATGGGGCTTAATTTCTAAAATAGTTTCAAAAAAAATAGGAAAAATAGTTACCATTAAGAATGATGCATCCGTACAACTTGAGCCTATGGAATTAAGAAATTTTGTTGCTGATTCATCAAATTTTAGAAATTTAACTGGATGGAATTCTAAAGTTTCATTAGAAAAAGGTATTAAGATTACTGTGGATAAAATTTATGACAGTCCAGTTACTAATATTTAATGAAATTATGAATAAATTTGTTAATTATTTTAAAATTAATTTACTTAACTTTTTAATCAATAAAAAATTGTAATGACTATCTCTGAGTCATTAAAAGTCGATCATGAATTCTTACCATCTCTAGAAGATGCTTATGATGATGAAATTATTATTAGTATTATATTGGATTGTTTTTATGATCTTAATTATATAAAGCAGTCTATAAAGTCTGTTATTGAGCAAGATTACAACAATGTTGAATTATGCCTTGTTGATAATGGAGCTTCTGATGACATTTCAGCTTTTCTCAGGAAAATTCATGCTTCTAGTCAAAATACTTCATTAATTATCTATAAAGAAAACCAATTTTCCTGGAGTGATAGAGAAAAAAATGTTGCAATTTGTTGGAATGCAGCTCTTATGCATTGTAAAGGGGAAATTATTTCTCATTTAGGGCATGATGATATTTTGTCAAAAAATTATGCTGGAAAAATGGTAAAACTATTTGCAGATAATTCTAATTGTGTAACGGCTGGACCTTTACCAGTTAGTATTAATGCTTCAGGCGAATTAAACAAATCTTCAGAGAATGGTGGGGGAGATTTTTTAGCATCAAATAATCGTCCAAGATATATTGAGGGCAAAAAAGTTGCTCTTGACTATGTAAAAGGCTCACCTGAGAGAATGTTTGGTGCGCCTGGTGAAATTCTTGCTATCCGAAAAAGCATATTATTAGAGTATTCTGGATATGAGCAAGGAATTGATATGCTTCAAATCTTAAAATATTCTATTCATGGTGATATTGGTTTCGATCCAGAGGCT
>Ga0209482_1002373_pt1 | contig 11780 bp, 10 predicted proteins | sample CoawatmetaG10DNA_FD_187512 | JGI IMG/M metagenome (GOLD analysis project Ga0209482, IMG submission 187512) | Marine microbial communities from the West Antarctic Peninsula - Coastal water metaG104-DNA (SPAdes) (version 2) | ecosystem: Environmental > Aquatic > Marine > Coastal ...
GCTTAATAAAAAATATATTGATAGCAATAATGATATGTATAGTATTTTACCTTTGGCATTTGCAGCAGTAAGAGAGGCAAGTAAGAGAACGCTTGGACTTAGACACTTTGATTCTCAAATGCTTGGTGGTATCTCACTAGCAGAAGGAAATATTGCAGAAATGAAAACAGGTGAAGGCAAGACATTGGTAGCCACTCTTCCCGCATATTTAAATTCAGCAATTGGTAACAAAGCTATTCTAGTCACTGTTAATGATTATTTAGCAAAAAGAGATGCTGAATGGATGAGGCCTGTGTATGAATTTCTTGGGCTGAGTGTAGGTATTATTGGATCGAATCAAGAGCTTCAAGAGAAAATTGATGCGTATAAAAGCGATATTATTTATGCAACTAACAATGAATTAGGCTTTGATTATCTTAGAGATAATATGGCTCACTCACCAGAAGAAAGGGTTCAGTGCTCATTAGATTTTGCGATTGTAGATGAGGTGGATTCAATATTAATAGATGAAGCTAGAACTCCTTTAATAATTTCTGGTCCTTCTTCAGAAAGTTCTGAAATGTACAAACAAATTAAAAAGTTTATACCAAGATTAAATATACAAGAGCGAGAAGAAACAGATGAAGACCCTCTAGAGGATGGTGAAAGGGGGCATTATTTAATTGATGAAAAAAATAGAAGCGTTGAATTAACTGATGATGGATATGTTCTTGTAGAAGGGTTATTGGAAGATGCGGAAATTATTGGCGCATCAGATGGCTTATATTCAGTATCAAATTTAAAGATCATGAAATTTGTTCAAGCAACCTTAAGAGCTAATTTCTTATTTAAGAAAAATGTTCACTATCTAGTTAGAGATAATGAAGTCTTATTAATTGACGAGCATACGGGCAGGACTATGCCTGGAAGAAGAATGAGTGAGGGAGTTCATCAAGCTCTTGAATGTAAAGAAAATGTATCAATTCAACGAGAGTCACAAACACTTGCCTCAACGACATTCCAAAACTTTTTTAGGCTGTTTTCAAGGCTTTCAGGGATGACTGGAACTGCTGATACTGAAGCTTTAGAATTTAATCAAATATATGGCTTAAGTGTAATAATTATTCCTACCAATGTTCCTATGGCAAGGGCTGATCATAATGATTTAGTATTTCTAACAACAGATGCTAAATACAAAGCACTTGTAGAAGAAATTGCCATACTTAGAGAAAAATCAGCACCAATATTAGTTGGTACAGTTTCAGTAGAGTCCTCAGAAGAGGTTTCAGAATACCTGAAGGGTAAAAAAATACCACATCAGATACTAAATGCAAAACATCATGAAAAAGAAGCTGAGATTATTGCCAACGCCGGCAAACCGGGGATGGTAACAATTGCAACAAATATGGCAGGAAGAGGAACTGATATTGTTTTAGGTGGAAAAAAGGAAGATCAAACAGATGATGACTGGAAGAAAGGTAATCTAAAGGTCTTGGAAGCAGGTGGCTTGCACATATTAGGGACAGAAAGACATGAGTCAAGAAGGATAGATAACCAGTTAAGAGGGAGATCAGGAAGACAAGGGGACCCAGGCTACTCAAGGTTCTTTCTATCCCTAGAGGATGATTTATTAAGATTATTTATCTCAGATAGCAGAAGAGCTCTTTTTGATAAGATAGGAATGGGTGACGATCATATTGAACATAAAATGTTATCAAGGGGGATTGAAAATGCTCAAAAAAGAATTGAAAGTAGGAATTTTGATGCACGTAAGAACCTACTTGAATATGACGATGTTTCGAATGATCAAAGGCAAGCTATATACTCATTGAGAAATCAACTGCTTGAAGAAGATGATATTAGCGGCACAATTGCTAGTTTAATAAAAGAGCAATTTCAGAATGTATCAAATTTATATATTCCAGAAGAATCTATTGAATCTCAATGGAAAGCAGCTGATCTTGGAGCTTTTCTTGAAGAAACTTATCGAGTTAAGATGAATATAGTTGACCAAATTAATAATGATAAAAAATTATTACCTATTTCAATAGCTAATAAGGTTATTGAATATGCAGAGTTGGAATATAAGAAAAAATATGAAGTATTAGGTCAAAATAGATTGCTCTTAGAAAAACAGGTAATGCTTCAAGTTTTAGATGTTCATTGGAAAGAGCATTTAGCAGAGATAGATCATTTAAGAAATAGTGTTGGGCTAAGAGCTTATGCTCAAAAAAATCCTAAAAACGAATTTAAAAGAGAAGCATATTCAATGTTTGAGTCTATGCTGGAAGAGATAGATAGTGAAACTATTAGAATTCTTTTCTCCTTACAAATCTCTGCTGATGAGGCTATTGAGTCACTTAGTACAAACAAAAATAATTCTGAAATGATTATGAATAAAGAGGAGGTCTCCTCCGGAATAAATAATGAGAATAATTCGGAGATTAGTCAGAAGGAACAGCCAAAAACTATAATTAGAGAAGCCCCCAAACTTGGTAGAAATGAAATATGTTGGTGTGATTCTGGCAAAAAATATAAGCATTGTCATGGAAAATAAACCTAAAATAATTTCACATCTGGTAGCAATATCAAATAATAATGTTATTGGGGTTAATAATAACCTTCCGTGGAATTTAAAAAGCGACCTAGCCCACTTTAAAGAATATACATTGAACAAAAGTATTATCATGGGCAGAAAGACATATGAGTCGATTGGTAGACCTCTTCCTAATAGAAATAACGTAATAGTGTCTAGAACTATTCAAGATATTCCCGGTGCATATGTGTATTCTGATCTTGAAAGTGCTATTGAGTATGTTGATGCTAAAAATATATCAGAAAATATAGAAAACGAGATTGTTATAATTGGAGGGGGCTATCTCTTTAGGGAAACGATTAAGTCATTTAATAAACTTGTTCTAACTAGAGTAGATTGCGAAATTGATGGAGATATTTTTTATCCCGATATCGACTTTAGTAAATGGAAACTTACCACCTCCTCTTCGTTTAAAGGTGATGCAGAGAATGATTATGACTTCAAGATAGAGGAATGGCTAAAACTATGAGTTTTGTTCTATAAACTCTCTTCTTAGCTCTAAACTTTTGACTCTAATTTCTTCATTCTCAGTGTACTTAATCCAGTTATTTGCAGTGGTCTTAACGGATTTACTCTCATCTCTTGCAGCTATTCTGAATTCTTTCTTAGCCTCATCAAATTTTTGTAGCTCAAAGTAAACTTGCCCTAAAGTTAAATGGACTTGAGATGTATTATTTATATCACCCTTTTTAAGTCCTTTTTTGATTGCAGAAACTGCTAAATCGAGCTTATCTTCAAATAAATATAGATTACCTAGAAGGACATAAGCCTTTCCATCTTTAGATAGTTTTGATGCTTGCTCTAGAACAGGAATAGCCTTATCAATTTCTTGAGCCATTCTCCATGAATCTGCAAGAAGCTTAAGATTTTTATAATTATCCTTTACGACTGGAACTATTGTTTCTTCTTTTGTCTTGTCATTGACTATCGTTATCATTTTTTTCTGTCCTGCAACCAAAACATTTGCAGCCCAAAATGGATTATCATTTAATAACAATAATTGAGCTAAAGCTAAATACTCGGATTCCTTATCAAGGAAATCTTTTGCATAAGCTGCTTTAAGAGTAATCATATAGTCCCGCTCTCTATCTAACTGACCGTAAGTTCCTCCCAATTGGATAAAGTATATTTTCTTTGGGTAAAGATTTACCAATATTTCATAGATATCAGCTTGAAGAAGTAGAGATTTTTTTTCACCTATTTGCTTCTTCATCTCACCAATACAAGCGGCCACAATTACATACCAGTTTTCTTTAGGTTTGTAGCCTTCTGCTTCGGCCATAGTAATAGCTGTTTCCATGGATGATTTTGCTTTTTTATAATCACCAAGCTGAAAATAGGCTTGGCCTAATAGAGACCATGATTGAGCAGTTACTGTTTCTACTTCATCCATCCATTGAAGAATTAACCTAACTCCTTCTTTATAATTTTCTTGAACTAGGTTTAGCTGGGCTAGGGTTAAAATAGCAGAAACCCTCAAAGGCAGAGTAACCTCTGGCTCGTTAATTAATTTTACATAAGCCTCCATAGCTAGCTCATATTTACCATCTGAGAAATAAACATATCCCCATGAGTTCCACATGACAGATCGATCATAACTTTTTAGGTTATCAGAATCATTTCTTAGCTCAGTAAGAATTTGCACAACAGTAGCCATGTCTGGAGCTGGCTCTCCTTTATCATCTACCTCTTCTAGGGCCTCATAAACTTTAGCCATCTTTTTGGCTGTTTTTGAAGACAAGGCTCTTGCCTTTTTATACTTAATTTGTTTTTTATTTTCAGTATTTGAGGATTGAGCTTCTACAAAATTAGATGTGTATGTAAAAGAAAAAGCTAGAGCTGCAAATAGGTATAAGAATGAATATTTATTAAAGAAATTTCTCATTAGTTATCTTCCATTATAAATGTAAATCTGTGAAGAACTCCTTCGACTGAAGTTGCCTTCCCGTCAACAATTTTAGGCTTATATTTTAATTTTTGTGCAGCCCTGGTTGATGAGCTATTGAATATACTACATTGTCTAAATTCAGTATCAGGATTAGTGGGATCTCCACAGTAGCCCTCTAATGGTTTAGCATCTTCTACTGTTCCTGAAGATGTTATTGTAAAGGAAACAATTGCATACCCTTGAGTGCCTCTTTCTTGAGCTCTTCTTGGATAAATAGGCTGAACTTTAAATAAAGGTATGTACTCTCCGTCTCTGAAAAAACTTCCACCTGCTTTGAAATTTGCTTTTGGCTTAGCAATTGTTACATCTATACCAGTTAAGGGCTGAAGATCGAGTTCTGGCTGAGCAATATCTTCTGGTTGCTCTTCAGGCTTTTCTGGTTTATCAACGTCAGTCATGAAGGTATCTATTTGTCTTTCTGGCATTACTACATCGGTAAGTTTGACAGACTTATCTTCCTTCATACCACTATCCCCTAGTGAGATAAGCACTACCATTACAAAAAATAATGCAGTAGTAATAATAACTGAAAGGGCTATACCCGCAGCATACTTATTAGCATTGAATGCTCTATTGTATAAACTTTGTACAGGTTTAAATATTGAGCTAATTGATAAAATAATTTGATTCATAAAATATTATTTTGGTTCAGAGGCTAGAGATATTGCATTCACTCCTGCTTCACGAGCACCATCCATGACCTTAATAATAGTATCTGCCATTGCTTTTTCGTCTGCTTGGATTACTACTGAACCTTTTGGGTTATCTGCTAGTAACTTAACAACATTAGCCTTAACCTGGCGAACATCTATTCTTCTTCCGTCCATCCAAACTTCACCTGTAGGACCTACAGCAATTAATATAGCTGCATTTTCCTGTGTCTCAGCAGTATTAGAGTCTGGTCTATTAATTTCTAAACCAGGTTCCTTGATAAAATTAGCAGTAACAATAAAAAAAATAAGCATTATGAAAACAACATCCAACATTGGTGTTAAATTTATTTCATCGCTTTCTTCTTGAACTGCACTTGTTATAGCATTTCTTCTCATAAAAATTCCCCTAAATATCTCTTTTTATAATTTTATTAAGTTCGGTTTCGTGTCGTTTACTAGTACTTGTTAGGTATATGGTTGCAAATGAGCCTGATAACGCAGCGACCATTCCAGCCATTGTTGGAAGCGTTGCTTTTGAGACACCTCCAGCCATTGCCCTTGCGTCTCCGCCTCCATTGAATGCCATTACCTGAAAAACCTCTATCATTCCTGTTACCGTGCCTAGAAGGCCTAGCAAGGGAGCTAATACAACACATGTTTGTATAATACTTAGGTTCTTATTTATCTCTGACTTAGCTTGAGAAATCATCTTTTCTCTAATCTGAAGAGCATGCCAAGATTTTTTATCTGAACGCTCTTTCCATTGTTTTGCTAGAGTACCTACATATTCGTTATAGGCATGTGATAGGTACCATATTCTTTCGAAAATCATACCCCACATAAAGAAAACAAGAAGTGCAATTAACCAAAGCACGCTTCCGCCTTGCTCCATAAAGTCTCTTATGGATGAAAATGCTTCAGATATTGCAAATAGCATATTAATACTTATTTAGTTTCTGCTCTCTCAGCAAGAATACCTGTACTTTGCTCCTCAAGAATACTGATTATTCCTCTTGCAGATGACTGCGTGAAGGAATGAAGTAAACTTGTCGGAATAGCAACTAGAAGTCCTAACACTGTAGTAACAAGTGCTTGAGATATACCACCTGCCATCAATTTGGGATCACCTGTTCCATACAATGTAATCATTTGGAAGGTAACAATCATACCGGTAACCGTTCCTAAAAGACCTGCTAAAGGAGCTATGACTGAGATAATCTTAATAAATCCAATACCCATATCGATTGCTGGCCTTTCTGCCATAATTGCCTCGGCAAGCTTGAGCTCAAGGGTGTCGATATCTTTATTAAAGTTGTCTTGACCTACTTTTAATACTCTACCTAATGGATTTGAAGGATCTGCTGCTTTATTAGTAGTTTGTTTTCTAACTGCGGTTCCGGTGATGTATAAACTATACAACTTCCAGAATGAGAATATAACAGCTACCAAACCTACAGCAATAATTGCATAACCAACTTCTCTTCCTTGTTGAGCTCTTTCCATTAACGATGGTGTTTGGATAAGATTGGCAAGTAAACTTCCACCGGTAGGACCAGTTGGATCAACTCCAAACCTTACCTGTTCTCCAGCTTCTGCTTTTCCTACACCTTTTGCAGTTTTAGTAAATCTTCCTGCTGGCTGTCTTGGTAGAAATGCGTATTGACCTTTCGAAGACGCATATTCTAGATACTTTCCATCACATACGGCGTTGAATAAACCAACTCTGGTTACGTTACATTCTGAGGTTTCGCCATCAACGTCAATAACGTTAGTAGTAAAAGATACAACTTCACCACTAGCTATCATCTCTCTTTGAAGCTCATACCAAAGACCTTCAATTTCTCTAATAGTTGGTAACTCAGTAGTTTCTGACATTTTTCCTGTAAGACTATTTAAGAATGCAACTCTTTCTTGTCCATATTGAGCTCCAGTTAAAGATCCTGAGAACTGGACTGCGGCTTCACCTGCAGAACTTTGCAAATGACCAAAAAGCTCAACCAGTGATCCTAGCTCTTTCTTATAGGCTTCTTCCTTAACTCTTAAAATGTCTTCATTTTTTTTGTATTCTGTTTCTAACTTGTCAGCAATTTTCTCTTGACGAGCTAGTTCTCTTTTTTCTGCAGCTAAAATCGAAGCTTGTTTGTTCTTATTTGCTGTAAAAGCGTCTTCTCTTTGGGTGTTAGCTGCCTGTTCTTTAGTCTTACCTTCTTTAACAAGTGCAAGTAAAGCCTCAACAGTAGATATTTCTACGACCTCTTCAGAAGCGTCTTGTGCAGAAACAAAAGTGCTTAAGCCTAAAGAAAATGCTAATAAAAGTGGGAACATATATAAATTTCTCATTACACTTCTCCTTTGATGACTGGCATCATTAGCATATCAGTAGGAGCAAGCTTTTTAGCCATCCTTATGCCGTTTCTAATTGGTTTTCTGTAGCTTCCAGGAAGATCATCCCAAGTGCCTGTTTCATTATTCCATCTGCCGCTTGATTGCTCATCTTTCGTTTGATAGTACATGCCGATTCTTCCAACGACTAATATATTTACAACCGTTCCATCAGCAAGAGTATCCTCATACGTATCAATTTTTCTTCCGTACTCAGCCTCAATATTATAAGCCTCTAAAACCTGACGAACCTGCTCAGAAGCAGTTACCTTTGGTTTAGCTAGAGAAGATCTAACTAGATCAACTCTGTCTTGTCTTTCTTCTTTTCTAAAAGGAGTATCTAAGCCTATAAATGTTTCTAGACTTTCAAGCATTCTTTGTGCAAGAGGTGGTATCTGTCTTTGCATCACAACAACTTGAACAAGTTGCTCATCTAGCTGATCCATAAGATCTAGCTGTGCTTGGATTTGAATCCTTTTTTGCTTATTGTATAAAATAAGTCCTTCTACCTGTTTTGCAACAGCCTTCCATTCATTCACTATTTTATCTGCTTTTCTTTCAGTAGCATCAATATTTACTTGTGAAACTGCAGACAGCTTTTGATTTTCTCTTCCCACTTCTAAGACACTTTCCATGTCCTGAGCATTCATAAAATTAGCAACAGAAACCAGAACAAATAAATGAACTAAATTAAACTTCATCATAATAATCTCCCTATGTGAACGACATATTAACAGTCAAAAAACATAAATAAAACATTTTGTTACGATATTCTAGTTATTTAAAAACTGTTAATAGTTTTTAAATAGTTTTTTAAAATACATATAAGCATTAAGCCTATTAAATATGTGTTCTATTTTAAGTTAAAAAATAATCTTGGGGTTGTTGATTTATATTTTATATATTCCTCATTGTGACCCCATTTCTTATCACCCATATCCTCAAGCATTCTCACACCACTTACATAAACTAATAAAAGATAAGTAAATATTGGTGATATTAAAGTTAAGTACTGCCATCCACTTAAGGATGAAATAGATATAACAGCAACACCTAACCATAGAAGAATCTCTCCAAGATAATTAGGGTGCCTAGATTTAGCCCACAGGCCAGTTGTTATGAAGCTATCTTTGTTAGCTTCTATAGATCTAAATTTAGATTTTTGTTTGTCTGCAATAATTTCAATAGCAAAGCCAAATATAAATATTGCTACTCCTAAGTAAAAGAAAAGGTTAAGAATAATTCCACCTTCGGAAGAGATAGCTGTTAAGGCACACATTGAACACAATGAAACCCATAGGCCTTGGAGTGTCCATGTCATAAAAAATCTTGATGCAGAAGGCTTGATAGTTCTGAATCTTTTATCCTCTCCATCTTTTTTAATTCTTAAAAATAAGAAGGTTCCAAGCCTTATAGCCCAACTAGAAATTAAAAGCACAATGACTATATTTCCAATATTTACTGATGTTAATTTATCTGATGAGCTCATCAAGGTAAACCAAATTACAGTTAGGTAAGTAATGCTTCCCATTAGATCGTAAAATTTTTCAGTCTGAAAAACATAGGCTGGAATAAAAGCAATCCATTGAATTGCGAAAGCAATAAGAACTGCTTGGAGGACTAAGGAGCTTCCTGATGCATTTGCTATGGCAATAGCCACAACAAAAACAACAAAAGAAATAATAATATTAATTAATGATTTCATTAACTACCCCAACCGCATGCTCTGTTTTCATTCTGCTTATCTAGCCACTCCTTCAGTGGGCGATAGTAGTTCATTACAGATGTTCCGCTTAACTCTCTTGTGCCTGTGATCTTTTCGAAAGAGTCCTGCCATGGAACGCTTTGACCCATAGCCATAGTAGCAATTATTTTTTCTCCAGCCTTGGCATTTCCATAGATAGAGCATTCATGAAGCGGGCCAGAAAATCCTATTTCATTACATAATGATTCATGGAACTGATACTGCATAATTCTTGCAAGATAATATCTTGTATAAGGAGTATTAGCTGGCACATGATATTTAGCGCCTGGATCAAAATAGTCCTCAGACCTTTCAACAGGAGATGTGATTCCTTGATAAGACTCTCTCATATCCCACCAAGATTGGTTTAAATTATCCTCAGTGATGTCGCCGTTAAATACACCGGATCTCCACTTATCAAGCATTAATGCCCAAGGTATTACAACAACTCCTTCTAAGGCCTGTTTCATCAATAAACCTATTGCATCAGTTTTTGCATTTTCTGCTTCTGCCTCTGAGATAAAGCCAATCTTGTTTAAATACTCTGGAGTAATGGATAAGGTTAATAGATCTCCAAATGCCTCATGGAAGCCATCATTGGCTCCTCCTTGAAATAAGGTTGGCAAGTGGTTATATGCTTGGTAATAGAAAATATGTCCTAGCTCATGATGAATGGTTATAAAATCTTCTTCGTTTTTTTCTATACACATTTTAATTCTTAGATCGTTAGTTTCTGGATCAAGATTCCAGGCTGAAGCATGGCATACGACATTTCTATCGACAGGTTTGATAAATAGCGAGCGCTCCCAAAAGGAATCAGGAAGAGATTCAAATCCCATTGATAAGAAGAATTCCTCTGCTAGCTCCACCATATTTTTTTCATTAATTTCTTTGTCTTTAATAATTTGGGTTACATCCACTGAGTTGGAACTAGACTCTGTATAAGCAATGTCATAAATATTTCCCCACGTCTGTCCCCACATATTTCCGAGTAAGTGAACCGGCAATGGGCCTTCTAAAGAGACTTCCTCATCACCATATTTAGCATTAAGCTGACTTCTTACATGACAGTGCAGTGCCTCATATAGAGGCTTAACCTCTTCCCAGACCCTATCTGTCTCATCTAAAAATTTATCTGCTGGCATGTCATACTTACTGAACCACAAATCACTCAAGCCATCAAAACCTAGATCTTGAGAGCCTTGATTGCCAATTTCTACCATCCTCATGTACATTGGCTTCATAGGTTTTCCAATTTCATGCCATCCAGTCCATGCCTTTAATAACTCATCTGGATCACGCGAAGCATCAATAATATTTTCAAAGGCCTCTAAATCTAGGCATGTACCATCTTCATAACAATGTTTTCCGGTTCCATACATAGCTTCGAGTTTTGTAGAAATCTGAGAAAGCTCTCCGGCCAAATCTTCATCAAAAGGCGGTGGCATTACGAATGAGCTTTTTAAAAGTTCCAGCTTTCTTCTATCAGACACAGATACTTCTAAATTATTAAAAGTTGATGCCTTTCTTGATGTCTCCAAAGCCTCTAAAGTATTTCTCTTTCCATAGTCAGCAACTACTTTTTGAGAATCATAAGTAATAAAATTCGATCCTATCCAATAAGCAGAACTCGCTATTGGGCCCTCAATCTTATTCTCCTCTTCTACAGATGCTAGAAATAAATCTAGGTCATCTAATGACTGAGATTGTTCGCCAGTTGGTGCGCAAGAAGTTACAATTGCACTAATGGCAATTAACATAAATAATTTTTTCATAGTTTTCCTCGATAACTATTCATAAAATAACATAAATATATATTCAAAATGAAAATTTCAACTAATCAATTCAAAAATGGAACTAAGCTATTAATAGATAACTCGCCTTGCTCAATAATAGAGCATGAGTTTCATAAGCCTGGTAAAGGCCAAGCCGTTATGAGAGTGAAGTATAAAAACTTACTTACCGGAAATACTAACGATAAAACATTTAAGTCTGGTGAATCAGCTGAAACCGCTGATGTAGATCACAAAGATATGGAGTTTCTTTATACGGATGGTGAAAGCTGGCATTTTATGGACTCTGTTACGTTTGAGCAAATTGAAATTGGATCTTCTGAAATGGGCGATGCAAAAAAATGGCTTTCAGGTCAAGAGCCGTGTCAGATTGTTTTATGGAATGACCAGCCTATTCTTGTAGATCCTCCTGTGATAGTTGAACTTAAAATCACAAGCTCTGAGCCGGGTGTAAAAGGAGATACTGTTTCTGGTGCAACAAAACCTGCTGAATTGGAAACAGGCGTAATCGTTCAAGTGCCTTTATTTGTTAATGAAGGTGAAATAGTAAAAGTTGACACTAGAAATGCTAGTTATGTAGGAAGAGCAAAGTAATGATTGAAAGTATTAATTTAGAGATAGATAATTTTCTATCGCTAATACCAGATATCAGTAGAGAGCAAACTGAATCTATTAAAAAGAAATA
>Ga0209482_1002378_pt1 | contig 11773 bp, 9 predicted proteins | sample CoawatmetaG10DNA_FD_187512 | JGI IMG/M metagenome (GOLD analysis project Ga0209482, IMG submission 187512) | Marine microbial communities from the West Antarctic Peninsula - Coastal water metaG104-DNA (SPAdes) (version 2) | ecosystem: Environmental > Aquatic > Marine > Coastal ...
AACATTGTATGGGCTAATGGTGAAATTAGGACCTTCAGGAACCAGATAACCAATCGATTGCAGAAATATTTTGTAGGCTGAGAAATCAAAATTGACGCGGTTTGCAACGTGCCAGCAATCAATCTGCCCCTGCAGTGTTTTACGCTTTTTAAGAAGATCGCGATTAATAGGCGCATATTTGTGAATTATGTCAGCAAACTTCGACCAGAATATATCGGGATCAATCTCGGTGCCAGGGCAGACGTTAGCGGTGATTAGGTCATAGATTGGTGTGGCTATCTGCAGCCCTGACCGCTCAATGCGTTTGTTCATGTTTCCTCTCCGATATTTAGTTATATTAAACATGGATTTTATTAGATGCACTTTAATTTACCAATGCTTTCGCTATGATTTGGCTATTTAGTAGGGCTATTTAGCATCGTCACTTAGCGAACACAATACTAGGTGTTTTGAGTAGCCCGAACAGTGTCCCCACTTCCGGCTAGCGCAGTATTTCTTCGGAAACTGACTTAAAGGAACTCGAAGTGTCATAATTAAAAATAGTTAAATTTTATTATCTTCTAAGGTAACATCCGTCTTAATACGTTATCCTTTTTTCCAAAATGATGATAAAAAGCCATAATAATATGAAGTAGAATACAAAATAGCGTTACTTTAGCAAATATGCCATGCATGCTAACGACTAATTCTGCAGTACTTTCTGCTTTTTCAATAAATCTCGGAATGGAGAAAAGTCCAAAAAATGAGACAATACCACCTTTAGCCTGAACAATAGCTACTCCAACCGCAGGGAGAGCAAAAAGCAGTAAATAAAACAACATGTGCAGGCCGTGTGCTGCAAATGCCTGAAGATTACTGGCGCCGTCTGGCATCTCTGGAACTGGATTTTTAGCCCGCCAAGCGAATCGCAGGAGTATCAAAAATAAAATCACTAAACCCACTGAAAAATGGTATCCTCCGAGCCCCATACCCTGATAGGCCTCATTTTTAAAATTTCCCCCAAGCCAATATTGACCTAGAATAACAAAAAACATTCCCCAGTGGAATGTCTTTGCAACCCACCCATACGAACTAGTGCTGTTTTTATATGACATGGTATTTATTTTCCCCTGAGTATTTTAATGTAAATTTTTATAACCTCAATATGTTGTCATCGTCAACATATTTCCCTACTTTAGACGAAGTATCAGTATCTATATATTTGGTAACATATACCACGCTAGCATTAAACTCAGTAAATAATAGCAAATTAATGCTGCCAGCATCATTACAATTATAAAAATGATTTCCTTTGCGCTTACTTATTTTATCGACAAAGGGCATAAAATTGTTATCTATTACAGATATTCTCTTATATGCCTACTGGAAAGACAAAAATATGCCTGCATACCGATCAAAAACGTCAACCCACGGTCGCAATATGGCTGGCGCGCGCGCTCTTTGGCGAGCAACTGGTGTCACCGATCAAGATTTTGGAAAACCAATCATCGCTGTCGTAAATAGCTTTACTCAATTTGTTCCTGGACACGTTCACCTTAAGGACCTTGGCCAGATGGTCGCACGTGAAATTGAAAAAAATGGTGGAATTGCAAAAGAATTTAACACAATCGCCGTTGATGACGGTATTGCTATGGGCCATGACGGTATGCTTTACAGCCTGCCAAGCCGAGAAATAATTACTGATAGCGTTGAGTATATGATTAATGCCCATTGCGCAGACGCCATGGTTTGCATTTCTAACTGTGACAAAATTACTCCAGGAATGCTCTCCGCAAGCTTGCGTTTGAATATTCCAACAGTTTTTGTATCCGGCGGCCCGATGGAAGCCGGACGAACAGACAGCGTAAATCATGGCTTAGATCTGGTAGATGCTATCGTTGTGGGCGTCGACCCCAATATAGATGATGCAACTGTTAAAGAAATTGAGGAAGCAGCTTGTCCAACCTGCGGATCATGTTCTGGTATGTTTACAGCTAACAGTATGAATTGCCTCACAGAAGCTCTTGGCCTTGCACTTCCTGGCAATGGATCGGCCCTTGCTACACACAGTGACCGTAAAGATCTATTCTTAGGTGCAGCTAAGACTATAATGAATATTACAAAATCATATTATCATGAAGATGACGAAACCGTTCTTCCTCGGAATGTAGCCTCCTTTAAAGCTTTTGAAAATGCAATGACCCTTGACATTGCTATGGGTGGCTCCACAAATACAGTCTTACATTTGCTAGCTGCGGCCCATGAGGCTGAGTGTGACTTCACTATGAAGGACATTGACAGACTTTCTAAAAAAGTTCCTAATATATGTAAATTGGCGCCTGCTTCTGAAGATTTTCATATGGAGGATGTCCACCGTGCTGGTGGAGTTATAGCTATACTTGGCGAACTTGAAAAAGGCGGCTTTATCCACCAAAATTGTCCAACAGTTCAACGGAGGACCATTGGTGAAGTCATTGATTACTTCGACATAAACCGTCATCCACCAGAGGATGTTATAAAGTTTTACAAGGCCGCCCCTGGTGGTGTTCGCACAACAGAAGCATTTTCACAAAGTAAACGCTATGATGCCTTAGATCTAGACAGGGAAGAAGGCTGTATACGTTCTATTAAAAATGCTTATTCACAGGATGGTGGCCTTGCAGTATTATCAGGAAATATTGCTCTTGATGGTTGCATTGTTAAATCTGCCGGTGTTGCGAAAGAAAACTTCACCTTCAAGGGTCCTGCTCGCATATACGAAAGTCAAGATAGTGCCGTTGAAGGCATCACATCGGGCGAGGTTAAAGCTGGTGAGGCTGTAGTTATTCGTTATGAGGGACCTCGTGGTGGACCAGGAATGCAAGAAATGCTCTATCCAACGTCGTATCTTAAATCAATGGGACTGGGAACCTCCTGTGCCTTAATTACTGATGGTCGATTTTCCGGTGGCACATCTGGACTATCTATTGGTCATGTCTCACCGGAAGCAGCATCCGGAGGGGCAATTGCCCTCATTAAAAATGGTGATATAATTGAAGTTGATATTCCAAAACGCATCATACGTGTAGATATAAGCGACGGGGAACTTAAAAAAAGACGCGAAGCGATGGTCGCCCGCGGACCTTCATCATGGCAACCCAAAGAAATTCGGACACGCATAATTTCAAAAGCACTCAAAGCTTATGGCTTGATGGCAACATCAGCTGATAAAGGCGCAGTGCGCAGTTTAGATCACCTATAAGGATAAGCTATGACCGGCGACGTTGAATATAAACTTACCAAAAAGCTCTATGAAGAAAAAAAATCTTTTGTAACTAATTTAGAATGTTCAATTACGGGCAGAGATGATTATAAGGCTGGAGAAATTCACGGACTTTCCGAGGCCGGAAGACCACTTCTCGTACGTTATGATCTCGAAGCTATAAAAAATAGCGTTACCCGCGAAGAAATAGAAGCCCGCCCGGGCGGTTTTTGGAAATATCGAGAATTTCTTCCAGTCAATACTGCTGATGCAATGGTTAGTCTTGGAGAAGTTATGACACCGATCATGCCACTTAAGGCTTCTGTTCCAGATGGATGTGATGTGCTGGTGAAGGACGAAGGACGCTTGCCAACCGGATCATTCAAAGCAAGAGGTCTAGCCCTCGCGGTTGCGATGGCAAAAGAACTGGGACAAAATCATCTAGCAATGCCGACCAACGGCAATGCTGGTGCGGCGCTTGCTGCTTATGCTACTTATGCAGGACTTAAGACAACTATACTATGCCCAGATGACACCCCAATCGTAAACATTCGCGAAATTGAACTTCAGGGTGGTGATACTTATACAGTGAACGGGCTGATCAATGATTGTGGTAAAATTGTTTTAGAGGGTAAGGAAGAAATGGGCTGGGCTGACATATCAACCCTTAAAGAACCATATAGGATCGAAGGTAAAAAAACTATGGGCCTTGAGCTTGCTGAGCAGCTTGGTTGGGAGATGCCAGATGTTATTTTTTATCCAACAGGTGGAGGAACCGGCCTCATCGGAATGTGGAAAGCGTTTGATGAACTTGAAAAAATTGGTTGGATAGGAAGTAAGCGACCTAAGATGATTGCCGTTCAGGCAGAGGGTTGTGCCCCAATTGTCAGGGCATACGATGAAGGCGAAGAACATGCCCCACTTTGGAAAGAAGCATACACCCATGCATGGGGTATTCGCGTTCCTATCGCCGTCGGTGATTTTCTAATCCTGCGTGCAGTGCGTGAAAGCAATGGTTTTGCTATTTCTGTGAAAGAAGATCATATTTTTGACTGTCGCAATCGTGTTGCTAAACAGGATGGTATTCTTTTATGTCCGGAAGGTGCTGCTACGTTCGCTGCCTGGGAAATGGCACTTGAAAGTGGCAGTATTAGTAAAAACGATAAAGTTATCCTTTTTAACTGTGCTACTGGTCTTAAGTATCCAATGCCAGAAACGGTCCGGTTTCTTGATAAAGATCAGCCAATTAACTATACAAGATTTAAATAGGTTTAAATGTGAAGTTAGGTCAAAATCATAAATATGGCAATGAGCAGCCTACTAAAAGATATTTTTGCCGCTTTACAATTTTTAAAAATTAAGAATTCAGCCTATTTACAATGATTTTTTACGTTCGAGAGCTAAACACGATCCAATATAGTAAAACTATAATCATGGCTGTCTTTGTTTCCGGCCTGATGGTCCTCGCAAAAATTTTCAATCCATTCTTTTGAATCTAGATCTGGAAAACTGGTGTCACCAATAATACTTCCATGTATTCGAGTTAGATAAAGTCGGTTTACTATAGGTAGAAAAAGTTGATAAATTTGGGCACCACCAATCACCATCACTTCATTAACCTCTTTGGCCTTAGCCGTATCTTTTGCCACCTTAAGAGCCGAATCTATATTGTTAGCAATAATTACCCCCTCAGCTACAAAGCTTATATCTCGAGTAATAACAATGTTAACACGGCCAGGCAATGGCTTTCCTATACTTTCAAATGTTTTTCTGCCCATGATTACCGGTTTATTCATGGTAACTTTTTTGAAATACTGAAGGTCTGATGATATTCTCCAAGGCATATCATTGTCTTTACCAATAATACCATTTTCAGCAGCTGCAACAATAATGGATACCTTAATCATCAGACAGCTACCATGCCTTTAATGTGGGGATGGGCCTCATAATTATTCAATTCAAAATCTTCGAATTTAAAATCAAAAATACTTTTTACATCTGGATTTATTTTCATAGTAGGTAATACCATTAAATCTCGACTAAGTTGTAAATCGATCTGTTCCATGTGATTTAAATAAAGGTGTGCGTCACCAAAAGTATGTATAAAATCTCCTACCTCCAATCCACAAACTTGAGCAATCATCATATTAAGAAGGGCGTAGGAAGCAATATTAAAGGGGACGCCGAGAAATACATCGGCACTTCTTTGATAAAGCTGACAACTAAGTTTACCTTCAGCAACATAAAACTGGAACAGACAATGACAAGGCGGCAGAGCCATGTGGTCAACATCTGCAACATTCCAAGCACTTACGATCAAACGCCTGCTATCGGGGTTATTTTTAATCATATGAATAATATTTTTAATTTGATCAACCGTATCACCGTTTGGGGTTGGCCAAGAACGCCACTGATGTCCATAAACTGGTCCAAGGTCTCCATTTTTATCTGCCCAATCATCCCAAATACGAACCCCATTATCTTGTAGGTATTTGATGTTAGTATCCCCAGCAACAAACCAAAGGAGTTCATGGACGATTGACTTTAAATGAAGTTTTTTTGTTGTTAACATTGGAAAGCCTTCGGACAGATTAAATCTCATCTGGTGGCCAAAAATACTTTTAGTACCTGTACCAGTACGGTCACTTTTAGTTGTTCCTTCATCAAGGATCCGACGTGCGAGATCGAGATATTGTTTCATGTGCATCCATTCTCATATTTTAATCAATTATATGTATTTTGCACATTATTTTACTCAAATCTATTTAAATCTTAAGCATTAAAGCTTATACATAACGAGTCGGGTAACCGACTACGGCAATAAACTGATATATGGAATAAACGTATCGGACCCGGGGGCGGTACCCGGCGCCTCCACCATTACATTAAGTCACTGATATTTAGACTTTTATGGGGGCGAAATAGGATCGACGTGCGCAATAAAGATATACCTTTTGCTCAGTATGACACCTCTGTAACGGGTCAAAACTTGTAAATGCAAACGATAATGAAGCATTTGCTGTAGCTGCCTAGTAGGTTAGTTACGCGGGGTCCGGTAGGCACCTAGCAACAGAAGCCTACCACTTCTCACCTAATTTAATGGTTTGAATTGTTTGCAAAATGACTCGCCCCCTAAGCAAGTTGCAGCTATAATTTATTCTTATAAGAGTCGTGTTAATTAAAAAAAGTAATAATAAAAATGTCCGATGGTATTATAAATTATGATGAAATGGTTCAGACTGCTTTAATCGGTGTGGTGCGTGATATCCTCAAAGATACAAAAAAAAATGGCCTCCCTGGAGAACATCATTTCTATATAACATTTCAAACCACTCACCCTGATGTAAAAATACCACCTTATTTAAGGGAAAGGTATGAAGAGGACATGACTATTGTCATGCAAAACCAATTCTGGGATTTATTGATTGATGATGAACATTTTGAAATATCATTAAGTTTCAATCGTAATAAGGAGCACCTTTCTGTACCTTTTGAAGCATTACTTGGTTTCTTTGACCCCAGTGTTGATTTCGGGCTTCATTTTAATTCTGACCTTGAAACGACCATTGAACTTGCCGAGACTGAAGTCACGGGAGAAAATACTACACAGAAAGTCCAAGATAGCGTTGTAAGAGACAACCCTAAAAAAGATAATATTGTTACTCTGGATGCCTTTCGTAAAAAATAATAATACTCTAATTATCTGGAACCATATTAATGAAATTCCCAAAATATACGGATATGTATGCTCAAGGAGAGAGCGATACTCAGTACAGAAAAGTTACATCAGACTATGTTTCCACCATAACTGTTGATGGACAAGAAATTTTAAAGATAGAACGTGAAGGCCTTCGCCTATTAACGGTCGAAGCTATGCGAGATATTTCCCATTTATTACGTACATCACATTATGAGAAACTTGCTAAAATACTTGATGATCCAGAAGCATCAGATAATGACCGTTTTGTTGCCAGAGAACTTTTTAAAAATGCTAATATTGCAGCTGGTATGGTGCTTCCGAGCTGTCAAGATACTGGGACCGGTATCATTATGGGCAAAAAAGGACAGTTCGTCTGGACCGATGGCGACGACAATGAAATACTTAACCAAGGCGTTATTGATACTTTTACACAAAATAATCTTCGGTACTCTCAGTTAGCACCAAAAAGCTTATTTGAAGAAACAAACACTAAAACAAACGGGCCTGCACAAGTTGATATTTACGCTACTGAAGGCAATGAATATCATTTTCTTTTTATCGCCAAGGGTGGTGGTAGTGCTAACAAGACATTCCTATACCAACAAAATCCTGCGATCTTGCGTGAAGATAAGCTATCAGAATTTCTTGATGAAAAAATACGAACACTTGGAACCTCTGCGTGTCCACCTTACCACCTTGCAGTTGTCATCGGCGGCCTTAGTGCGGAACAAAATCTTAAAACTGTGAAAATGGCAAGCACCCATTATCTAGATGACCTTCCCACCGAAGGGAGTGATTTTGGCCAAGCAATACGGTGCCCAGAGATGGAAGAAAAAATTCTTAAAATGACCCAAGCCTTTGATATAGGAGCCCAATTTGGGGGTAAATATTTCTGCCATGACGTTAGGGTTATCCGAATGCCCCGACATGGGGCATCCGTGCCGATAGGTATCGGCGTATCATGTTCAGCTGATAGACAGGCTAAAGGTAAAATTACCAAGGACGGTATTTTTATAGAACAACTTGAGCGTGACCCGGCTCGCTTTATGCCCGATACTGAAAAAGATACTTTAAGCAGTGATGTGATAAAAATTAACCTTAACAGACCAATGGATAAAGTTCGCGCTGAACTTAGCAAACACCCTGTGCGCACAAGGTTATCACTCACAGGTACCATAGTCGTCGCTCGAGACCTTGCACATGCCACTATCCTTAAAAAACTTGAAGATGGCGAGCCAATGCCCAATTATCTAAAAGACTACATCGTATATTATGCTGGGCCGGCTAAAACACCAGAGGGATATGCCTCTGGCTCCTTTGGTCCCACTACAGCGGGTCGTATGGATAGTTACGTCGAAACCTTTCAGGGAGCGGGCGGCAGCTTGGTAATGCTCGCTAAAGGTAATCGCAGTAATCAGGTTACCGATTCTTGTAAAAAATTTGGAGGATTTTACCTTGGTTCTATTGGTGGCCCCGCAGCCATCCTTGCTACAAATAATATAACTAAAGTTGAAGTGCTTGATTTTGAGGATTTCGGTATGGAAGCTGTTTGGAAAATTGATGTTAAGGATTTTCCAGCTTTTATTATTGTAGATGATAAGGGTAATGATTTCTTTAAGATTAAATTAAGTTAACCATGGCCTCAGACGACGAAATACTCAAAAAACATTCCGTGGTCATCGCAGGTCATCAAACCAGCATTACACTAGAAAATATTTTTTGGTCACAGCTAAAAATAATTGCTAATTTAGATGGCAAAAGCTTAAAAGAACTCATTACAGAAATTGACGAAGTACGCACGACTAACCTCAGTAGTGCAATTCGGGTCTATATTTTAAAAAGAATAAAAAACTAATTCCTGGCTGGTAAACACTACTGGAGAAACCGCTCTAGAAGCTTGACACCGAGCTCCTCAAGAGTTTCAGGATTCTTTTCTTTCACAGGATCTATTTTATTTTCTAACTTCGATGTATTGGAAGGATTGGACTGCAAATTGATCGAACCCTCAAGTGGATCACTAATTATTTTATTCTCATTGGTTACTGGTATGCTTTTAGTTTTTTCATTTGGTTTATCGCTTAATTGTGGAACACCCACTGCTGGACTAATATTTTCACCAAACAAATCTCCAACCCCACCATTACCTTCAATCATATTCTGAAGTAAACTAGCAGCTATCTTCTGATCCATAAAAAACTGTAATTTTTTTGTATCATAAGTTGTTTTTGGATTATCAAGAGCACCAAAAATCTTAAAATCTATCGATGGTGAACCTGGATGTTCACTAAGAGATATATCTCCGGCTAAATCCACATTCCATTGAGCAAGATTAATATTCAGATTAATATCACTTAGCCCCCCGCGCATATTAATATTAAACGGCACAAATTGAATAATTCCATTTTTAATAGTATAGTTGGTTGTGGCTCCATCATAGCCTGTCTGTCCGTCAGACAATGAATTATTGAGTAAACTAAGGATATCATTCTTTTTATCTAAAGTATCTATACCTTTACTTAGTTCTGGAATATTTATTCCATTTATATTTCCAAGAGATGTAATTAATTCTCCAGTTCCACTCAGCGAAGAAATAATAGTTTCCTGATCATTGCCCTTACCCATTATTTTTTGTTTTATATCAAAGTACCCAGTGATAGGTTTTATTCCAGCAAAAGCATTCATCGTATCAATAATTTTGGCATTCTTGAGTGACATATCTATATTAAGATCACCCAAGCTGCTATAACTTCCAATAATCGTAACATCACCTCCAAATAATTGTCCGGTAAAGTTATTGACCTTCAGATTGCCGCCACTAAGCACAATCTCTAAATATGATTTTTCAAAGTCGTAATTGTTGTAACTAATGCTATCGGCCACTAAATTAATTCGACCATCATATTCATTGAGTACCGCCAGATCTATTGGAACCTTACTCCAATTACCCCATTTTTGTTCTTTAAGAAGGTCGGTTGGTGAAGCCATAAAGTCAGCCAAGGGAACCTCTTCAACCATAAGAGTAAAGTCAAATGTTCTTTTTTGATCATGTTTAAGGCTTTCTCCAAGTCCAATCAGTTCTCCTGCACCACTAAATTTAGTTGGCCCTGCCATTCCAATAATATTTTCAAAGGAGATATTAACCATATTTCCAGATGCCTTCATGCTGAGTGCCAGTGCGCCAATTTCTTCATTTAAATGTGAAAAGTTACCCCCAAACCCATTAATAAAATTATTAATATTAGGTCCTTGAATATCAACCGCCAAATCGTAGTTTTGGATTACACTTTGATCTAAATTTGTGTGTCCCTTAAGTAAAATATTAGCCCCAGCAACATCGAGAATGCTATCAATATCTAATTGATTTTTCGTCCCTTTAAGTCTTGCTGTCAAAGCAACCGGCCTGTCATATCCAGCAGCTGCTTTTAGTAGGGGTAAATCAAACTGATCTATTAAACTCGCGAGACTTGAATTAGAAGCTATAATTGTGAGGTCCGCACTCCCAATCGCTGGCAGTTCTTTTAGTGCTTCACCTCTAATCTCTCCCTTAAAGTCAGCCTTACTATCACCAATTGTTGATTTTAAATCCAAATCCATTTTTTTAGAGTTACCTGTTATTCTAGCGTTTACAGATACAGCACCAACTTCAGCTATATCGTATGGTAACTTGAACCTAAACGCCCGTTGCAATGGCACAAGTGAGGACGCCGCAGTGCTAAAATAGGTTTCAAAATATGGGTTACTACCAAGCTTATTACCTATCAGAGAACCATTAAGATCAAAACCTGCATAATTTTCTATATTAATATTTTTTGCGTTTAAGGTACCCCCCAAAAGCTCACCGCTAACAGCGACCTTCTTAATTGTGATACCGCCTGATGTTAAGTCAATTAGATCGATTTTATAGTTAGCATCAAAGTCTGCTAGTATCGAAATGGACTGGTTGAAGTTTAGTTCTTTGTTGGGTCGGGGTAAAAAGTAATTATCTAGGTTCAGTTTTTCCACCTGAACGTCAAGCCCCATTGAGGTTCTATTTTGAATAGCATAGGAAATCCCTCCAGAAAACTGAAAGGTATCCAGGTTTCCTTTCATACCATATAATTGGAGTAAATCTGAAGATGCCCTCACAGCGCCTTGATATGATAGTCTTGTTAACCTACCTACTGGAATATCAGAAGCATCGACCTTAAGCCAATCAAGAAAAGCTCTAAAGTTACCAGAATTAAATGTTGTATTACCCTCAAGTAAGGGTTTATTTTCAACAGCGCTAAAAGTGCCATTCATCCCAAATATCGAACCACCAGGCATATTAAGACGTATATTTGTAAAATCAACTATACCGTTTAATGTTGTTAGGTCTAACTCAAGCTGGCTGGCTATTTTATTATTATATTTCAACGCTCCAAGATTAAACTTAAAGTTTCCTTCAAGTTGCTCCATAAATGAATAATCAAAATTATGTTTATTTTTGCTGGTAAGATCAACTCCTTCGGTACTCTGAAGTACAGGAAGAAAACTATCCAAATTAAAACTATTTACTGATAGCCTTCCATCAAATCTAACACGTTCTCCGAAGGTGGCAGTCATATTTCCCGAGCCACGGCTCTCACCCATTTCAAACTCAACAGTTGAAATATTAATCGCGTTACCGCCGTAAGCAACGGTACTTTCAAGCGATAGGGGTTGATTATAGCTTTGTTTATTTTGACTTTTATTTTCAGGGTCAACTTGAATAATAGTTCTGAATAAATCACCTATATCATTTGCTTCAAGGGTAAATTTTCCATCAGCTTGAGTAGCAAAGGCGTCAGGAAGAAAACCTCCATTAAATTTAATACGAACATCATTATCAAGAA
>Ga0209482_1002379_pt1 | contig 11768 bp, 18 predicted proteins | sample CoawatmetaG10DNA_FD_187512 | JGI IMG/M metagenome (GOLD analysis project Ga0209482, IMG submission 187512) | Marine microbial communities from the West Antarctic Peninsula - Coastal water metaG104-DNA (SPAdes) (version 2) | ecosystem: Environmental > Aquatic > Marine > Coastal ...
GCATTAACACTAGACTGTATGTTCTTAAGGTTATTTTTTTCCACCATATATATGCCTAGACCAGCAAGAGGGTTTATAGCAAAACCTAAGTTTTTTGCTAATTTATTACCTCTACTATAATAACTACCAATAGCTTTTTGTAGTTCAGCAGGGTCCTTAGACTTAGTATAGTCTACAGGGTCTGGCGTATTTCTATCTTTAGCAGCCCGTGCAAAGCCATCAGAAGCATCATTACCGCCTGATCCTGAACTTGGTGCTACCTCTGCTTTAGGTGCTTCAGATGCATAGCCCTCTGGTATCATTGCCTGTGCTACACCATCAAAGAAAGGTATAACAACTGTAAGACCTGCAGCATTATAATAGGTTTTATACTCATAACCAGTACCAGTTAATCCACCTTGTATACCAGAAACAACTTGGGTAGGGTCATTAGGGTCTAATCCATAACCGCCGCCATAGGGGTTATCAACTATAACGCCAGGAGGTATATCTACACCATTAGCAGCATACACTACACCACCCTCATTCATCATAGCCATAGTGTCATCTTCAGGTGTATCTACAGTCATAAGTTCTTCATCAGAAAAGGGTAACGCTTCTTCTTGCATAGGGTCACCGCCAATACGTCCTTCTGCGTCCATATCAGCCATACCTTGCTTAGCTTGCATACGCATATCTTCAAATGCCTTAACACCAAAGTAACGCACTACGTCAGCAGGTACAACGTACTCACCTTCGCTTAGCTGTGCAGGTACATCATCACGTACCTCTGCAGGGAGAGAGCCTGGTGGTACATCATTGCCTGACACTGGGTCTACTGTTTCAGCCATACCCTGTTCAGGATTACTTACAAGCATATCTTGCATCTGATCTTCTTCACTCATATTTAAACCACCCTCGTTAAATCTCTTAGAAAACCTATAGCCTATGCTTGGTGCATCAGAACCTATGTTTTCAATGTATATATTAGAGTTATCCCCTATTTTATAGCGTAAGGCAGCAGATCCTAAGTCTACATCTATTTTATCGCCTATCTTGTTACTCATATCAATTATAAAATTATCTAAGTCACTACCTAAACTGAACCTCGTAAACATAGAGCCTTCTTTTGTAGAAACCTTTTCTCCTTCTGGTATATCAAGAGAGCTTTTTCTAAGGCTATTCTCTCCCTGTTCATTTAAGAAGAGATTACCTCCAAGGCTAAATCCTATCTCTTGGTTGTCTTTATCAACAACTGCAGCGTCAGGGTACTTAGGTTTATCATTCATTACTATACCGCCTTCGTTAAAGTTTTTTGTAGGTAGCTTATGTACTGTAACGCCAGCCGCACCAAGCTTATTATTAGTTACTTTAAATCCTTTGCCCAGCGTTTCTGTTATGTAGGAGTTAAGTTCAGGTTGAGTAAAACCTTTTTGGTAAGTATCCCTAGAGGTTATAATAGACATAGGTTCTGGGCCAACTGTACCCTTGGCGTCCATCACATCCCTGCCACGTGTAGTTATAACGGCTCTACCATTAGGCTCAAGCACACGTCCAATATCTTGTACGATAGTATCTCTAACTTTACGGGGTACTACGTTTAGTACATTTAGATTAGTGACTTTCTTATACGAGTTTGAGGGTATATCGGCAGGATTATTAAAGTCAGGTGTAAAGTCACCTTTAGGAAAAGGCTCATATGTATCAAAGTTAAGCTCTTTCTTTGATAGACCTAAACCTGCACCAAAGTCTAGGGTTTTACCTTCACCTGATAGATTCTTTAGTAGGGTATCTGCTTTCTTATACGTAGGAAGAGTACCAGCTATCTGTGTACGAGCAGCATTTTCAGCGGGAGGAAATACAGAAAGCATTATATTGCCACCCATACTGCCCATAGCGTTAGGGTCAACCTCTACACGTTGTGCTAAATCAACAACACCACGCCCAGCAGCTTTAGCGCCACTAGCAACACTTCTTGCCCCTGCCATTAGTGCTTTTTGAGCAACATCACCTGCGCCTGGAACTAGTCCAATAATAGTAGCTACAGCGCCAACACCTCCTAGAATACCAATCAAGAAGTAGTTAGGGTTTTCTTTTTCAAGCTCACTAGAGATCATATCTACTGTCTCGTAAGCACCCTTAATGTCACCAACAACAGGAACAAAGTCAAGTAGTAGGCTTTTATCCTCCTTTGTTAGTTTGAAAGACTGCTTGCCAACAGGTGCATTGACAGGTTTTGGAGCACTTTTTGTGGACACTCCACCTACTTTATTAACTGGCTTGTCAAGACCAAGGAAAGCATCTAAACTAAAAGCTTTTTCTGTTTGATCATTTATGTCAACCATTAACTTTATCCCTCAAGTACTTTAAGTTACGATACGCTGCAATCCTACCTTGAGAGCGATACAACTCTATAGGATCTGATATATTCTCAATACTTTTGTGTTGCTGTGAGATGCACTCATCTAACTCTGTGTTAAATGCATCCCATTCTACTTTATTGTTTACAAAGCTCTTAAGCGACATTACCGCTGAATCCTTGTTCGCCAGGAGTAGGGGCAACGCCTGTGCCTAGAGTACCGCCACCTGCACCCGTAGGGTCTTGTACCTGAGCGCCAGCAGGAGCGCCTTGTGGAGCAGGAGCACCACCTTCAGGACCAGGGACACCTTCAGGAGCCATAGGTGGCTGTGGAGGCGCTTGGAAGGCTTTGAGTATCTCTGCCTGTATAGCAGCGTCCTGCATAGAGTTAGTCACTTTGTCTGGATCAAGGTTCATGCTCTTAGCAATCTCACGAATAACGTAGTCCATCTTAGCGAATGGAGCCAGTGCTGGGTTAGATGCAACCTGTAAGAACTGCATTAAGCGCTGGGAGCGTACTTCGTTAGCCATTAAGCTCTCTGTACCAGATGCCTTAACTTCTAAGTCACCCTTGATGTTTGCATCGAAGTCAAACTGCATGTTGAATGCAAAGAAAGCTTTACCCATAGGGGCAATAAGATAGTCATCTACGTTCTTAACTACTGAGCGAATAGAGCCGTTAGCAGCAGACATAAGCATAGAAATACCAGAAGCGGTACGACCAACGCCACTAACGCCTGTCTGACCATGTGCAAAAGAAGGAAAGCCAGTAGACTCATCAGCTAATACTCGTGCCTTATCAAAGAGTTGCATGTTTTCACCAGCAACGTTGGGGAACTTAGTGCCAAACAAGGCTTGACCAGGTGCACCCCCCTGTCTGCGTAGGACTTTGCCTGGGTACATAGTTAAGTCTTGGCCTGGAACCAAGTTTGTCTCATCTACTTCAATGATAAGATTACCACTTAGAGAAGCATTGTCAATAGCCATACGCATAAAGCCATTCATCAGTGTCTGCGTATCATCCATGTTCTCAGCAATACCTACTCCAAAGAAGCTGTAAGGGTTATGCTCATAAGGTACAGCGTAGTAAGGTATACGTGAAGGCTTGAATGGGTTAAGCACACAACGAAGGACTTCTCCGTTACATACCCAGATATTACAGTTTACTTCGCTTAAGTCTTTGTATTCTTTAGGTATCTTAATACCATTATCTTCTAGTATACCTGTATCAACAAAGCCCCAGAACTCAAACACTTCCCAGCGCTCTGAGTTACCAATAGTGCTATCGTCATCTTCCATTTTCTGTTCCCAATGCTTACGCACATAGTCAGAACCAGCGGAAACAACAGACTCAATAGCATCTTCCATAAAGTAAGGGCGATTAGCTAGAGAACGTATCTGTGTGCGAGACATCTTGTGACGCTCAACTACATACTCTGCATCATCCATGCTTGAAGCTTCAGGGTCAGGGTAGAAGTTCCATATAGATACATGATCGGTAGAAGGTACAGTCTTTACTACAGGGTCATACTCACCTTCTTCATTCCAGTTAGGATATTCTTTATCAGTAGCGAATGGGCCTTTCATAACACCTGTACCTAGTAATGCCATCTCAAATGCCATACTACGTAAATGCTTAGATGCACCTGACTCGTTTAACTGATCGTGTACTTTCTTTTCCATCTTCTTAGCTGCTACCATAGCAGGATGGAATGTTACAGTAGTAGGCGAAGTACCGTCACCCTCAATAAGTTTATCTGATACGGGAGCAAGCTTGTTTTGTAAGCCACCTAAGCGTTTCTCTAAAGAACGCATAGTATCACCAGGCTCTAGCTTGGTGTCGGGACCAATCAAGTAAGGCTTAGTAGGTTCTTGAGTAAAGGCTTGCTTTAGTGCATCTGCTCCTGCTTCTGCGTTAGGGTCTAGATTAATATGTACAGACTCAGCAACACCATCAGGTAATACAGATGGGTCTATAGAAAGCGGAAACTTATTATTTCCGAATAGTACGTCAATAATCTGTCCATAAGCTGCGAGAGTTTTAGTCTTAGTGACTTTAATAAATACCCTAGACTTTTCACTAGATGTGAATTGCACGTCTGATCCGTAAAGACCACGATAGTTTCTATAAGCACGTAACCACCTTTCCTCATCTCCTAATCTTGAATCTTCTGCTCTTTTGAATCGCTCATTAACAAACGCAACAATGCTACTACTTGACGCAAGAAGTGAATCATCTTGTGCCTCTGCAGCAATTACGTCATCAGTCTCAAACGAAAGATCATCTATTTCTGCCATAATTTAATATCCGAATGTTGGGTCTGACGCTTGAAAGCCAGACCTTTGTGTTGCAGGGTTAAAGTCCCATAGTGAGCTTCTTGGTCTAGTCATTATACCATACCGTAAAGCATCGTACAAGTGGTCTTCTGCATTAGTATCAACATCTTCAGGGTTTCTTTTGTCTAAAGGTATTGACGGTATCTGCGCTAGTAAGTTGGTGCAGGTAGACATGAATACCAAGCGTGGTTTCTCAGTAAACTCATCTACCTGCAAACGGCGATGTAACTCATTTTTACCAGCCACTCTTGAGCCACGAGAACGATCAGAAGGTCTCCAACGACAACCCTTCATGTTCATTTGTTCTGCTAATGACGGGCCAGTATCCCCACGTTTGTGCCACAGGGAAGAGTCCAGTACGCCGTATCTCATTGTACCATCGTCAGCCTCTGCATCAATAATCATATCTGCTAAATCAGTGGCTGTTACTTTACTACAATAAAGTTCTCTGTACACGATAAGCTGCTCATCAGGTGCTACAGCTATCCAAACAACACCTGTGTAACTCCCATATCCATAGTCACAAGCTCTGAATCTAGCCCACGATTTAGGTATGTTGAAGGGTTCTATAACGTGTATAGCTCTGTTAAACTCAGGGAAAGCTGCACCTTCATTTACATCCCAGTTACCTTCAAGCAGTTGTTTTCTCTGATGCTCAGGAAGTGAGAGTAGCATTGCTTCATACTCACCGCCCTGTGACAAATAAGGGTTATCAAATAGGCTGGCAGGGATAAACCTACGTTTAAATAAAGGTTCACCCTCTCTGCTATGACCTAAAGGAAACGTAATAGTGTCCCCTGTTTCTATACTAGTAGCCCAGAATGGCTCATTGCGAGGTGCTGGGTCAATAAACATCTTCTTAACCCAAGCATGTCCGTTTCCACCTGGGTTTGTTGTGGCTCTCATGTACAAACCTAGCTCATTACTATGTGCAGATCTCAAGCGTGACCTCATATAATCCCAAGCGTAATTTGTATTCCATTGGGTCAGTTCATCGAAGCCTATCCAGTTAAACGCCTGTCCTTGGTAGCGGGTAACATCCATGTCTTTGTCCAAGTAAGACATCCAAAGTCTGCCCCCTCTAGGGCTAGTCCACTGTGACTTACGTTCTGACCACTTTATACCTGGAATTGCTTTAGGGTATAGCTCTTGACTCTTCTGTATTAGCTCTCGTAGCTCTTCTGTAGTGTGTCGTACCAGCAAACCACTAAAATTAGGGCTACCTAAGCCATGTAGAGGGTCTGCAAGCATGGCGTAGCTCTTTCCACCCCCAGCACTTCCTCCATATAGTACTTCTCGCTCACTAGAACTAAGAAAGTCAGTCTGTGGTCCAGCATTAGGCTTAAAAACTATGTCTTGAGCTACTTCTACGTCATACTGAGGGGGTAGCACTGTCGCTGGTACTGTCTTCTTCGTCTTCTCCGTGGGTACTGTAGGCTCCAATGCGGTTTTTTTCAAGGGTTTCGATTTCCTTGAGGATTTTTTGGAGCCGCTGGGCAAGGAACCGTTTAGCTGTAGTTGCTTTTTTACGTTTGAGGTCAATGTCTACTCTTCTTTTTAGCGCTTGCTGCGTAATAGGTCTACCTGTCTGTTTTTCTAACCATATACAAACATCTGCGTAACTATACTGCTTTAAGTGACTCTTTGCAAGCTCTAATGCCTCTAATTCGTAGGGGATAGGCTCTAAAAGTGCATCATTATCGTAGCAAACCTTGTATCCGTAAGGTATACCTTTGTTAGTATTACCTAATCTTACTACTGTATGCCACTCTTTTTCTTTACCTTTAGGTGGTTTAGGTAGTTCCCAGTAACCTATGTCTGCTGCTATCTTTAATCTCACATTAATACTACTTATTCATTAGGACCTTCTTTGGGTGGAAGGTAGAATACACCGCCAGAACTAGAAGATACGTCCAACTTGTCTACTTTACCTAAGCCAGCACGATCAAGTAAATCTTTAGCAGCAACCATCTTATCACGAATACCTAGTTCAGTAGGGTCATACAAAGCGCCAGCCATAGACATAGCTGCTTTAGGGGCTACTTGTGCAAAGTAAGTACGTGTAGCTTCCCCTATTTCATCTTTAAGAGACTCAACTATAGAACGAGTAGAACTAGTCTCTCCATAACCTGCTAGTTTCTTAGCTTGTACAGCATCACCTTGAGCCTCTTCAAAGAGAACCTCTAGGAAACGCCGTTGATTATCTGTTAAGTTACGTGTCATGGTGTTACTACTTTCTTTGTATAAAGATAATACATGCTATTTGACCTCTTCAGCTAGTATTGCTGCACCCCAGAACAAACCAGCAGTACCTATACCAAATATTATAACACAAACTACTACAGTTAAGAAGTAAAATATCTTATCCCGCTTATCTGCTTCAGCCTCAAGTGCATCCTTGCGCCGTTTACGAGCTTGGGCCTGTTCGTGTACAACCATATCCCACATACCTGGAGGGCCATAGAGCCGTGTTGTAGACCTTAAATCGTCCATACACTCTTTGTGTTTCATCTTAGCTTGAGCTATGGCAAAACCTTCTTCTTCAGTAGAGGTAAGGCGACCTAGTGGTCCTTTGTGTCGCCCCTTCTCCGCAATACCAATCTCTGCTTCAAGATTAGCTAGTTTACCAAAAGCAGGCATAATGCTATTAACATCTTTGCCTGCCTTTATTGCGCTACTTATACCACCAGCTATGCTGCTGACTGCGCTTGCAAGAGCTAAAACTTCAATCATGCAAATACAGTCCTATATTTAGTTAGCTTATTTTGGTGATTCGTCTAAAACACGACTAATGTCACCACGAGTAATACCAATATCTCTCAAGTCTTTGTCTGTCATTGCGTGAAGATGCATTGAAGCAATACGGCGGTCTGCTTCTTTTTGGCGACCTTCAATAAAAGCATTAAAGACTTTAACTAACCACGCTTTAAATGATGCACCAAAGCGTTGTGTTTGTGTGATTACTAATTCCATGTCCATTCTCCTTTTTATATAGGGACGAACATAGTTATACTTAAGTTCTAACTATTTAGTAGATACAAGTTTGCATACCCGTTATCTATTAGGGTTATACCTTTCCCTTACAGATATAGTAGCCTCAATAGTATTAGTAGTCTGGGCATACAAGACAATCATATCTCCAGCGTGTAAGTGCATGACACTACTATCTAGTACATTAAAGGAGCTATTAGATGCTATACTGTGATCTTTGAGTAAGTAATGGTACACACCATCGTCTTGATGATAGAACTGTACAAAGATCTTCTTATTACCTGAGTTATTGTTATTTAGGAATAACAGATCAATAGTAGCACTATGCTTTGCAGGACATGTGTATAGAACATCAGCCGCTGCATCAGCAGTAGTGGAAGCTATAGTCTTAGCCTCTGTAGTAGTCTTAAATGTAGATAGTTCTACCATCTAGTCTTTCTTAGCCTTTTTCTTACCAGTAACTCTCTTCTTAATCTTTGTAGTCCAAGCTTCATTAATATCAGGAGTACTAGGGTCATCACCTACAAGTTGACCTTTAGCATTACGAGCACGTACTACTTCTGTCTCTACTATAGTAGTTTCCTCAGTTACTGTAACCATTGCTTGATTAGATGCTGAACCTGCAGTAGTAGTAGTTAGACTAGGCATTACTTCACCAGACATAATAGCTTCTACATGCTCATCTGCATACCATATGTCACCATAGGCAGCTTCACCAGCTACAGGGCCACCACTAGCGTCTAACACTTGACCATCAACAACAGTGTAGCCTGCAGCGTTTAGTTCTTTTTCTTTATTGTTAAACATTTAGTTAAGTCCGTTTCTTTGATGGAGGATTAGATGCACCACACATTAGGCCACCCTTATTCATGAAGCCCATTTTATTACGTACTGCTTTAGGTAAGGATGCTGCACCCTTGTTAGGAGCTTTAGTTAAGCCGCCTTCACTATAACCTTTGTATCCCATAGCACTACCCATCTGCATACCTTGGCGTTGCATATCTGCAGCTACAGGGTTGTAATCACCATTAGCCTTAGATGGACCTGTGTTAATTACGGAACCACCCATGTTATACATACTCTTCTTTACAGAGCCGCCCATGCCGTACATGCTCTTCTTAGGCTTTTTACTTCCGTAGTTCATTGTGTCTCGCTCCTATTTCTTTATCTTAGATTTAACTGTTTTACTCAGGTCTTTAAAATGTACAACCTTCCTAGAAGACTTTGACATAGTAGCACCTGTCATAACTTTACCGTCAGGATGCTTATGGGTCTTACCCGTCCACTCCTTACCGTCAGTAGTATAATGCTTTACGCCCTTCATTTCTTTACTCCCCTGTAGGCTTTGGTTTTGGCTGCAATCTTTTTAGGTTGAGCCACATGCTGCTTACCTGCCTTAGTGCCTTCTCGTTTAGCTCTGGTTGTAGCGGCGTACTCAGAAGGAGTAAGAGACTTAATAGCCTTAGCAGGTAGATAGCGCTCACCAGTTTTAGCGCTGGGCTTTCCACTCTTAGTACCCCACTTTTGTTTACCCCAAGACTTTAAGCTCTTCTGTGATTTAGCTAATGCCATACTAACAGCAATCACATCCTGAGTGACACTTCTTATTAAATAAAGCACACCATAATCGTTTAATATACTTTCTCATTTGTATCCACCACCCTTTGCTTTATATTGTTTAGCTACCATCTGAGCCTTACGTGCAGACCACTGACCAGGCTTGCCACCTGAAGAGCCAGCCTTTACAGAAGCTACAAGAGTCTTACGCATACCCGGCTTAGTGTAGTTACCCGCTGCGTTTACTGTAGATTTCTTAGCCATTAAGTAGGCTCCCCATTATACTTTAACTCAGCACAGTTAGGCTTTATACTTGCATGGCTGTACTTAGCTCTAATCTTTAGTGCTTCATTTAAAACGTCTGCCTTACATTCTTCTTCCGTACTGAATACGTAGGGACTAGTAACAACATCACAATGCTCAGCTAGAGCACTCATACATACCATTATTATACCAAAGTATCCAATTACTACCATTTTACCTTATCAGCCCAGTAAGCTGCACTCATCTTACCCTTAGATATGTTCTTACCGTGCCTAGCCTTAAAGCTCTTACGCTTAGCCTTCATGCGATCAGATTCACCCTCTTTAGGCTTGCCTGCTGTGGATGCTCCCTGCTCACCAAAGCGGATGAGCTTAATGGTTTCACCTTCTTTGGCAAGTACAGCGTGAGACTTACTATCATGCTTAGGGGTACGCTTGGGCTTGTTGTAACCTGCAAATGTCTCACCTCTATACTCAATACTCATTTTAATGGCCTTAGCTTAGGGGGATTCTTCATAGAGCCATGATCTGCCTTAATAAAGGACTGTGTAGCTTCTATTACGGCTACACGTCTTTGCAACTCAGTTACAACCATCAAGTTACGAGTGAGGTTGTCTAGCTCTTCATACAAGTCATCTATACCGTCATACACATCTATAAGATCATCTTTGTTAGACTGAACGTCACGCTTTAGGTTTATGTTATCCTCAATAGCCATACGAGAGCCTAGCTGAGATACAGTATCCTCTAAGCTAGTAATAGTAGAAGCCTGTTGGCTAACCCACCACACGCCACCAGCAAGCTGAGCAGCGAGAGCAATAACTAATGCAATAGGTAAGTTAATCTTTTCCATAGCTACTTCTTACCTGCTTTGCTGTTACGTGGTATACTTCTATTCGTACTAGCTTTCTGAACACGTAAGTTAGACTTAGCATTATTACGAGGATTACCGTCCTTGTGGTCTACATCCTTACCGTCACCCTTACTTACTGATCCACCCTTCTCCATAGCATAACGTGCCTTCTTACGAGCACGGTTATCCGCCATGCGCTTAGGAGACTTGTCATACTTACCTTCACCACTCATGGTGTAGTTACGCTTGCCAGGTGTCTTGCTCTTGCTCTTCTTGGGAGTCAGCATAGGGTCTCTTCCTATTAGGTTCCAATACGTCACGCTTGTCTATCATACCCTCTAAGTACATAGCTCTCTCTACGTGATCTAAAGTATACTTAACTCCAGTGTCAGCTAAGATAGCTGCTCTTACATAGAATACATCAGACTTAGGAATGTGTATCTTCAGTAAGGCATTGTTATTCTTAGATGCCAGAGCATGATAGAAGTCCTCTAATACGGACTCACTTGGGTATAGTTGTATTCGTTTTTTCATTAAAGTCAAGTACTAATGTTAAGGGGTGTAAGAAAAGTAGTATTACTAGAGCTTCCATGTTACAGAAAGGAGAGAGGAGACAAGGAGTGACACTTATAGTAACTACAGAAGCTCTAGTAATACTTAATAGTAACTACTTCCTTAATTATTATTACAAGGTTAGTAACTACTACAAATATTATAATAGACTATGTTTAACATACTGTCAATAACTATTTCAATGTTATTACATAAATTACTATAACTACATAGTATTACTATATAGTAACTACTTATCTTATTTATTACTTATATATGTTATTACTATTTAGTAGTTATTACTTTTTAAGTAGTTACTATATAGTAATACTACCACTACCACTACAGTAAGTTATACTCATTCCGTAAACCATGTCAACCCCTAATCGTACATTAGCTAATTATTGTAACAATTCGTGATCTACTGTAACAATTCGTGAACGCAAAACTATTTACCCCGTGTGTGTATTTGTACATATACGTATATCGTATACCCCCACCCTGGCCCCTGCCCGTACCCTCTTTAAGCATGGCATAGGGTTTTTCTAGGGCTAGATTACCTCTAAGCTACTGATAAGTAACACTTTATATACTGTTATGATCACAGTTAATCCGCTAAGTGACTGTAATTGCTAGGTGTTTCCTGACAGTGAACGAAATGCTACTCACGATGCATGTAATACGTAAAGTCAACCAACCTTGTGCCGCCAATGCCAAACCTTGTGTTGCGCACCCCTATCCCCTCTTTGCGCTGCACGCATAGTACACCCCTAGAAAGCCATGCCGCATTGCATAAAGGAATAGATCACGCGTGTAGCTATACACTCGCGAGGCAACAATTAGTTTATCTAACTAGATCAACACCTTAGCTAAACGT
>Ga0209482_1002381_pt1 | contig 11764 bp, 10 predicted proteins | sample CoawatmetaG10DNA_FD_187512 | JGI IMG/M metagenome (GOLD analysis project Ga0209482, IMG submission 187512) | Marine microbial communities from the West Antarctic Peninsula - Coastal water metaG104-DNA (SPAdes) (version 2) | ecosystem: Environmental > Aquatic > Marine > Coastal ...
ATTTTTAAGTACATCACTATTGGACTTACTTGCCAAAACTATAATTTTTATATTTGGAAATGATTTTTTAAGCTCCCTAAATACTGGAGTTGTAATTATCATATCTCCAATTCGATCATAACGTAAAAACAACACACTCTCAGCTTCTGATAATTCAAAATTAACTGAATCTTTATTTGTCAATACCTTTAAAAGGCCAGCTTTTAAAATTTTATAGAAAGCCATTTAAAGAAACTTATTAATTCCATTAGCACACCATTTAAGTTTGTTAATAATAGTGTTTTTAAGTCTTATTTCATTATGACTTAAAGAGTCTCTTGGTGAGTTTTCATGCCAAAGATGAAACTGAATCAAATTAAAATAAACATCTTTACGATTAATCCCGTTATTCATCAACCTTACAACAAATTCTGTATCCTCTCGACCCCATCCCTCCATGTCATTATTAAATCCATTTACATCAAAACAGTCTTTTTTAAAAAATGACATATTACAAGTTTTAATACCTCGTAAATAATTATTTTTTTTTGAAAAAATTCTGGAAAATACGTTTGAATGAAATGAATTTAACCTATTCAATAAGCCTTGGGAATAAAATGAAAAGTCAATATCATGAGTTTCTAAAACCTTTCTTGTTTTATTTTTAGTCAATAAAACTCTTTTTCCTTGAATAAAACACCCAGGCTCCACATTATTGAGATGGTCTTGACTAAAACTTGGATGTAATATTGTATCACCATCAATTAATATAATATAGTCGGAAGTTGACATTGCTATGGCTTTATTTCTTGATTTTGCGGCTCTAAAACCCTTATCTTTTTGCCAAGAATGCAAAACTATTAAAGAAGACCCTGATAGAAAGTTATCAATAAGAAGTTTTGTACTAGGCAAACTTCCATCATCGGCAATTATTATTTCATTCGGAAGAATGTATTGAGTTTCAACACTTTTTAAAACTAGAAGTAAAGAATCTGGAGAATTATAAGTTGTAATAATTAAACTAAAATTCATTACTTAGGTGATTATTCGATAAAATATAGATAAAATTATATGCTATTTATTTGTTAGGTAATAGCTATACGACTATTGCATTATGATTATTTTAAAAGTCTCAATTTATTAAACTGAATTCAATAATGAAAATTTCTGCATACATAATTACTTACAATGAAGTTGAAAAAATACGAGACTGTATAAATAGTGTATTGTGGGCTGATGAAATTATCGTTGCTGATTCTTACAGTAATGATGGTACATCAGAGGTTGCTGAAAGCATGGGAGCAAAATTAGTACAGATACCATTTGATGGGTTTGGTAAATTAAGAAATCAAGCAATTTCATATTGTTCAGGAGAATGGATTTTTAGCTTAGATTCAGATGAGAGATGCACAATAGAAGTTCGTGATGAAATACTTTCTATTATTAGAAATGATACTTATGACTTATACCGTGTCCCTAAAAGAAATTTTTTTATGGGAAGATGGATTAAACATTCAGGATGGTATCCAAACTTTAGACAGCCTCAATTATTTCGAAATGGTAAAATGACTTATGATCTAAATCCAGTTCATGAAGGCTATATCGACCATAGTAATAAAGAAATAGGAGTTTTAAAAAATGCAATTTGGCAAATTCCATTTAAAGACATGGAACAACTCCTTCATAAAGCAAATCGTTACTCATCGTTAGGTGTTCAAAAATTAGAAAAGAAAGGTGTATCTGGAAGTATTTCTAAAGCATTTATGCATGGCCTATGGTCTTTTGTTAAACATTATATTTTAAAACTTGGGATATTAGATGGCGGACCTGGATTTGTTATTGCATTTAGTAATTTTGAAGGCACGTTTTATCGATATCTTAAATTAACAGAGGCTCAAAAGTCATGGAAACAGCCCTCATCACTTCCAATTCAAAAGCCTCAGGAAAAATCTTAATTAAAAAAACTTAAGAATATTGCTCCGCAAGTAAATCCAAGCTCATAGACTCACAAATTGACTTAATGCTCCTTTAAAAACTATTGTGATAAGACAACTAATAATCTTATGAAAAACCAATATTATTAATCCTTAAGATCTTTATCTATAAAGTTAGTGGCTTCTCTACATTTTTTTAGTACATCTTTAACAGATATATTATTAACATTTGAATCGTCAAAAAGAGAAAAGGATTTATTAGCTGGCGTTAATTGCATATTACTATCTAATTTTGCAAGCAAGGATACAGTAGTCTTTCCAACAGCATTTGATGCGTGCAAAAGACCCCCATCACAACAAACTGTATACTTGGCTTGATTAATTACTTCAGCTGTTTGATTGAAAGTAAATTTGGCAACAAAATTCAATATCCTGTCGGCAGGAAACTTATTTATTATAAGATTTGCTGCTTCTAGTCCATTATGAGAACCAATAAGAATTATTGTAATATTTTTATCTAGCATAATTAGCTTTTCAATAACTAGTCCCCAATTATTAAAGGTTCTAAATTCCCATTCACCTCCTATTACAATTGCAATAAAGTTCCTAGGAAGTTTAAAACTTTTAATAAATTTCTTATCGTCATTGGATATAAAAATTGAAGGTCTAGCTAATTTATTTATTTCATTTTCTTTCTTCTTGTAATCTAATAAGTTATTCATTTGATGAAAACTAAAAAGCACTCTATTAACTTCAGGTCCATTATAGTATCCAAACATTGAGACAAAGGGAGTTGAATTTGCCATTTGAACTTTAATATAAACGCTCCTGGAACTATAAGAGTCTAGAATTACTAAGTCATATTTTTTTTTATTTATCATATGATATTCTGAGAATACAGAAGAAAAATAAGAATCATTTTTATAAATTGGTGCATTTTTTTTATCTGTAAGAAGGTCTATCTCCCTATCTTTAAGCATCACTCGACTGGATAAATCCATTAAGCTGTCACCTAGGCTAGGAGCAGAAATATTAATCCACAATATTTTTTGATGATTAATAGTAATATTGTTAATTTCCAACAATATTTGACGTTTAAGCTGTAAATATAGATAACGCTTAATAAATTTTATTCTTGAGCTAGAAAGAGTTTTTGTTTTAAGAAAGACCTCAGTAGAGTTTGGTACTTCAAACCTAAAGGGAAGGGTATGAGTTCTTTTAAAATTAACTGCCTTCATACCAGTGGCTAACTTCATTAAAAATTTCCTCAGGATTAATAATATATGAAAATTCATCTTTACCATGATTATTACCACACCCAATCAATCCACAAACCTCACAAGGCAAGGAAGATTGAAAGATTGTATTTTTTCCATAAGTTTGGATTGGTTTATTTGTAGATATTGATGTTTTTAATTGATTAGACCACGGAGACCACATAGCTAAACTTGTCGATCCAAATATTGCAAAAATTCGCTTACTTTGTGAAGCAGCGATATGCATATTTAGAGTATCCATTCCAATGTAGGCCATTGATAACTCACTTAAGATTAGGTAATCTTTTAGGGTGGTTTCTCCAATAAAGTTATAAATATTTGATAATTTTGGTATTTCACTTTTTATATTTGAATCAATTTTACTATTACCACCTGTAACCAATATAGGGATCTCAAGAGTGTTAAGAAAATTAAGCAATATATTTCTTAGATTTTTTGGATAAATTTTGTAATTATATTGAGCCGAAGGATGAAAAATAATAAATTTCTCAATTTTATAACTCCTGAGTTTACTTTTAATTTCAGAAGACTCATGCATTGAAAAACTAATTGGTTGTTGTAGATAATCATGTTTAATGTTTAATATTCTTAAAGCCTCTAAGTTGTTTAGTAATATATGTTTTGATAAATCAAAATAATAATAATTAGTAAGCAATTTTTTTTTCCACCATGATTTATAATTTTCATTTTCAATTGCGCTAATAGACACTCTTCCAGCTAAGATTGCATAAATAACACTTCGATCACTTGCGGTTAAATTGATACTTAGGTCATATTTTTTAAACAACGATAGTATAAGTTTTTTTTCTTGTCTAAGTCGATTATTGCGTTTTTGAGAATATGAAAAAGTATGGATATGATTAATATGTGGCAACAGATTTGCTGTAGCAACTGTATCATCATTTACCAAGAGATCAATTTGAGGTGTATCATAATTTTCATAAAGTGACTTAATGAGAGAAGAACTTAAAAAAACATCTCCATTAGATCGCTGAATAATAATTAAAATTTTACGAAAAATCATTTTTAGCGATTTGAATAAATAAAGGAGCTAAATAAGATAAATAAGTTAGAAGTATAGTGTCCTAATAAATATGAATCACTCCACATAATGGTTAAAAATAATAATGGAATTGCAATGCCAATATTTCTAATTGATTGGTTATCTGATGCCAAGGCAATCTTAAATTGTAAGTAAAACATCCATAGAAAACTTATCAAGCCAATTAAGCCTAGTTGGGTGAGGATCAACATATACATATTATGAGGCTGAGAAGTCTCTGTTGCATTAGGGGTATTAACTGCATTAATTACTTTATACTCATCTGGAAAATCACCAGTCCCCACCCCAATTAAAGGGGATGAATTAAATATTTCCCAAGAATTCAAAAGAAAATTAACTCGTAATCCAATTGAAGTATCTAAGTCACTATTAGCATCATAATTAACAATTTCATGATAGGCCATTTGAATTCTTTCATGAAAAACTGGGCTAAAATTATATGAAGTAATAGAAATTAATGCTATCAGGCCTACTGAAGTATAAATAGCCTTTATCTGAGATTTTTTAAAGTACTGAAAAGCCAGAAGAATAATAGCTACAAAAAACATAATTTGGCCTGCTCTTCCTCCAGTAATAAACATATTAAAAGTCATTGTTAATATAAAAAATGTATAAATAGCTCTCTTATACTGACTAATTTTTTTTCCTGAAATAAGCTCATTAACAACTATATATATAGCAAAGGCTAAAAATGGATTATAAGAAACGTGGCTCATTATAGGAGTTGGAGATCCAGCATAAGCGTAACCAAAAGGCTCAATAACTCCAAACCAAATTAAGTACGATAATAATTCTGAAATTCCGATTGCAAGTAAAAAAGCAAAGATATAAAATTTAACATTATCACTTCTAGTAATAGTCAAAAGAATAGGCAATACTAGTAAAAAAGGTAGCATTTTTCTTACAATCTCTAAGCCCCAGGAAATATTCTCTGTCCAAATTAAAGCTACAACATGAAGAAGAAAAAAAACAATTGAGGCTATTGCTAAATTGTTATTTTTAATTTTCTGAAATTTTTTCGAATAATCACCACTGAAAATCCATATTAAAACAATTAAATAAATAGCAATATTATTAGCCGCAACAGTAAGAGGAAGAAAAAAACATGCTACTACAAACAAATACTGATATATTCGATCAATTGGACCGTGATAATTAATCATAGATTTAGGTAAAATGTTGTTTTTGAATCATACAATCATATTTTAATGGAATCATAAATGAAACAAAGAGCTATTTTTCTTGACAGAGATGGAGTAATTAATAAAGATTTAAAATATTTATACAAGATAGAAGACTTTATATTTATTAATGGTATCTTTAAAGTCTGCCAACATCTTCAGAACCTAGATTATAAAATTTTTATAATTACAAATCAATCTGGTATTTCACGGGGATATTACACGCAAACTGATTACCAAATTTTAACTGATTGGATGATATCTGAATTCAACAAAAATTCTGTAACAATACTAGATATTTTTCATTGCCCCCATTTACCAAACTCCAATTGTGAGTGCAGGAAGCCCAGCCCTGGGATGTTAATAGAAGCAAAGAACAAGCATAATATAGATATGCAAAACTCATGGATGATTGGTGATAAAGAAAGTGATGTGCAAGCTGCAATAAGTTCTGGTGTAGCAAATACTATTCTTCTAGAAAGCTGCCATAAAATTAATAAAGCTGAATCTCAAGCAAAGTATATTATTAGCTCAATTGAACAGACAAATCAAATAATTATTAATTAAAAATTTAATACAATTATTGATTTAATAAATCTTTCGAGGCTTTTATAATCTCCTGAACTTCTATATCTTTTATCGAAAAATCAGTCTTATCTATTTTCAAAGGGTTGACCTCAGATTTTGACTCTATGATTTTATTGATTTTTGTCTCATAAGTATTTCTATATCCAGGAGTAGGGCCAAATAAAGAAATTGATGCGACATTTAATGCCCAAGCCATGTGGGTTGGGCCAGTATCTGCCCCTATGACTAAATCAACTTGAGAAATCAGCACTTTAAGATTATTTAGTGTTAATTTATTGATGATCCGAACTTTTGGAGAAAGTATTTTAATTTTCTCAGCAATTAATTTTTCATATGAACTACCCCATATGATAATAAAATTTCCATTAATTTCATTTGAAATTTGAGCAAACTTTTCAGGAGGATACATTTTAGAATCAAAAGAAGCGCCTGGCACAAAAAGAATATTTCGTAATTCTTTTGAAATATACTCATCCATAGATGAATTCTCATAAAATAAAAAAGGTTTTTTTTTGTTGACATCAGCACTAGTTATATTTAAATTTAATGCCTTATTGATAATTAATGTATTACGTTTAATAACATTTAATGAATGGTCTACTGAATATTTATGAGAATAAAATATTGAAGCGATACTTTCACGGCATGAGCTCTTATCAAGACCAATAATCTGATTTGAAGGTATCATTCTTGCAACAACAGCCGACTTAATTAAATTTTGGACATCGATTACTAAGTCATATTTTTTTAACTTTCTTAATTTAATAACTTCTTTAAAAAAGAATATAAATGATTTTTTTTTCTTGGCCTCTTTAATGCTAATAGTTTGAATGGTGTTAATATGTGGATTGTGCTCTAAGACACCTTTAAATGATTCATCGACAAACCAATCTATTGTAGATTTAGGATATTCTTTTTTAATAAACTGAAGTACGATCATCGTGTGGATAATATCACCAATTGCTGAAAGTTTAATTATTGCTATTCTCATTAAAACTATTTTACAGCTTCATTCACATTATTAGCGTCACAAATTAATTTCGCCTTTTAATGATATAATTAATATAGCGAAATTTATCATAAATAAAGATAGAGATGAATCCTCAAAGTAAAGACAAAAAATATACAAATTTCATTAGAAATATTATTAATGATGACCTAGAAAATGGGAAACATAGTTTCATAAAAACTAGATTTCCACCAGAACCAAATGGTTATCTTCATATTGGGCACGCAAAATCAATTTGCCTTAATTTTGGTACTGCTAAATATTATGATGGCTTTTGTAATCTTAGATTTGATGATACAAATCCTACTAAAGAAGATATTGAATATGTTAAATCCATAAAGGAGGATATTCTTTGGCTAGGCTTTAATTGGGATGGTGAAGTTAAATTTAGCTCAAGTTATTTTGATAAGTTTTATCAATATGCTGAAGAGCTAATTGCTAAAGGATTAGCTTATGTATGTTTTTTAAATAGCGTCGAAACGCGTGAGTATCGTGGGACTCTTAAACAGCCTGGTAAAAATAGCCCATATCGTAATACAAATACCAAAGAAAATTTAGCTCTTTTCAGCAAAATGAAAGCAGGTGAATTCACGGAAGGACAATGCGTATTAAGAGCTAAAATTGATATGTCCTCTAGCTTTATGTGTATGCGAGACCCCACACTTTATCGTATCCGATTTGAAACTCATCACCAAACAAATAATGATTGGTGTATTTATCCAATGTATGATTTTGCTCATTGTATTGGAGATGCAATTGAAGGAGTTACTCACTCCATTTGCACTTTAGAGTTCCAAGATAATCGACGTATATATGATTGGATATTAGAAAATTTATCTGAATTTAACAAACCTAATCGTCCATATCAGTATGAATTTTCTCGGTTAAATCTTGAGTTTACAACCACTTCTAAAAGGAACTTGAAACTTTTAGTAGATAATAATCATGTTTCTGGATGGGACGATCCAAGAATGCCAACGATTTCTGGACTACGACGTCGGGGATACACTCCAGCCTCAATAATCAAATTTTCAGAAGCAATTGGAGTATCAAAAGTTAACAGTTTGACAGATGTTTCAATTTTAGAATCAGCTATCAGGGATGACTTAAATTCTATAGCCCCTCGATCAATGGCTGTAATTAATCCAATTAAGGTAGTAATTGAAAATTACCCTTTAAATAAAGTAGAATCTATTAAAGCTCCTAATCACCCTCAAAATGAAGAGATGGGTACTAGAGAAATTTTCTTTAGTAGAGAAATATACATAGACAGAGAAGATTTTATAGAGATTTCTCCAAATAACAAATATAAGAGACTAGCTTTAAATAAAGAAGTTCGATTAAGAAATTCTTATGTTATCAAAGCAACTCATTTTGATAATGATATGGATGGTAATTTTAAAACTATTTACTGCACATATGATCCAGAGACTTTAGGGAAAAACCCTTCTGATGGTCGAAAAGTTAAAGGTGTTATTCACTTTGTAGAGGCAAGTAGTGCTTTAGAAGCTGAATTTAGGATTTATGGCCGCCTTTTTTTAGAATCAAGTCCTTCAAAATTTGATGATTATCTATCAATATTAAACCCTGACTCACTTAAGATAAAAAATGGATTTGTTGAATCTAATTTATCAGTTGCTAAAATAGAAGAAGTGTACCAATTTGAACGGGAAGGTTATTACTGTCGTGACAATCAATTAGAAGATAAATTAATATTTAATAAAACAGTTGGCTTAAGGGACACATATAAGTGATTTTTTTATCATCTTTAATAATATTTAATTATATCATTTAGTATTTTAATACCTCTATTATGGGGTAATCGAGATTCAATAAAAATTTTATTTAGTCTTAGAGGTAGTTTTTTATAGCCACCTCCTTTAAAAATATATTCAAGCCACCCTTTTTTTTGAAGTCTCTTAGTTGTTTGGGCGACTTGTTCAAATGATGGTAATATCAAATCACTAACAACTTCTTTTCTTTTAAATAAAATTCTAAGATTTGAGTCACTAACTATATCAATTTTTTCAAAATATTTACTTGCCGCAGAAACTAATGTAGATGCACTAAAATAATGAATATGCGCTTTAAAATAAATATTATGAGGAGAGGCGTCATTTGTTTCAATATTTGGAACCTCAATTAATAAATGACCATTTTCTTTCAACAAACCAAATAATAGTTCAAAAGTTTTAACTGGATTGGGTATGTGTTCTAAAGCATGAAACATCGTAATAACATTAAATTTATCATCAATATCAGATAGTTGCCCAGTCTCTATTTTAATTCCATATTCTTCTCGCGCATAACTTGAGTAGCCAACATTTGGCTCGATTCCTTGAGACATAAAACCTAATTTACTGGATAAATATGTAAATTCTCCACCTCCTGCTCCAACATCAAGAAGCTTTCCATTATTAATACCTCTATTTTTTAAAAAGCTAATACGATCTAATCCAAGATTTCCTGCACGAAAAACATGTTTTATTTTAGGTATATATGTTTTTTTATAGTCCTGCCTGTATTCATTAGAATAATATTCATTAACTTCATCTTCAGAAGGTATAGGATTTTGCTGAATCATCCCACAAGCTTTGCATAAAACAACCTTTAAAGGAGAGTTATTTTTAGAATCTAAGTTAGAAACAATTTTAAAATTTTTCTTTTCACACAATATACAGGTCATAATCTATCTTCAGCCTTTTTATAAAATTATGTAAATTTTTTATCATACATCATTAAGCCAGCTAGATAAAATTGTCATTTCACTATACTTAGTTGAATCAATCTGAAGTGGGGTTACTGAAACAAAATTATTTGAAATTGCATGGAAATCTGTACCCTCTCCATTATCAGCTTCCTCACCATTTTCTCCAATCCAAAAGAGGGATAAATCCTTTTTATCTTTTACACTTGATGCAGATTTATTTCTACTTCCTAGACGAGTACTCTTAATACCTTTAATTTCACTAAGAGGAATATCTGGAACATTAACATTAATAATTGTGTTGTAAGATAGTTTAGATTTATCTATTTGGGTAACTAATCTCTTAGCAATTTCTCCCGCTGTCTCAAAGTGATTGCACTCCCAGCTAGCCAGGGACATTGCAATTGATGGAAGCCCTAAAAATCGCCCTTCTATAGCTCCAGCAACTGTTCCAGAATAGATGGTATCGTCCCCCAGATTTGCCCCAAAATTAATACCAGTTACTACTAAATCAATTGACTCCTTTATAAAACCACACAATGCCAAATGAACACAATCAGTTGGTGTTGCATCAATTGCATAAATATTTTTCTCAATTTCAATTGGCTTTAATGGCCTTCCGAGAGTTAGTGAGCTACTTGCTGCAGACTTATTTTCACTTGGAGCAACAACAATTACTTCAGCAATTTCACTCAGAGACTTTGTAAGCTGTTTGATGCCCTTGGCCAGGTAGCCATCATCATTACTTATAAGAATTCTCATTAACTAATTGTTAACGCAATCTTATTTTTACTAACACCAACTTTAACAGTTCCGCCAGAGCTAAGCTTACCAAAAAGAAGCTCATCAGCAAGAGGTTTACGTACCTCTCTTTCAATTAATCTCATCATTGGACGGGCACCCATCATAGAGTCATAGCCATTTTCTGCAAACCATTTTCGAGCTGTATCAGAAACTATTAATGAAACATTTTTTTTCTCAAGAACATCTTCAAGCTCAAAAAGAAATTTATTTACTACATAGACAACAACTTCTTCATTTAGCTTATTGAAGTAAATAATTTCTGAGAGGCGGTTTCTAAATTCTGGTGTAAATATCTTTTTAAGCTCACCTTCATAATCAAGGGAATGATCTTGTTCATTAAATCCTATGGAGGCTCTTTGAACATTTTGAGCTCCAACATTAGAAGTCATAACAAGTATCACATTACTAAAGTCAACTTCACGGCCATTAGCATCAGTTAGCTTTCCATGATCCATAACTTGTAACAGAATATTAAAAATATCAGGATGCGCTTTCTCAATCTCATCCAGTAAAAGAACCGCATAAGGATTACTATTTACTGCCTCTGTTAATAAGCCTCCCTCATCATAACCCACATATCCTGGTGGAGATCCTATCAATTTAGAAATAGCATGTCTCTCCATATATTCAGACATGTCAAATCTCAATAATTTGACGCCCATAATCCTTGAAAGCTGCTTACAAATTTCAGTTTTACCAACACCAGTTGGTCCAGCAAATAAAAATGAGCCCATTGGCTGCTCAACTGGAGAAAGTCCAGAGCGAGAGAGTTTTATAGCAGTAGATAAAGACTCAACAGCATTATCTTGGCCAAATACACCTAGCTTAAGTTCACTCTCTAGGCTTTTAAGTAAAGACTTATCATCGCTAGTGACTTGGCGAGAAGGAATACGAGCTAACTTAGCAACAATATTTTCAATATCAGGGACACCAATATTGACTTTACGCTTTGATTTAGGAAGAATTTGCTGAAGAGCGCCGACCTCATCAATTACATCAATCGCTTTATCTGGAAGCCGCCTATCTCCAATATGTCGATGTGTTAACTCTGCTGCAGAAACTAAAGATGCCGCTGAATATTTAACTTTATGATGTGCTTGATAATATTTTTTTAGTCCATGTAAGATCTTGATTGTATCTTCAACTGAAGGCTCCTCAATATCCACTTTTTGAAAGCGCCTAGTAAGGGCATGATCTTTTTCAAAAATCTTACGATATTCAT
>Ga0209482_1002392_pt1 | contig 11743 bp, 14 predicted proteins | sample CoawatmetaG10DNA_FD_187512 | JGI IMG/M metagenome (GOLD analysis project Ga0209482, IMG submission 187512) | Marine microbial communities from the West Antarctic Peninsula - Coastal water metaG104-DNA (SPAdes) (version 2) | ecosystem: Environmental > Aquatic > Marine > Coastal ...
GCGCTTTGATCATTGGCATGGCCAGTATGATCTACATGTTAATCACAAAATAGGAGAGATCTATGCAGCTAAGTAAACATTTTACTTTAGAAGAGATGACACGTTCGATGGTAGCATCTAGGAAGGGAATTAACAACATTCCAGGACCTGGAGAGATTAAAAACCTAGGAAACCTCTGTTACGAGGTCTTAGAACCCACTAGAGCACACTTCGACAAACCACTAAGCATCAGCTCGGGATACCGCTCAGAGGCGCTGTGTGAGGCGATAGGGAGCAAAAAGACATCACAGCACGCGCTGGGGTGCGCGGCCGACTTTGAAATCAATGGGGTCTCTAATATTAAGGTGGCTTACTGGCTGACTAATAACGTTGACTTTGATCAGTGCATCCTCGAGTACTATAAACCCGAAGACGACCAGGCGGGATGGATACATGTTTCTTATGATGCTAAAGGGTCTAACAGAAAACAAATTCTTACCTTTGATGGTAAAAAATACACCGAAGGTTTACCAGAAATGGTTTGGAAAGACGGCAAAGTTTCAAATTAAAAATTACGACGCGCCATCGCGTATGTCCTACATTTTCTTATGCCCCCCGTTAAGAGGGGCTTTTTATATTAGTATTTCATAGTGAACCTCCAATCTATGATCAATGACGGCTCACATTTAAGTGGAAAGCTATTTAAGTATTGCATCATACTTAATTAATACCCGCACTTTTTTATTTTTAAACTTAGATAATACTATTTTTTATTCTTTTAGCGGGAGCTTTAAGATTAAAATTATATACTTTAATTAATCCATCAACCCAGTCGCTGTGTGTTACTCTGTGAGTAATTTTATTAGAGTATTTTTCTATCTGTGCTTTTAAAATAGGTAATCTAAAATACGGAAGCGTTTGTATTTTTAAAAACCCAACAGCACATCTCACACTGTTAAACATTTTATCAACAGCAACTAATTCTGCAAGAGCTTGAGCGTTTTCTTCTGCTCTTCCTGCATTTTTAATTTTAAAGGTACCGTCTTTAAAAGATTTTCTACCGTAGTCATGAAAATCTTCTGATAACAATAGTTGGCATACACCGTCACATAATTTATGTTTATCTTTAAACTCACTATAAGTTATATAAACTTTATTATTTTTATGTTCGGGGTGGGAAAAATTTCTTACCCAAGCAAGGTTATTCCATTTAATTCCAGTATTATTAGCTGCAATTACATCTTGCATATTTGCACCTGGTTTGACCCTAAATTTAACAACTTTTAGATCTTTTTCTAAAGCTGCTATTCTATGTTGGCCGTCAATAACCATGAAGCGTTCATTAACTATTACTTCATCTTTTTGGCCATGTATAAGCATATCTTGTCTTAGCTTTTCTACATTTGTTTTACTCACTATTCTATTTCTATCGAAATATTTAAATATTGAGTAATCTTTAGTTACACCCGTTTTTTGAGTGCCGTATGTTATATTAGACATATTCGTCCTTTCGTTGCGTAGAATTTTTTTGACGTATTCTACATTAAACGTCATTCTTTTTAGAATTTTTAAATCCAAGCTTTTAACTCCTCACCCATAACTTCTGACGCTATGTTTATTTTTTTACGAAGAGCTTTAACTATTCTTTCATCAACTGTATTTTCTGCAATAATATCTACATAAGTCATTGGGTATTTTTGACCAATCCTATCAATACGAGCTTCCGACTGTGTACGTTTTTCTAAGTCATAACCGTTAGAATAGTAAATCATAGTAGATGCAGCCGTTAAAGTTATCCCATAGCCACCCGTAGAAGGGGTTCCAATAAGAAACCTACACTCTGGGTCATCTTGAAATTTAACAATATTGCCTTGTCTCTCTTCCATTGGGGTTTTTCCATAGTAAGTAACTAAAGATTCTGCACCATATTTTTTAGTAATGGCATCAACAATAGTTTGTATATCTTGTTGCCAGTGTCCCCAAATAACAGCCTTACCTTCTAGTTCTTCAAGAACATTCATTAATTCAGAAAGTCTATTGCTTTTAATTTGTTGTATAGAACCATCATCAGCTTTAAAATGTCCACACGTTATTTGATGCAGTCTCATAAGTTGAGTCAATGCATTAGCTGTGCTTAACATTTTACCATTCATTAAAGCTAGCGCCATTTTTTTCATTTGTTGATAAACTTTGTCTTGTTCTTCGGACAAAGTAATAATTCTTTTAACAAAAGTTTTTTCAGGTAAATCTAAACAATCATCTTTTAATACTCTGTAAGAAAATGGTTTTAGTTTTTCAGATAGCTCACCAAGATTTTGATAACCCACTACAATTTCTACAGACTTACCATTAAAATGTGCCTTACGCATAATCGCGTACCTAGTTCTAAATGTATAATAAGAAGAGTGGTCCAATAAAAAATCATCTAAAAATTGACACTGAGTATATAAATCTAGAGGAGATTTGGTAACCGGTGAACCAGTAAGTATGCGTTTGTATTTTGCATGTTTACCAAGGCCTACGATGTTTTTAGTACGTTTGGCTCCTGGGTTTTTTATAGTGGTAGATTCATCCACAGCCATAAAAGTATTATGACAACTTAAAAATTTAGCTGCAAAATCTACACCTTTTTTTGTAGAGAATGCTTCAACATTCATACATAATATATGTAAATCTTCACCTGTTTCAAATAAAGTATCTAATAATTTTTGTTGTTTTTGATTAATAGTTGCTTGCCATAACACAGATTTGTGTTCAACATGATCAGGTAAATGTGTAGGAAATTCTTGGGAGTACCAATTTTTATATACACCTTTAGGTGCCACAATTAAAACACCATTTATTTTTCCAGCATCATACAGCATAGCAATATTATCAATGGCAACTTTTGTTTTACCAGTTCCCATTTCCATAAAGTACGCAAATACTTTTTTCTTCCACGATTTTTCCAATGCAGTTAATTGATGTGCATAGGGTTTTGTTTTAAATTTATAATTCATAATAATTCTTCTTTCTGATTGACAGACTACTAAAATTAATCTACAAAGTCAACCATGAAAGAAAATAACCCAGAACCTATAGTTTACGTATTACAAGAAGTGCCGGGAACCCAAGCTGGGCGCCCTAAATTTAATATTATTGGTGCTCAGAAATATGGTAAATTAAAAGTTCTTCTAAGGGAAGATAGCCAAGTTGTTATGAGTCCTGGACCTATAAAACATAAACTAGAAAGATTATTAAAAGATTTTAATGATAATGATTATTTATTATTGTCAGGTGATCCACAAATAATTTTTATGGTTGGTGCTGTTATTGCTAAAGTAAATAATGGTAGAGCAAAAAGTTTAAAATGGGACAGACAAGAACAAACGTATTATCCTTTAGAATTTGATCTATACGAGAAAGGAGAAATAGATGAGTAATGTACAGGACCTAAGAAAAATGATGGAGGAGCACTCTCCCCAACAAGTAAACGAAATAGAAAATGTTAGAAGTTTATCTGAATACGTTATCAGGTTGCAAACTTTAGAAGATGAGGTAAAAATCATGGAAGAAAATCTAAAGAAAAAGAAAGAAGCAGCGGATAAGATATCAGAACAAGTAATACCAGAAATTATGGAGGATATGAAATTAAAAACTTTAAAACTTCAAGATGGTTCTGGTATAGAAATAAAAGAAATTTACGGCGCAACAATTCCTGTAGATAAAAAGGAAGGCGCATATAAATGGCTTCGAAATAGCGACCTGGGTGACCTTATTAAAAATGAGATCACTGTTTCCTTTGGTCGTGGCGAAGATAACAAGGCTAATGATTACGCTAGCCTTGCTGAGAAGAATGGTTATCAGCCTTCACAAAAAATGAAAGTTGAACCTATGACTCTCAAAGCACTGTACAGAGAGCGAGTTGAAAAAGGATTAGACTTGCCCGCTGAACATTTTAATCTGTTTAAGGGAAACAAAACAAAAATAACAAGGAGCAAATAACATGACTCAAGAAACAAGCGACTTAACAGTCAAAAAAGAAGGTGCGTTAGCGACTCTAGACTTCGAAGCACATGCTGGAAAAGGTTTAGAGAATATCGACAAAAGTGATTTAGCTTTACCGTTTTTAAAACTACTACAAAGTGGTTCTTATGAAACGAAAAAAAAACATGCTAAATATGTTGAAGGTGCAGAAGCGGGAATGTTTTACAATACGGTTACTAAAAAACTGTATAGTGGAGAAAAGGGTATTAATGTAATACCATGTTTCTACAAAATGACATATCCAGAGTGGGCACCCTTTGATAAAAGTGAAGGTAGACCAGTACACCCTGATAGAGGGCCAGAAATTATGGCTCAAACTACTAAGAATGGTACTAAAGATGTATTGTCCAATGGTAATGAAATTATCAAAACGGCAAATCATTTTGTTATTATCATAGGTGACAAACCAGAAAAGGCTTTGATGTCTTTAAAAACTACACAGTTAAAAACTAGTAGGGGTTGGAACTCATTGATGGATAATGAATTTATCATTCAACAAGGGACAGGAAAATCTATACCAGCTCCAGCGTTCTCTAGGATTTATGAAATTAAATCTGTAGAAAATTCTGGTAATTTCACTTGGCATGGAATGACGGTTAATTTAGTTAAACCAGTTGATAACGCAGAAATTTTTAGTATGGCAATAGAATTTAATTCTGCCCTACAAAAAAGTAATGTAGCTGCAGCTTCAGTTGAAAATAACAAAGTAGAATCTAACTACTAAATTCTTCGAAAGAGGATAGGGACAGTTGAGCTAGCGTGAAGCTGTCCCGACCCGGGATCGTTATGGAAAATGAATTTATAAAGCTGTTTACTGGTTATGGTGGAGACTTTGGCATTGCAAACATGTCGAGGACCGAACTAGATGTTGGTAAAAATAAAATAAAACCTGGTTATGAGTGGGCCGGAAGACCTCTTACAATCAATGACTACAAAGATCACCTACAAGGTAAAATATCGGTTGGAGTACAGCCCTGTAGATTAAATAAAACAGCACAGTTTGGATGTATTGATATAGATCCACCGGATTATAAAAGTTTTAAGGTAGATAAATACTTATCTTTATTTCAGCAATTTAAATTACCTCTAGTACCTATACTATCAAAAAGTGGCGGACTGCATTGTTATATATTTTTAAAAGAAGCTATACCTGCAATAGATTTAATAGATGCTTTAAAAGCTTTTCTCCTCCCACTAGGGTTAAAACCTACCACTGAAATTTTTCCTAAACAGAAAGAATTAAAGGAAGACGAAAAAGGAGACATAAAACCAGGAAACTTTATTAACTTACCTTACTACAATAATGGTGAGTCTTCACGATATGCAATAGACAAAGACGCCAACAAATTATCTTTAAAAGAATTTATAGAAGTAGCACTTAAATCACAGGTCGCTAAAAAAGATTTACATACATTAGTTGAAAGCACCCATGCAAATATATTAATGGGAACTGATCCAGAGTTTGAAGATGGTCCACCGTGTCTAGCCTTGTGTTCTAAGTCTAAATTAGAAGATGGTAGAGACAGATTCATGTATAATTATATGGTTTTTGCTAAGAAAAAATACAAAGATAAATGGCCTGATCAAGTTATGGCTGCAAATATAAAATATCTTGAAACTCCGTGGGATAAATCTCATTTAGATCTAAAAATAAAAGCATGGAAGGGAGATACTGCAGGACATACTTGTTATGAAGAACCTATTAAAGATAAATGTATGCGTAGTTTATGTTACTCCAAACCTTTTGGAATAGCTTCAGATGGCGTTTCAGCATTTCCAGATGTTACAAATTTTCAAATAATTAAATACCAAGAACCTGAATATAGATTTCAAGTTATTATGCCAAACGACGATAAACTTGAGGTGGTCATACCTAATACAAAACTTATGACTACACAAAAAGAAGTTTTAAATTTAATATGGGAACAGACAGGGATTTATTTTGAACCACTAAAACCAAAAGATTATAGAGCTAAATTAAATGAATGGCGTGGACCTGGCTGTGAAACTATTAGTCCTCCTCAAGGAACACAAATAGGAGACAGATTAAAAGATGAGTTATATCAATATTGTATTAATGGACCACAAGCTAAACAAAGAAATCAAATTAGGAATGGTGCATGCTACACAGATAAAGGACACCATCATTTTAAATTTAATTCGTTTATTGAACATCTTGGCAATAGTTGGAAGATACCACAGGAAAGAATTGCAAGACAATTAGAAAAAGATTGCAAAGTAGAATTTAATTTTTCTTTAAACATAGATGGCAAAACAGAAAAAGTCTGTCGTAGTTTACAACTCCACGTAGACAAGATAGAATATCAACCCGTGGAGAGAAAAGAGAGTAACTACTAATGAAAAAATATAAAGTTATAGGTCCTCCAGGAACGGGAAAAACAAGAAATTTATTACAAACAGTACAAAAATATGTGGACGAAGGAATTGCTTTAGAAAATATAGGCTATTTTGCTTTTACTAGAAAAGCTGCGAACGAAGCTAGGGATAGGTTTTTAAAAGTAAATACACATCTTACAAAAAAAGATTTACCTTATTTTCAAACGCTGCATTCATTTGCTTTTAATCAACTAGGTTTAAAAGAAGAAAATGTAATGCAAGAAGAACATTATAAAAAGATAGGTGAGACATCTGGTATTCAAATTAAATATGCTAGTCATGAAGCAAACCAATGGAATGGAATATTTTCATCTGACAGTGAGTATTTAAGTTTAATTAATTTAGCTAGAGTTAGAGAGATTACTCCTATTGAACAGTTTGATCGTAATGAACATTTAACTTGGGTAGAAAGATTTAAATTAGATGCTATTGCAAAAGAAATTGAAAATTTTAAAAAAACTTATGGTCTAATAGATTTTAATGACATGATTGAAAGATTTTTAAAACTAGAAAGCATTAAAAAATTTCAAGTAGTCATTGTAGATGAAGCCCAAGATTTATCTAAGCTGCAGTGGAGTATGTTAGATAAAATAACGCAAGGCACTAATGCAAGAGTTTGGATTGCAGGAGATGATGATCAAGCTATTTTTGGTTGGGCTGGAGCGGATGTAAAATCTTTTCAATATTGGCAAGGAATTGAAGTTAGATTAACTAAATCTCAAAGAGTTCCTATAGATATACAAACTAAAGCTTTAGATATTATTACAAGGGTAGGTGTTAATAGAATTCAAAAAGATTATTTACCAAAAGAAGAACGTGGTGAAGTAATTGAAAGATTTAAATTAACTGATGTAGATTTGTCTCAAGGAGATTGGTTGATACTGACAAGAACTAATTCATTATTAAAACCTTTAATGCCTATCTTAAAACGTCAAGGACATTTTTTTCAAACAGCTCAAGGAAATAGTATTGGAAAATCTTTATACGAAGATATTCAAGTGTGGAATAAAATGAGAAACGAAGAAGAAGTTCCAGAAGTACAGTCACAAAGAGTGTTAGAGAGGATGAGTGAAGTAGACATCACGTTAACTTGGCAAAAAGCTTTTACTAAAGTTGCACCTAGTCAAATTGATTACATGGACGCTATGTTAAATAACGGAGAAGACTTAACAGAAACCCCAAGGATAAAACTATCTACCATACATGGAGCTAAAGGAGGAGAAGCTACTAACGTTGTTTTATTTTTAAATCAAACAACTAACACTATGAAGGGTGCACAAAAATCTCCTGAGAAACAAGATGAAGAGTATAGAGTTTGGTATGTTGGGGTAACCCGGTGTGCTAAAAATTTATATTTAATTAAAGCAAGCAATAAATCTAAGGAGTTTAAGATATGAAAAAAAAACTATACAAAGAGCTAAAAGAAAAAGGAATCGTTCACGATAAAGTAACATTTAGAAATTTAAAAAATCTAATGTCTGATGACACACCAGAACAAGAAGATCCATATTTAAAACAAGTAGAAGGATCACACTATATGTATATGGAAATACAACCGGCACATTTTATAAATAAAAATAAAATACTTTTTGCAGAAGGAAATGCTATAAAATATATTTGTAGACACTCAGAAAAGGGCGGCATAAAAGATATAGATAAAGCAATACATTACTTAGAAATGATAAAAGAAAGGGACTACAAATAATGGCATACTTAAACGCAGACATACCACCAATTTATTGTAAAGTTAGAAAAGAATATTTATATGATTTAAAAGAACACCACGGTGAAAGCGAAGATTGCTGCATTTTTGGTTTTGCATCTATAACAGATAGAGCATTATTATTTCATATCATGTTACCCAATGGTGCATGTTTTTGGAGACTACCTATCTCTGCTTTTTTTCAAGAAAAATTTGAAGTAAAAGATGTAGAAGCTCCTGCAATAGATCAAGTGCAACTATGGAATTGTTTTAGTTATTATCCTAGTGTACACTGTTTTAGTTTTTTAAGAGGAAAACGAGGAAAGTATTTTGGAAAAGATAAGAAAGATTATCCAGGAGAATATTTATTTACCATTGATTGGGGACATCCAGAAAGTAATATTTTGGATACAGAGCATTCTGAAATTCCTCAAGAACATAAATGTGCGCATATACTTGCGTTGGATAGTGGAAACTATGCAGCACAACCCAATAATCGTATTCTGTGGGATGCTCCTAATTACGTTACTGATGGCAGTGTACCAGATTATTCTGTCCAGAGCACTTATTGGAATGTAGAAAATAAGGATTGGTTAACAGAAGACTCTAAAAAAATGTTTTACACAACAGAGGATAAAAAATAATGAAAACACTTGTATTTAAAGCACAAACAGAATGGGTAAAGCCAACAGAGTTTCCAGATTTAAGGCAAGCTGACACAATTGCTATTGATTTAGAAACATGTGATCCAGATTTAAAAACAAGGGGATCAGGTGCTGTCGTAGGCCGTGGTAAGGTTGTCGGGATAGCTGTAGCTGTAGATGGTTACTCTGGGTATTTTCCATTTGATCACGAAGGTGGTGGTAACCTTGAAAAAAGCAAGGTAATTCAATGGTTTTCTGATGTTTGCGCTTGCCCTGCAGTAAAAGTTTTTCACAATGCAATGTACGATGTGTGTTGGATTAGAGCTATGGGTATAAAAATTGAAGGACAAATTGTTGATACAATGATTGCAGCATCATTAGTAAATGAAAATAGATTTAGATTTGATCTCAATAGTTTAGGTTGGGATTATTGTGGCCAAGGAAAAAATGAAACAGAATTAAATCAGGTAGCAAAAGAATGGGGACTAGATCCCAAAGCTGACATGTGGAAGTTACCTTCTATGTATGTTGGCAACTACGCTGAACGTGATGCAGAACTTACATTAAATTTATGGAAGATCATGCAAAAGGAACTAATTGACCAGGACCTAGGATCTATTTTTGAATTAGAGACAGACTTATTTCCTTGCCTGGTTGATATGAAATTTAAGGGAGTACGTGTAGACGTTGAAGGAGCTCATAAGTTGAAGCAACAGTTAGCATCAAAAGAAGAAATATTACTCCAAAAAGTAAAAACAGAGACAGGAATAGAACCTCAAATATGGGCAGCAAGATCGATTGCAAAAGTTTTTGATAAACTAGGTTTAGAGTATGAACGTACTTTAAAAACACAAGCACCATCCTTTACTAAAAATTTTCTTTCTACTCATAAACATCCTACAGTTAATCTTATAGCAAAGGCTAGAGAAATAAACAAGGCTCATACAACTTTTATAGATACTATTATAAAACATGAACACAAGGGTCGTATTCATGCAGACATAAACCAAATTAGATCGGATAGTGGGGGAACTGTTACAGGAAGGTTCTCTTATTCTAATCCGAATCTTCAACAAATTCCTGCTCGCAACAAAGATTTGGGTCCATTGATAAGATCCCTCTTTATACCAGAATCTGGTTGCGAATGGGGATGTTTTGATTACTCACAACAAGAACCGAGATTAGTAGTTCACTATGCATCCCTGGATCAAGATACAAGCGTCTCGAATGTTAAAGATGCTTACGACGACGGTAATGCAGATTTTCATACAATCGTTGCTAAGATGGCAGATATACCTAGAGACCAAGCTAAAACAATTAATCTTGGATTATTTTATGGTATGGGTAAGGCCAAGCTGCAAGCAGAGTTAGGTGTATCAAAAGATAAGGCCGAAGAATTATTTTCTATTTACCATGAAAGAGTTCCGTTTGTTAAATCTTTAACAAGATCTGTATCTAACAGAGCTCAACAACGTGGACAGATAAGAACTTTACTTGGCAGACTATGTAGATTTCATCTATGGGAACCCAATAGTTTTGGTATGCACAAAGCTTTACCGTTTGACCAAGCTGTCCAGGAACATGGTCCCGGCATCAAGCGAGCTTATACTTACAAAGCATTAAACAAATTAATTCAAGGAAGTGCAGCAGATATGACAAAAAAATGTATGTTAGAGTTATATAAAGAAGGCATTGTAGCTCATATACAAGTGCACGATGAACTTGATATTTCTGTAGAAAATGATAAACAAGCTAAGAAGATAGTAGAAATAATGGAATCTGCTGTTGATTTAGAGATACCTAACAAGGTAGATTACGAAAAGGGTAAAAATTGGGGTGATATACATTAAGGGGGATATATGGATAAAATCAAACAATTAGTAACACATTTTGCTACAGAACATAAAGTTGTTTCTATAGTTGTTATTGTAGTTATCGTTGCATTATTAATTTTATAGTATGAAACGAGACCGCAATGAATATAGCAGAACTATTCAAAAAAAATTTTGTATTAGTACCAGTAATAGCCTCTGTGCTGTTCGGGACGTTCACGGGCGTTAAGTATATTGTTAATCTAACAGACACAATTAATTCTAATCAGACTCAAATAGTAAATCTTAAAAGAGATTTAACTGTAGCAGAAGAAAAACTTTCAGATCAAAACACAAGACTATCATCAGCTGAAGCAACATGGCAGATGGCAGAGAATATGTATCGAGTGCTCTCCGACCAGGTACGGGAACACGACTATGATATTAAGGATTTAAGTAGGTAATGTATGGAGAGTCTCAGGATGGATTACAAATTCACTGCATTATTAATTGTAATGTTTACATTGCTAACTTTGTTTGCAAAACCTGCATATCCAAGAAACGAGTATCTAACTAATGGAACCAACTCATGCAGAACTGGTGAAGTCGATGTTAGAGTCCAAACAGAAAACAGAGACAATGACTACAGACACAATTCTAGTTCTAATAATTATGACTCTGATAGTGATAACGATAGTCTTAGTGTAACATACAGACACTACATTGGGACCGCTTGTACTAAAGAATTTAGACAAGTGCAGCAAGAGAACATGGAACTTAAACAACAATTAGAGTTGATGAAAATGTGTGGTAGAGTTAACAGCAATCCTAGTCTTGCACAGAATGAAAACTTTAAATTATTAGTATCAAAGTGTACAGGTGTAACTCCATCAAAATCTAATACTAGACCCAATACTACTAGTCTATGGGATGAGTTGAAGGATGATTACAAAAAAGAGAACCCTGACATCACTTTAATGGGAGATAAGTTCATAAAATCAAGTAAAAGTAAATTGAAAATACCACCAAAAGACTATATACTTCCAATACCGAAACCGTAAAATGATAGATAAATTCTTATATAAATTCTTTGGCACCATGGATAACGCTCTTGAATGGCTAGCCAATAAAATATCTGGACCAAGATGTCAGTGTAAAAAAAAGAAAAAAAATGAGAGACACAA
>Ga0209482_1002397_pt1 | contig 11730 bp, 11 predicted proteins | sample CoawatmetaG10DNA_FD_187512 | JGI IMG/M metagenome (GOLD analysis project Ga0209482, IMG submission 187512) | Marine microbial communities from the West Antarctic Peninsula - Coastal water metaG104-DNA (SPAdes) (version 2) | ecosystem: Environmental > Aquatic > Marine > Coastal ...
GGTGCTGCTGCTGCTGCTGGTGCTGGTGCTGCTGGTGCTGCTGGTGCTGCTGGTGCTGGTGCTGCTGGTCGCGCATGCTATACGACGCAGACCCATGTGTGTGAATGCAACATGCGAGAAGTAAACCAGTATATGTGTAAAATTCCACTCACGTATTCGTTTGTAGGAGGTGGATGGGGTGGTGTTTGTGGAATGTGCCACGAGGATATTGTGGGTGCAGAGAAAATGAAGAAGCACCTAGAGGAGGAGGAGATGAAAGACCGGGCTGCTCGCGAAAAGGCAAATGAACGGAGGAAGCGGCGGCAAACATATGAGTATGAGGGAATTGAATATGACAGGAGGAAGGAATATCAGAAGGGGCGCGATTCTGCTGTTAATGATGCTTTTCAAACTGCTGCCGGATTTATGGTTGCAGATACTGTCTTTAATCTGGTTTTGAGTGGAAAGGATTAAATAATGTTATTAATTATTCATGTGGTATTTTATTTTATTTTATTTTTTATCATTTATTATTTTATTATTTTATTTTTTATTATTTTATTTTTTATTGTAATTAATTAATTAATTAGCATTCGTTTAACTATAAATTAATAATTATTTGCAACATATAAATAATGACCTTTCCATTTTTGTGTAAACCTAAATTAGATAATATATTTATCGATTATGAGAATAATATCAAAAAATATGATGCCATTACAATCTATAATTATGCTACAGAATTATCACATTATTTCAAAAATACTCTTCGTATACCAGAAAGAAGTACTGTTATACTTATTTTCGAGTCAGGTATTATAAATCTAATTGTTTTTATTGGTTGTATTATGGCAAATATTATACCTGTTGTATTGTGTCCAAATGATATTATGAAGATTAAAATAATTGTAACGGAGTGTTCTCCAAAATATGCTTTTATTTCAACAAAAATGAATGATTTGCTAAGAAGAAAGATTGATAATTTATTTGTGCTCCCGGATATTAACGAGAGATTCAATGCGTGTATTAATCTTATCAATAATTATAAAGGGATTATAAAAATAGATATGACAAATACTTTGAAATTATATTCATATTATAAACAGGCTATCCAGGGAGATAATAATCTATCAAAACCAGCATTCTATGAAATATCCCAAAAAATAAAATGGGATGCGTGGAATAAATTACAAAATATATCACGCACTGAAGCAAAAAGACAATATTGTGTAATAGCGCAGAAGTTATTAAATAAACATGCTTTACTTCAAAATGTGTTAAATATTCCACAGCAAGTTATTGACATTGCAACGTTGAATGGGAAGGAGTTGAGTATTGCATCTAATAATGAGAGGAACATGAATGATGTTTGTTTTATCCAGTATTCATCAGGTGCAACATCAAATCCAAAAGGAGTCAAAATAACATATGCAAATTTACTTCATAATCAGAATCAGCTTATTAAACTTCTTCATTGCAAAGCTTTTTTAGCAAATCCGACGTTGCTTAGCTGGCTACCACACTATCACGATATGGGTCTAATTGGTGGCTATTTAACGCCATATTATTCTTCTACAATTATATCCGAGCAAGTTGTGTATAGTATGAGCCCGCACTATTTCTTACAGAATATACAAGTTATCTACACTGAATTATTTCCTAAAGTTTGTAGTGCAGAAATGCCTAATTTTGCTATGAATTATTTATGCGATAATATTGTTATTGATAATAGTTTGAATTTATCTAATATTAATATGGTATGGTGTGGTTCAGAAAAAATTAATAGAAAAATACAGGAGAGATTTGTTGAGAAATTTAAACAGAATAACTTCGATTCTGGTTCTATTATTAATTGCTATGGATTAGCGGAAAACACTTTAATTGTGAGCTATGGTTATTATTTGGACCCAATTATTAATGATACGATTTCTGTAGGAAAACCTATTGATGGGACTAGTTATGTTATCATTAATGAAGAGACTTCTCAATTTTGCCCGGAGAATACTACGGGAATTATTTATCTTTCTGGATTATCATGCACGAGCGGATATTTAAATGAAGGATTAAATGGAAAGGCGTTTATTGATATACAAAATACTACTTATTATCGCACTGGTGATTTAGGATTTAAACATAATGATAATTTATATATTCAAGGGCGTGATTGTGAAAAAATTATTATTAATGGGAAAAATATTTATCCGGAAGATATAGAAGAATCATTGTTGTCATTACAAAATATTCTTTTGCAAAATATTGTTACTTTTAGTATTCATAATGGTATTACTGAAAAGGTTGTTCTTGTTATTGAAGGTGATTCTGCAATGAATCATGATTTCAATATAATAAAGGTTAATTTGTTACGCACTTTTGGGTTTAATGTATATAATATTGTTTTGGTGCCTTTTGGAACTATTCCCAAAACTTCTTCCTCAAAAAAGATGAGAACTAAAATTAAACAGATGTATTTGGGCAACCAATTAACGATTCTGGGACAATATAGAAATGTATCTGGAACTATAGATAATTCTCATTTATATCCGGAAATAGTTGAAGAGTTCAGTGTCTTTTCCGAAGTTGATTTTGAAAAATATAAATCTTCGACACTGGTTGACATTGGGATGGATTCTATTACGTATTCAACGTATGCTCAAAAAATAGACGCTCGAAATAAAAAGAATGTTTATTTTAATATTTCTGTTTGTAATGATATTACATTGAAGCAGTTTTATGAATTCTTATTATTTGTATACGATAAAACAGACAAGATTGACTCTAGGTTTTTAAAAGAAAAGGGGGTATATTTGAGCGATGAGTTGAGAGCAATTATGATTAAGGACTCTCAAATTAGTGCAGATGATTTGCCAGAATACCAAACAATAGGGCGGCAAATGGCATATAATCCGGATACTATATTATTGGCTGGTGGTACTGGATTTTTGGGAATTTATTTGTTATATGAACTATTAATGACTACAACATCCACAATAGTGTGTTTAGTACGTGCAACGGATAATATGCATGCATTGCAGAGAATTAAAAATAAATTTGATGAACAAAATCTGTCTATTTCGGAAACTGTGTTAGCTGACCGATGTATAGCTATAAAGGGTGACATTGGGGAAACCTTATTGGGGTTGTCGTCCGAGGATTACATTAACTTATCAAAAACTGTCGATGTTGTTTTTCATTCTGCGGCAGAAATAAATTATGTTGCTAGTTATAATAGTTTAAAAGCTGCAAATGTAACTGGAACAAAAAATATAATTACCTTTTGTTTTCAAAATCAGAAAAAGGAACTACATTTTATAGGGTCAACATTAATTTTTGGTTGGACACATAATAAAGATTTATTGGAATCAGACTGCAATGAGAATTGTGAATCTATTGCGTTAGGTTATGGGCAAACGAAATGGGTTAGTGAGCATTTGGTTTTTAATAGTATAAAATTGGGGTTAATATTTAAAAACTATAGACCTTCGTTTATTACATCGAGTGTTTCTACAAAACAATATGTGTCGTCTGATATAGTATCTATTCTATTTGAATATTCTGTTAAACATAAAATATCTATTAGTGAGGATTTAATGTTTGATGCTATTAGTGTCGATTGTTGTAGTAAAAATATTTTAGCATTGGCAAAAATAGATAATTATTATAATGAAACTTTTCATTTGACCCAAAGTGGCGGCCAGCCTATTTCGGATTTTTACAATATTGTTAAAAATAGACTTGGGATAGACATGAAAGCAATGAACTTTTTAGATTTTGTGGAATATACCAAAACTAAAGCTACTCCGAATGACGCGATGTATCCGCTGATTCCGTTTCTTACTGAAAACAAAGATGGTATATTGCGAATGAAAAATAAAATATATAATAATGATTGGACAATAAATTGTTTTAAGGAAAATAATATTCCATATTATTCTTATACAATTAGAGAAAATATAAATGCTGTGGTAGATTTTCTTATCAATAAGCAATTAATTTAATATCTTATTTTGATTTTTATTGTATTTTTATTGTATTTTTATTGTATTTTTATTGTATTTTTATTGTATTTTTATTGTATTTTTATTTTATAGGACGTATTACTCCAAAAATTGATGTGGTTGTCGCTCCTAATTAGTATTTAATATATACGATCATGTCTACATCCTCGTCATCATCTAATGCTATGCCGTCGAGCCATGCTATGCCGTCGAGCCATGCTATGCCGTCGAGCCATGCTATGCCGTCGAGCAGTGGTGATATCAAAGATAATTCTGTCAGTGATGTGCGCACGCCGAACGCAAGATACTGTATTCTCGGTGCCTTCATTATGTACATTGTGGCACGTGTATATCCTGAGTTCGGTCTTATCGTAGACCTCTTTAGTTGTTATATTTGCTGCGTCTTGCTGATGTCATTTATCACTGGTGCGTTGATTGTTATTGCATCTTATATGTTTAGTGAAATTAATATTAATGGTAAGGATATTTGGGGTAATCATATTTTGCGAAATCCTATTTCGCGGTGGCGTGATAACGGGTCTGGTGGTGGTGCTGGTGGTGGAGGTGGTGCTGGTGGTGGTGGTGGCAGTGGTGTGCCGCAGCTCCGGCATAATGCCAAGGTGGGGGGAGGTGCGCAGTTTCGGGGGCGCCGTGACCTATGCGGTGCTGTCACAATGCGTGACGGACAGTAAAATAATTATTTCCACCAACGATGATTTCATTTATTTGTGTAAAATTCTGTAAAATTGATATATTTTTTATTCAATAACTTTACTTTGTAAAAAAGAAAATCGTGCATTATGAATAACATCCCTCTGCCAGACGAACTTATTCGCAGGGTGTATAGCTTTATTCATCCGGCGTTTTGCTATTCGCAGTATGTAAAAAATATTCGCGGGTATCGCGATTCAATGTATGAACTCGAATATGAAAGCCAATTATACCAAAATAATTTGCTATCTTCCAGCATTGCAGACAGAAAAGACAACATTATGTGCATGGGGTCGTATGTCGAGCTGCAATCGGCTTACTTGGAGGATATCGAGGCATTTCTGGAGAAAAATCCGGCTTTTGTGCGTCCGGGTCATACGGAGTCACTTACTGAATATCAATATAAGATCGCTATTGACTATCGCATTACTAAATATAATAGAGAACGCTTGGAAAAAAATCTTACTCTGCGGCGCGGTTTATGGTGTGACGGCAACTATGACGAGGGGCTCGTAGAAGAAAATGAGATTATGGTGTTTGCTCCGCTCACGGAGATTTTGCAGCATGGGAGCACTCGTGACTTGATTTATGCGTGTATTATTAATAGAGTGTGGGGGTTCAAAACTGCAATGACTCTATATATGAGGGATCGTGGTTTGGAGGATTATTTTAATGAAAACAACATCGTGGAATTTATTAATCATCGTTACCCAACTCGTGGTGGTCCGCTCCCGACGCTGCGGAAGCGACTTGTTCGTAGGCTTATGAAGATTTAGTATAACTCTACTATTGATGGCGGGGTCTGTGCAACTTTAAATATTTGTTTTTTATTTATATAATTGATATAATTGATATAATTTATGTATTTGATTTATGTATTTGATTCATATAATTGATTTATATAATTGATATATTTTATGTATTTTAATATATACATAAAATGAATTCTGATGTTGTGTCATGTTTGTCATCTCTGATTCCGATTGATATCGTTCGTGATAAAATTTTACCGTTTACATATCGTCCGCAGGCCGCCGCGCTACTGGATGACGTGCGTTCGTACTATGCCACGATAACGCATGTACATAATTTATATTTAGTGAGGTGGGGTGAAGATTATGTCGATTGGTTAAGCAACGATGTATGTTGTTTTATGAATAATTATGAACCGACAATGCATGGAATTGTGGAATTTTATAGAATTGTTTTTATGCGTCTGTATATGAACCAATCAAAGATGTTGCGTGATGTAAATGTGCCGTGTTTAGTGTGTGAAACATGCAGTGATATAAAGGTGTCTATTGGACTTCTTAATCCGGTGGAGAGGATTAGGTTGGTGGAGTTTTTCGAGGGCGTCGAGCAAGACGCATGAGTGCTGGTGCCTAATTAGTATTTAATATATATGATAATGATTAATTATAATGATTTTTACATGACAGTTGATTGTGTCTTATATGTTGTTTATTTATTGTTTATTTATTGTTTATTTATTGTTTAAATAAACTCATATGGGCATTCTACCACAGGAAAAGAGGGTTGGGTTGCGATACCACACATCCCGGGGGAATTTGTGGATGATGTATTACGCGCTAGGCGGACGTAACCATTATCGCCCCAATCTGCACCCCAGCTGTTTTTTACAATCCAGTAGTCTTTACTTGGCGTGGTTTGGGTTGCTGGTTCGGTGCCATATCCAATAAGGAGGACGCCATGGTCTGTGTTGGTGCCGCATGTTGGCGTGTCGATGATGCCGCCTTGGTAAAACTGGAATGCCTTCTGGTCGGCCTCGATGGCGACGGAGACTGGTCCATTGTGCAGTGCGTTGAGAAGGGCGTTCTCGTTGTTGGGCTCGACATCTTGGCAGGATTCGAAGTGTGTGTTGGGTTGGCAATTGGTGCAGGTTCCCTGCTCAGCCTCGTAGGGGTCGTGATCCTCAGTGCACATGCCGTACTCGATGGCGTAGCCGAAGGCATCGTCCATGATGCCGCCATTACAGCCGTTGTTGCCATACGCGGTTGAACAATCCATGAGCTGCTGCTCGGAAAGGCTGATATCGCTCTCGCCGGTGTGGATCATCCAGGCGCCTTCGAGTGCCCCAGTGGCGGAGAAACTCCAGCAGCTGCCGCATTTTCCCTGGTTTTTCACCGGTGTGACGGCACCGAAGTCGCGCCAATCTAGACTTGGCGAAGGTGTGGTAGTGCGTGGAATGTAGCGGTCACATGGCGAATAAGCGTCTGTCTGTTGTGGGTCTTGCGCGATAAAGCATCCTGAATTGATGTGTTGTGTAAACTCATCGGGTGAGAGGTCGGCGTATTTATTCAAGGCGAGTGTGTAGGAGCTGGTCGGGGTAGTTTGTCTGTGACTTTTGATGAAGTCTATATTGGCTAAATAATTATTAAATTTATCATTGAATTGAATGGGGTCGTTTGTATAAGACTTATTATGTGTTGAGACGAATGTCTGGAAATGATGGCATGCATCGTGGTCAATAATATATAGGTTATTTACTTCCGCTGTATTTGTGGTGGCTGCCGCCATTGTCATTGCTTTTAGTACTGATGTTAGTCCCATTGCGAATATATTGGTATGAATATATTGTTGGTCGTTGTTTAAGTTGTTATCAGTTATGCTTTAATGTTTTGTTGCTTGGTTGTTTTGTTGTTTGGTTGTTTTGTTGTTTTGTTGTTTTGTTGTTTGTTTTGTTTTGTTGTTTTGTTGCTTGGTTGTTTTGTTGCTTGGTTGTTTTGTTGTTGTTACGTATATAAACATAAATATAAACATAAATGGAGATGGACTATGATAGTAGTTTTGTAAATGCAACTACTTCAAACATAACATTAGCGTGAAATGTAGGGTTATGTTAAATATATTTTATGATTGTATAAGTATATCATTGTATGATTATATCATTATATCATTATACGGGTCGATGTACTATGGTAATCGTGGTAATCATGATGTATATTATATTATATAATAACTATCATAGGTATCCTGATTCAATTATACGGAGTATAAATAAAGATTTTAATTATTATATTGAAAAAAATATACCATTTATTTTAGATAAAAACTTAAATATAGATACAATTATAAATAAACAAATATTATTAAATAAATATGGTAACCATATTATTAATATAGTAGATAGTTTTAATAAGTTAGACCATGACAGTCTACCAATGGAGAAGAAAGTTACATTAAATTATTTTATAAATAATACAATAATTAATAATAAGGATAAGTTTTATTTAAAATCGGAGGATGAGTATAATTTTTTAGATGAAATCGGATTATTTAAAACAATCATCAATTGTTTTAGTACATTTCACCCCAGATTTACTCATCAACAATTATCATTTTGGTATGGTCCTCGTGATTCAATCACGCCATTCCATTATGATACAGACCATGCTAATTTATTATATATAATAGAAGGGAGAAAGAGAATATATTTAATTCATCCAAAATATAATAAATATATGAAGGGAAATACAACTATACAACCTGGTGCTTCGTGGTCTGAGGATACACTAAAAAATATTATTCAAAATGAAAATATAAAATATCAAGAAATTATTTTAGAAAAGAATCAATTATTAAATATACCTAGATATTGGTGGCATGCTATTATTAATTTAGAAACAACAATGGCGGTTACATATCATTATTACACGGCGTCTTATTTCTTGTTTAATAGTTTCTTGTGAAAATCATGGATTGATGATGGATTGATGGTTGATTGATGATTGATTTATTGATTATGGATATCAGGAATTTAAATCTTCATCAAACTGCGGACCAAACTCCTGCGAAATGACTGGCTGCCATGGCACGAATTTATATCACTATACTTATCATTAATAAAGCAAATGACGGCATTGTCGTTGCGTCTACTCATTTTGGGGGTTTTCTTCAAAAAGTTTTTAAATGCTGTCTTAAATCCACGAATATTATTTATCATGCAAGAATAAATTAAATCACGCGTTGTTCCATTTAATAAAATCTCAGGGATATCATGTTGCACCATGATCTCTTGTTTTGTGTCGGGGTGTTCCCATAACCCTCGGTTTAACCATATATTTTTTTCCATGCGTTCCATACTAAATTCTTGAACCTCTGTATCAAATGCTCGTAAATATTGCCACTCTGTCAAATCGCAGCTTTTTCCTGGTCGTTCAAACCGCTTATTTTTTACAAGAAATGATTTTACCTCCCATAAATACTCCATTTGCAGCGCGGTATATGCACCAAGGTGATCCATATTTTCCAGTTTTTCATATATGTCGCCGTCATGTATCATGTCCTGGCATTCCTGGCATAAGATGAGCATATCCAATCGCGTTTCATTATATCCTTTCGTGTTTCTGACATAACGAGCAAAATCAAATATAGGCAAAATGAAGCCAAATATATTGCGCAAAAGCTCGTTGGGGAGGGTGTTAAAATATGTCATTTCTGGGGCGTGTGTATGTGTTTGCTTTTATAATTCTCATCAATTTTAGATGGAATCGGTGATTCATTTATTTATTTTTTTATTTATTTATTTTTTTATTTATTTATTTATTTATTTATTTATGCAGTGAAGGAGCATTCAAATTATAGTGCGATTAACCGCTGCACCAAAGCGTTTCTGTATTCGTCGCCGGGGTACAGACCAGGGACATTTATATCTATGTTATTTATATTACAATTATTTATAATAGTAGCAAGCGATCCTTCGCGCAACATAAACACAATATCATGCTGAACCATAATATTTGTAGTTGTTGTGCCGTGCTTTAAGCGTCGTAAGTACATATTATTATCCATTCTAGATGCCTGTCCGGTTTGAATCGACCAATCCCATTGCCATCGATACTGAGTTTGATTCAATAATAATCCGTAATCGGGACGATTAAATCGAGGATTCGTCCGCAAAAACTTACTAACAACTGATAAATGCTTATTCATTAGAAGAGCATATGTCGTAATCATATCATAATATGTAATTTTATCATCGATATTATCTATATTATTTCTCCTGTCTAGGATAAGCGTGAATGCTTCTTCTTCTTCTGCATGGTGTGACAAAGCGTTGACAAATTCAGTATAGTCGAAGACAGGATGAATGTAGCTATATACTTTACGCAAAAGTTCGTCTGGTAATGGAAGGGGGATCATATTTTATAACGATGTTCCATTAATCTATTTTAATTCAATTTTTAATATATTTTTTATCTATTATATTTATTTATTTAATATTTTAGTATAATATAAATGGAATATACTGAAAAAGATTTAATTATGATGTATCATACTACATTGCGTAATATGGGGTTATATACTTCTTTATCCCTCGCATTACTTGGATATTCAAGATATTATAGAGGTAAAGGCAGTATGGTATATAATGTTGCCTTTATCATATTTAGTCTTTTATTTATGGGAGCTGCAATAGTAATTGGAATGTATTTAATACAAGATATCGAACATTTACTGCAAACTATTAAAATGGGAGATGGTGATAAAAATAACCGTTATATGTTGCGTAAATGGTTGGTTATTCCGAAGGTCATCATTGGGCTTTTAGGCATGGTATCATGTTTTGGTATATGGACTCTTATAGACCAAGTTAAATATGGCACTCGATAAACCCTACACGCACTATATATCTTTTCAATTTAAATATTATTAGAATATTATTTAAATGTTATTTTAAATGTTATTTTAAATGTTATTAGAATATTATATTAAAATACTATGCTATCTTATCTAGATTTCGTTCCGCAATGCATTATTCGTGACATAATTATACCATATACCTACTGCCCCCAACCTGCTGCTTTATTAGAAGACTTGCGCTCTTATTATCTGACAATGTCATGGATGAAAGATTTATATAGAGAGAAGTGGCCAATTTGCGACGAGGAGGAAAGTGATATGGCATTGCTTTGGATGAGATGTGATATATGTATGTTTCTTAATAATGATCAGCCGACGATGTTTGGTATTGTAGAATTTTATAGGGTAGTCTTTCGGCGGCTGTATATGAATCAGTCGAAGCTACTTTGCGATGTTGTTCTTGATGGTGGGTTGTCGCACTCTTCGGAAAACTTCAATGATATTAAAGTGTCTATTGGATTACTTAATCCAACTGAAAGACTGCGATTGGAGGGGTTTCTGGAATCGGGGATTGGTCCTGATCGCGCATAGGTATGATCGCGCATAAGGCATGATCGCACATAGGTATGATCGTCATAATATTTTATAATATAATGTTTGTATATGAATAAATATTGGACATTAGGGCTTAGCGTAATGGCTTATTTTATAATTGGGTTACTCACTACTTTTGTTATTGAAAACATTGATGATAAAGAGTGGGCACATGCTTCACTTTATGATGTCGTGCACGAGAATTTCCCACCGTATCCCTCTTATTGGGTAACTGATATTTTCGCATATTTTTTCATAATATATACATTATTTAGATGGGGGGCAATAAATATACAATATGTGTCGTTATATATTTTATCATTGTCAATAATATTACTCCTGCGCTTATTTACATTTACTTTAACACAAACTCCCCCACCAATAAAAATAAACAGTGCCTATCGCAAAGAAGTTTGTAAGAAAAAAATATTATCTCATATTGGCTTCTTTTTCCCAAAAGCTATGAATATTTCATGTGTTGACAATATGTTTTCTTCTCATACTGCTCATATTATGGCGGGACTCACTTTAATTTTTTTGTTTTCTAAAAGTGTTGCAGAAAAACTTATATTAACACTTGTTTCATTTGCATGTGTATTTTCTATTACGTCGTCTAGACTGCATTATACGTCTGATGTCATCGTGGCGTCTATTGTTGCACCATTAGTCGTGTTTGCTGTTTATAAGACATTGTTTAAAAATATGTAATATGCTTTGCTCATATGCTTTGCTAATAGCCTTTCATTATCTTCGATAAAATTTGGTGGAGGCATTACCTATGTAATACGGATGTACCTTAGTTAAACCTGTAAATTTTTAAGATTGAATTTGAAGTGTGGAGAGAAGT
>Ga0209482_1002398_pt1 | contig 11726 bp, 10 predicted proteins | sample CoawatmetaG10DNA_FD_187512 | JGI IMG/M metagenome (GOLD analysis project Ga0209482, IMG submission 187512) | Marine microbial communities from the West Antarctic Peninsula - Coastal water metaG104-DNA (SPAdes) (version 2) | ecosystem: Environmental > Aquatic > Marine > Coastal ...
GAAGATCGCACCACGCTCCTCGGCGCTCAGGTGTTCGTAGCTTTGTCCCATGCAACACATCCTAGGCAATGTGTTGCACTTGATCCTTGAAACCGCCAAGCAAAGAAATGCGCGTCCGAGATGGCGAAAGATTCCTTCAATTTCCGTAACCAGGCGGAGGCGGGGAAAACTCGCTGCGCTCAGACAGTTCCCCGCCTTTTTTCCGCCCGCTTACGAAAATTGAAGGCGCCATCTAGGGCAGGAAGGTCAAAGGACAAACCCAAACCCTCGAGGCACAAGCCCAAACGACAAAGGCCAACCGCGCGATGGGTTGGCCTTTCTCTTTTGACGTTGAGCCCTTGATGGCGCCTTGAATTTTTGTGAGCGGGCGGATCAAGGAAGGAGGCTGTCTGAGCGCAGCGAGTTTGCCTCCTTCCCCGCCCGGTCACACAAATTCAAGGAGGTGTCGCCATCTCGGGCGCGCCTTTCTTTTGCTTACTTTTCTTTGGCAAGACAAAGAAAAGTGAGTCGGTCCCGGCAGGGAACGAAAGGGGGGCGGACCACCGAGCCAAAAACCTCAGTGCACCAACTGATTAATCTCAATAATCGGCATCAACACCGCCAGCACAATCAACAACACCACCACACCCATCGTCAAAATCAGCGCCGGCTCCAGCAAGCCCGTGAGAAACAACGTCCGGCGCTCAAGCTCCTGCGCCTCGCCCTGCGCAGCCCGCTCCAACATCGCAGGCAGATTCCCCGTCGCCTCACCCGAGCGGATCAGATGCACCAGCACAGGCGGAAACTGATTCTGCGCTGCCAACGCCCGCGCCAGCGAAGTCCCTTCGCGCACGCGCGTGGATGCATCCTCGACGTTGGTCTTGAGCGCAACGTTGTTCAGCGTTTCCCCCGCAGCCTGCAACCCACGCAAGATCGGCACGCCGGCACTGGTCAGAATCGCCAGCGTGCTGGCAAACCGCGCGGTGTTGTAACCGCGGACGAGCTTGCCGAACAGCGGTGCAGTCAGCAGCCACTTGTGCCACGACAGCCGCAACGCCGGTTGCTTGAGCAGATTGCGGATCAGCAAGCCCAACGCTACCAGCACGATCGCCGCCAGCCAGCCCCAGTTCCGCACAAAGTCCGACAGCCACAGCATGATGATCGTGAGCGTCGGCAGCTTCTGCTTGGTGTTGGCAAACACGCTCACCACCTGCGGCACCACGTATGACAGCAGGAAGATCACGATCGCAAACGCCACCACCGTGACGATGGCGGGGTACGTGAAGGCCAGCTTGATCTTCGATGTGAGCGCGTTGCGGCTCTCGATGTAGTCGGCCAGGCGTGAAAGGACGAGGCCGAGGTTGCCGGAGTGTTCGCCCGCTGAAACGAGGGCGCGGTAGATATCCGGGAAATCCTTCGGATGCTGTGCCAGCGCGACCGACAGCGAGCTGCCGCCCACCACCTCGGCGCGGATGGCCGCGAGCAGTTCGCCGACGTACGCGCGTTCGGCCTGATCGGCCAGCGCGGCCAGCGCTTCATCGAGCGGCAGGCCCGCCACCAGAAGACTGGCGAGCTGGCGCGTGACGAGTGCGTTTTCCTGCGCCGAGAGCCGCTTGCCGAAGCTCGACCCGCCGCGCTTGGTGGCCTGCGCACCCAGCGTGTCGACCAGCAGCGGTGTCAGCCCGCGTGCCCTCAGCAGCGTGCGCGCCTGGCGGGCGCTGTCGGCTTCGATGACGCCCTTGTCGGTCTTGCCGGCGGCGTCGGCGGCTTCGTAACGGAAGGCTGGCATGCGCTATTCGTGTAATCGCGCCTTAGTCGCGTGTGACCCGCAGCACTTCTTCCAGCGACGTAGCGCCCGTGTCGATCCAGCGCTGGGCATCCATGCGCATGGTCTGCATGCCCTGGCCGATGGCGAACGCCTTGATCTCGGATTCAGCGGCCTGGCGGTGGATCATCGTCTGAATTTCGGGTGTGACGGTCAGCAGTTCGTAGACACCGGTCCGGCCCTGGTAGCCGGAGTTGCTGCAACGCTCGCAGCCGACGTGATGCCAGACCGATTTGCGTGCCGGTGCCGCCGGTGCCACGCCGTCTGCGATCGGCGTGCCGGCCACGGCTTCCACTTCTGCAGGCGTGAGTTCGAGCACTTCTTCGCGGCGGCAATGCACGCACAGGCGGCGTACCAGCCGCTGCGCCAGCACACCGAGCAGCGATGAAGACAGCAGGAACGGTTCGATCCCCATGTCGATCAGGCGCGTCACGGCGGAGGCGGAATCATTCGTGTGCAGCGTCGCCAGCACCAGGTGGCCCGTCAGCGAGGCCTGCACCGCAATCTGCGCGGTTTCCAGGTCGCGGATTTCCCCGATCATCACCACGTCCGGGTCCTGGCGCAGGATGGCGCGCAGGGCCTTGGCGAACGTCATGTCGATCTTCGGATTGACCTGCGTCTGGCCGATGCCGTCGAGGTCGTATTCGATCGGGTCTTCCACCGTCATGATGTTGGTGGACGCCGCGTCGAGCCGCGACAGCGCTGCATACAGCGTGGTCGTCTTGCCCGAACCCGTCGGGCCGGTGACGAGCACGATGCCGTGCGGCTGGTTGATCAGGTGATCGAAGCGCGCCAGCGTGCCGGCGCCCATGCCGAGCTTGCCCAGGTCGAGCCGGCCGGCTTCCTTGTCGAGCAGACGCAGCACGGCGCGTTCGCCGTGGCCGGTGGGCAGGGTGCTCACACGCACGTCCACCGGGCGACCGCCCACGCGCAGCGTGATGCGCCCGTCCTGCGGCAGGCGTTTCTCGGCAATGTCGAGCTGCGCCATGATCTTGATGCGCGAAATCAGCGCGCCGTGCAGCGCTTTCTTCGGGCGCACGACGTCGCGCAGCGTGCCGTCGACACGAAAGCGCACGACGGATGCATTCTCGAACGGCTCGATATGGATGTCCGAGGCGCCTTCGCGCGCGGCCTGCGTGAGCAGGGCGTTGATCATGCGGATGATCGGCGCGTCGTCTTCGGATTCGAGCAGGTCTTCCACGGCAGGGATGTCCTGCATCAGGCGCGACAGGTCGACTTCGCCTTCCACTTCGCCCACCACCTGGGCCGCACTGCCGTCTTGCGCGTTGTAGGCCGTCTGCGTGGCGGTGGACAGCGCCGCCGTGTCGAGCGTCACCAGATGCAGCGCGCCAAACACGCGGCCGAGTTCAGCCAGCGCCGTGCGCGAGGTTTCAGGGCAGACCCACACCTCCAGCGTGTCGACGTCCTGGCGGGCGACGAGCAACCTGGCGTCGCGCGCAAACGCATACGGCACGAGCCGCACGGCCGACTGCGAGGGCGGCTCGAGCGTGCTGACGTCGGTGGTGGAAGCGTGCGTGGCCATGGTTCGTTGTCCGTTGTCAGCCGCCATTGCGCGGCGCGTTGCCGTCGTAACCGCCCGAGGTGGGCGCCGCGAAATTCTGCAGGCGCGGCTGGCTGCGCGTGGTGCCTTGCGGCATCGGCATCGGGGCGCCCGGGGGCACCTGCGTACCGGCCGGGCCCTTCGGCACGATCGACACATCGCCGTAGTTGTCAGCCGGGCGCATGGCCTCGGGCGTGGGTAGCACCGGCGTGTCCTTGTCAGACGTGGTCGGCAGCATGTTCGGCGAGACAAAGCCCTGCTGCGTGTCGCGCATGTAGTTGTAGCGGTTGTCCGACAGCGCGCCCGTGGCATCGGCCGTGCGCAGGATGATGGGGCGCAGGAACACCAGCAGGTTCGTCTTCACACGCGTCTTGTTTTCCGAGCGGAACAGCGCGCCAAGGATGGGGATGTCGCCCAGGCCCGGCACCTTCTGCTCGCCGTCCTGATAGTTGTCTTCCAGCAGCCCGCCCAACACGACGACCTGGCCGTCGTTGGCCAGCACGTTCGTTTCAATGGAGCGCACGTTGGTGGTCGGGCCCTGTGTCGCATTCTGCGTGCCCGGCACCACGGCCGACGACTCCTGGAAGATCTGCATCTTCACCAGCCCGCCGTCGGTGATCTGCGGCTTGACGCGCAGCGTGATGCCGACGTCCTTGCGGTCGAACGTCTGGAACGGCGTGACCGAAGCGGACGTGCCCGTCTGCGCATACGAGCCCGTGGTGATCGGCACGTTCTGGCCGATCAGGATCTTGGCTTCTTCGTTGTCGAGCGTGATCAGGTTCGGGGTCGACAACACGTTGACCGAACCGTCCGAGCCCAGCGCGGAGAGCAGCGCGCCAAGGCCCGAGGCCTTGTTGAACACGCCGAACTGGCCGCCGTTCAGTTGCCCTACGTTTACGCTCGACAGCGCCGTCTGCGCCGCCGTGCTGCCGATGCCGCCCGTGGTGATGGTAGCGATGGTGCCGGCCAGCGTGAGCAGGTTGCCCGAACCCGTGCCGAAGTTGGTGCCGCCGCCGCCGTACGTATTCGGGCCGCCTGCGCCCACCATCCACTGGATGCCGAGCTGCGACGCCTTGGTAGCCGTCACCTCAACGATCATCGATTCGATATAAACCTGGGCGCGGCGCGCGTCGAGGTCGTCGATCACGGCACGCAGGTTGCGGTAGACCGGCTCGCTGGCGGTGATGATGAGCGCGTTGGTGGCCGGATCGGCCTGGATGATGCCGCCGGTGGTGGGCGTGTTGTTCTGCCCGAACGAGGCGCGGAACGAAGAGCTGCCGCTGCCCGAGCCGCTGCCCGAACCGCTGCCGTAGTTGGTGTTCTGCGTGTTCTGGTTCTGCACGTTGCTCACGCCGCCCGCCGGCTGCGAGGTCGCGCCTTGCGCGGCGCTCTGGCCGCCCGGGCCGGTCGATGCGGAGGCCGACAGCGTGGCGTCGGCCGCGACGATCGCGCGCAGCGTCGTCGCCAGCTGCACCGCGTTGGCGTTCTTGAGCGGCACCACCCAGATGTTGCCCGGGCGTGCATTCGGCACATCGAGCTTGGCGATCAGTTGTTTGGCCTGCGCCAGACGTGCCGCACTCGACGCACGCACCATCACGCTATTCGAACGCGGCTCGGCCACGACCGACGTACGCAGGCTCGGGTCCGACAGCGCCGCGCCGGCACCGGCCGCGCCGCCTGCACCACCGGCCGACGGATCGAGCAGCTTCTGCAGCGTGGCCGCCACGTCGATGGCCACGGCGTTCTTCAGCGGAATCAGCTCGGTCTCGCCGGCCACGGGCGTGTCGATCGACGCGATGATGCGGCCGATGCGGCGCAGGTTGTCGGCGTAATCGGTAATGACGAGCGTGTTGTTGGCCGGGTAGGCGGTGATCGTATTGTTGGGCGCGATCATCGGGCGCAGCACCGGCACCAGGTTGTTGGCCGATTCGTGCTGCAGGCGGAAGACCTGCGTCACAACCTGTTCGCCGCCACGTGAGCCTGCCGCGCCTACGCTGGTGGGCGAGCCCTGCAGCTTGGCGTCGGCTTCCGGCACGACCTTGGTGAAGCCGTTGCCCTCGACAATCGCGTAGCCCTGCATGCGCAGGATCGAACCCAGCGATTCGAGCGCCTGCGAGCGCGTCACCGGTTTTTCGGTGACGAGGTTGACGGTGCCCTTCACGCGCGGGTCGACGATGAAGTTCTTGCCGGTGGCCTGGCCGACGGCCTTGACGACGGAGTCCAGATCCGCGTTGACGAAATTCAGCGAGACCTCATCCCCTGGGTTGCCGGCGGCGCCGTTCTGGGAGGATGCCGCGCTGGGCGGGGCGGCGAAGACTGGCATCGAGCCGGCCACCATTGTTGCGCAGCATGCCAGGACGATGGCGCGAACGGTGAGTCGGGAAGAGGCGTTGTACATGGTCTCGTTCATGGTTGTCGGCACGCTGGCTCGCGCGCCGGCTTGAGGATCAAAAGCGGAGTCGATGCTGCGACCCGTCGCGCGGGCCCAGCAGACTCAACAGGCCAATCAATTGCGGTTCCGACTCCGGCGTGGCACTGGCCACCCCGTCAAAATGCGCGCCCTGGCCAAGAGTGCCCTGGCCCTGCAGGGTGAGCGGCCCGGCCAGTGTCGACAGCGACAACTGCATCGGCGCACCGCTCACGCCGCCAAACGACACCACCGCCTGGTAACTGCCCAGCGGCCGTACCCGGCTGAGGCTGGATGATACCTGCTCAAGCGTGACGGTCAGCGCGCCCTGGGCGGTGTTCGGCTGGCCCTTTCCACGGCCGAATTGGCCCGAGAGCGGCGTCCACTGCGCCCGCAAACGGCCATCCAGCTTGAGCGTGTTGAACGGCGCGCCAACGCCTTCCAGCAACGATGCCGGCAACGCGACCGCGCCGGCCTCTGCGTCCCAATGCCCCGGCGTGACCGTCAGCGTGACCGGCTTCTCCAGCGCGCGATCGTGCGCCAGGTGCGCGCGCAGCGTGCCCGTCAGCAGCGGCAGCATGTCGATCGACCACGACAGGCGGCCCGGCAGCACGGTTGCATCGGCGCCGCCGTTGCCGGCGGTCAGCGCAAGCGTTGCACTGCCCTGCCAGAGACTGCCCTGGCTGTCAGCCAGCAGAACACGGTGCCCCGTGGCAGCGGCGATGCGCTCGGCCACCCACGCGGCCGGATACTGCGCCACCACGGTCAAGCCCACGGCCAGCAGCGCCACGCCACACCAAAGCACGCGCCAGCCGAGGCCCGTGCGCTCGTCCGGCCCGGCACGGCGGCGCAAACGCAGCGGCGGCAGCGATTCAATCCCCATCGGCACGATCGGACCCGTCAGCGGCCAGCGGCGGCGGGGCCTTGCAGCGTCGCCGTCACGTTGACCAGGGCCGTCGCGCCCACGTATTTGATGTTCGTGTCGATCACCTTCATGCGCTGCGCCTGGCGCACCTCCTGCAGCCATTCGGCGACGGCGCCGAAGGGCACCTTGTCCAGTTGCACCTGCACGCTCTCGCCCGACATCGCCATCCGCGTGGCCTTCAGGCCGTGGTTGGTGAGGCTCGTGTTGAGCGCCTGCTGCAGTTCCGCACCGCGCGGCACGGGCGCGGCGGCAATGGCCGACAGGCCGCGCGCTTCCTGGCCCAGCGTTTCCATCTCGGCGAGTTGGGTACGCATTTGCGGCAGGGCTTTCTCGATGCGGCGCTGGCCCTCGAAGGCCGGCTCCCACAGCACGAGGTAGACGATCACAAGCAGCAGCACCACGCCGCCACCAGCCAGGATGCGGCGTTCGCGCGGCTCGCGCTGCATCCAGAACGTCGTGGCCGCGTCGCGCACCGAGTCCGGCACGCCGATGCGCGGCAGGCGACGGGATGACGATCGGGAAGAGGAGGGGGAGGAAGTCGCCATGGAGGAAGCGTTATTGGGCGATGGAGACCGTCCAGCGCGAGCCCGGTACGGTCGCCTCGGCACCGCGCGGGGCCTCGGCGGTGTCCATGTTCAGGCCGACATTGCGGGCGGCGGTGCGCAGGCTGGCGGTGTCGGTGCCGTCCTTGAGCGTGACCGTGAGCGCGCGGCCGTGGTAATCGAGCGCGAGCAGCGCATCGGGCGCGAGGCCGGTGGCCGCCTGGGCAAAGCGATCGGCCAGCGGCAGGAAGTCTTCCGGTGCCGATTTGCCGGCGGCCAGCCGCAGTTGTTCGACCTGGCGGCGCATCTGCGCGGGCGGGTCGAGGATCACCGGCGTATTCGGGAATGCCGTCTGCAGCTGCGCGCGCATGGCGGTATCGAGCCGCTTCTGTTCGGCACGCAGCGTGAGCCAGCGCGCGTTCATGCCGATGAGCTGCACGACCACGATGAGCACGGCCAGCGCGATGGGCAGGCGCCAGAGGCTCCAGTCCATGCCGGCCACGCCGCCGCGTGCAAAGTCGAACTGGCAGAGATCGGCTTCGCCTGAGGCGAGGGCGTCGCGGGCGCCGGCCGCCCAGGTGGACCAGTCCAGCGTGGCGGTGGCGGGGTCGGCCGACAGGCCGGGCGCCAACTCGCGCAGGGCCGGCGACACCATCAGCGTGGCCGGCGCGGGCGCAATGCCCAGCCAGTTGCCGACGTTGGCCGGCAGCAGCCGCAGGCCGTAGCCCTCGGCGCGGCCCGTGCGTACGGTGATGTCGACGGCCACGGGCGCGTCCGGGTCGGACGACGGCGCCGCGTCAAGCGCGATGGTGGCCGGTGTGACCCCAGCCACGGCTTCAGCCGCGGGCAATTCGACTGCAGGCTCGGCGGCAACGGAAGCATCGAGCGACGGCTCCGCGCGTTCGACGGCGTTTGCCGCTTCTGCAACCGGCGCTGCCGCTGCGACAGGCGTTTCAAACGGCACGCAAAGCTGCGCAGGCAGCAGATGGCAGGTGCGGTGCTTGTGGCCAGCAAAGGTATCGAGGATGAAGCGGACCCACGCGCGGTCGGCAATCATCAGTGCGCGCGATTGCGGCTCGCGGGGTGCCCGCCAGCCACGGGCCGGGGCATCCCCCAAGCGGGGCCCAAGGGCGATATGGCATTGCTGCGCGTCCTGCACGAGGCGCTCTTCCACCAGGTTGGGCAGCGCAAGACGCAGCTTGGGCAGCGCCAGCGGCGGCACGTTGGCCGGCACCAGCAGCACATCGGCGGCGGGCAGCAAAAGGATCAGGCGATCGGCCGCCGGCAACTCGTCGGTGCGCGACGTGCCTTCGCGCTGAACGCGCTGCGGCCCTTGTGCGCCTTCTTCGCGCACCAGCGCGAAGGGCACGGAGGCAAGCGCGCCCGCCGACCAGCGTTCGGGCGATTGAATGGGCCGGTGCGGCAGGCGCACGTACAGGGAGGTCGTCAAACCGCTCCTCTATTGATCTTGAGAGTGTGAATGCGAACTGCCAACGCTAGCGCCGGATTGCGCAAGACCCGCGATGCTGAACGATGCGGATGACAATACGGCGAAGGCCGGGGTCTGTCTACAAGCGGCGCGTACGCACGTGGAGGGGTGTTGCGCCGCCGTCATGACGGAATCTCGTCGATGCGGCGGACCCAGACGATGCGGGTCGCGTTATTGTTGACTGGGTCGCCACGTGAAACAAGCGCCACTTCTCCGATGCGGGCCCGCTCGTGACGCGCCATCCCGTAGACCAGAAAGTAGTGGGTCTGCACGTCCAGCAGATTGGCCGCAGCGGCGGTGTCGACCCCGGGCGCGATGCCGCGCAACTGGTTCGTGACATCGCCGATGTTGCGGAAGTACGCGCGGTCGCGCGCCTGCACCAGCGAGCGGGCGCGGTCCAGGCTCAGGTTCGGGATGACGGCAGCCAGCACTTCGGCGCTGGCCGTGTTGGCGTTGATCTGCGTGCGGGTGGGGAGCACGATCACGTAGGAGCGCAGCTTGGCGACCATGTCCGCCGTGTAGCCCGGGATCGTCAGCAGGCTGGCCACGTCGTCGAGCGGTCGCGGGCCGTTGCCGGTGCTGCCGGCGCTCCCGCCCCCGCCGCTGTCTTCGCCGCCTTGCTGACCGCCCTGCATGCCTTCGATCGACTGGAAGCCGCCCAACATCTGCGCCAGGTACGTCGCCGTGACATTGGCCAGGCTCGGGTCGATGTTGAGCGACTGCAGCAGCAGGCCGTACGCCTTGATGGCGTTCTTGTCGCGGCCGGTAATGATCATGCGGCCGCCCAGCGTCCGCGCTATCAGCAGGTTCATCAGGTTGAAGCGCGCCTGGGCATCGAAGATCCGGCCGGACAGGTAGGACTCTTCGCCGGCCGTGTCCGTGCGCAGCGAGCTGCCGAGAAAGTCCGACAGCTTGGTTTCCTGGATCGGCACGGCCCAGATTTCGCCCAGGTGGTCTACCGCCCCGGTGCGGCGCTGGTCGTCGCGCAGGATGAGGCGCGCCCAGTCGATGCCCGCCCGCGCGATCCACGTGGCCTGCGATTTCAGGCGCTGGTTTTCCACCGCGCGGATCTCCACCTGCTGCCGCCACAGCATGCCCGACACGATCACCACGGCCAGCGTAACGACGAGCAGCGCTGTAATGACGGCCGCGCCGCGCTGGCGCCCGGGCTGCGGATGACGTTGAGACAATCGACGGGAGCATCGCGCCATGTCAAAGCCCCGTCATGCAGATGCGCGTGAAGCGCTGCGGCGCGCCCTGCGGCGTCATGCGCACGAGCAACGCCAGTTCCACCGCGCGCACCGAGGCGGCCGGCACCACCACGCCGGGGCTGTTGGCCGAGGGCGCCGACGCGCTGGGCGTGGAAGCCGACGGCAAGCCGGTGAGGGTGGTGGTGTTGCTACCGGCCGGGAACAGTGCCGCCGACAGCGCGCCCGTGTTTTCCATCCAGCCGCCGGGTTCGATCCACGCGCGCGCGCTGATGCTGTCAACGTTGGCGGCGAGCAGGTAGCGCGCCGCGCCCACGCCGCCCTGGCGCAGGTTGTCCATCGCATTGCGCAGGTCGCCGCGGTTGGTGATCGGTTGGGTCTGGAGGCGTTCGAGCCGGCCGTCGACGATGCGGTAGAGCACCACTTGCCACGCGGGTGGCTGGCTGTCGTCGCGGCGGTCGCGCACCATCAGCACGCGGTTGGCGTCGACCTCCACCGGTGAGCGCGACAGCGTGTTCGGATCGGCCAGTTGGGTGCAATCGGCATCGAACTGGGCGTAGGCCGTCTTGAGTGCCTCGATGCGTTCGTCGCGCTGGGCCAGCGCCTCGTGCGTGCGCGTCATGCTGTCCAGCCCGCGCCAAGCAATCACGGCCAGGATGGCCAGCAGCGTGATCGCCACCAGCAGCTCGAGCAGGGTGAAGCCGCGCGACGAACGGTTAGAAGACATTGCGCGCATCGTTCGGCAATAGAGTCACAAGCCAGGCCAGTCGCACGGACTTGGATGCATCCGGATAGACGGACACCTCCACGCGGCGGAACACCGGGTTCGGGGTGCTGGCGATGGTTTCTTCGCACCACAGTTGCGTATCGCCTTGCGGGCACGGAAAGCCGCGCGCGCCAGGGTCTGGGAAGACGCGAGCCAGGCGCAGGTTGGCGAGGTGGTTCTCGGCACTCCAGGTGGCGATCATGCGCGTCTGCAGAGAATCGCTGGCGGTGGTCATGCTGCCCATGGCGCGCATGGTGGCGGTGAGCGCCACGGCCACGATGGTCAGCGCCACCAGCACTTCGAGCAGGGTGAAGCCGCGCGTGCGCGTGGGACGAAGGCTGCGCGTCATTGCGTTTGCATCTCCGTCAGCACGCGGGGGCCGCCGTCGGATACCACGTCGACGCGGGAACCTTGCGAGGTCAGCGCCACGCGCCACGGCAAGCCAATCGCCTCGCGGCCGAACACCAGGCGCTGTGGGGCGCCCGGCACCGCAGCGGCACCTGCGACGATCTGTACGTTGTCCATGCCCTGGCGCCAGTGGCCCGGCGCGAGCACGTCGCGGCTGAGCACGCGCCAGCCGTTGGGCGTCGATTCGTAGAAGCGCCAGCCCTGCGCATCGCCCTCCCACGCCACGGGGCGAGATGTGAGCTGCGCTTCTTCCTGTGCCAGTTCGATCAGGCGAGCCAGCTTCTGCGCATCATCGGCCAATTGCGAGCGCGGGTTGGGCGTAGCGTTCACGGCCACCACGGCCAGCACGATGCCGATGATGACCACCACCACCAGCAACTCCAGCAGCGTAAAGCCGCGGATGTGCCGGCGGCGGCGTGGTGGGCCGAACATGGCGCGGGGGCGGCTGCGGCGGCTTAGTTGTCCCAGTTACCGATATCGGCGTCATTGCCGGTGCCGCCGGCCTGGCCGTCGGCGCCGAAGCTGAAGACGTCCACTTCACCGCGCACGCCCGGGTTCAGATATTGATACGGATGGCCCCACGGGTCCTTGGGCAGGCGTTCCAGATACCCGCCGC
>Ga0209482_1002401_pt1 | contig 11719 bp, 12 predicted proteins | sample CoawatmetaG10DNA_FD_187512 | JGI IMG/M metagenome (GOLD analysis project Ga0209482, IMG submission 187512) | Marine microbial communities from the West Antarctic Peninsula - Coastal water metaG104-DNA (SPAdes) (version 2) | ecosystem: Environmental > Aquatic > Marine > Coastal ...
ATGCCGTTCCAACAAAAGACTCTTCGTATTATGCAAGTGATTTTCAGTTGGACGATATATATCTTGGTGGAATGTGTGCTTCTGAAATTGTACAGAAGCATAATCTAAATCGTTCAGATCTTGATGCATATTTGCCAGCTAACCCATATAGTTTGGATGAAAATAAGACTGAGGTTCATTATTTGGGGTACTACATTAATTGGCACCCTCAGGAAATGTATTACTATTCTGTAGAGAACACTGAGTTTCGTCCTATGGCATTTCGTGTAGAGGGAAGTTTTAGTAAATACAGCTCTATGGATGACAAGATAGACTGGCTTCACTGGTACACTTATTTCATTAAATTTGGGATGGGTAGAGCCACACAGGACTCCTCTCAGGAGATAAGAAATGGAGATATAACTAGAGAAGAAGGTGTATCTCTTATTCGGCGTTTTGATGGTGAGTTCCCAGAAATGTATTTAGATGATTGTTGTGAGTATATGGGGATATCTGCTGAAACTTTTCATGAAACTATTGAATCTTTTAGAACCCCACATTTATGGACTAAAAACAATGGAAAGTGGGCGTTATCCAACCCTATATGGAGCGAGTAAATATGAGTTTAAGTTATATTAAATCAATATTAAGCCCCTACAGTAGTATTAGCGACGCTTTGAAGGTTATTGAGGCGACTCATAGAAGGTTGGCATGTGTTATTGAAAATAAAAAACTTATTGGTGTAATAACTGATGGAGATATCAGAAGATCTTTGCTGTCTTGTGAATCTATGGATCAAATCATATTAGGAATATATAACCCTAATCCGATAATAGCAACTTTAGATAAAAGTAATATTGAGCTTAAAGAGTTATTAATAAAATCAAAAATATCCCATATTCCAATTGTTGATGAAAAGGGCAATTTTGTAAAGATATTGTCATTATACGAACTATTACAGAATGAAAAAATAGATACTTCAGTAGTAATTATGGCCGGAGGTCTAGGAACTAGAATGAGACCTATAACTGAAGATACACCTAAGTCCATGGTCCTGATAGATGGCAAGCCTATGCTGGAAGTAATCATAGAAAAGTTTATTGAGCAAGGCTTTATTAATTTTGTTATTTGTACTAACTATAAGTCTGATCAAATTATTAATTTTTTTAAAACAGGCTCAGATAGAGGCGTGTCAATTTCTTATACAATAGAAAATAAAAGAATGGGAACTGCAGGTGCCTTATTGTTAGATAAAGATAAACTGACTGATGATTTGATAGTGATAAACGGAGATATTATTACCAATATTGATTTTAGAAAATTAATTGATTTTCATTTAGAAAAAGAATCTAACTTTACAATTGCAACAAATAAACATAGCGTCACAGTCCCATTTGGTGTAATAGATTCTAGTGATGGAGTTTTTAACAGTATTGTGGAGAAGCCTACCTATGAAAATGAGACATCTGCAGGTATTTACGTGATAAATAAGAAATGTTTAGATATTATCCCTGAAGATGTAACTTATGATATGCCTGAATTTATGATGGACACTTTAAAAATAACTAGAAAGATTATGGTTTTTCCAATCAATGAATTTTGGTCTGATGTTGGGACAATTGAGGATTTAAAGAAAATAAAAGGAGTGTAAATGTCTAAAGTAGTGGCATTAATACCAGCAAGAGCTGGAAGTAAAGGTATAAAAAATAAAAATATATACCCACTGAACGGAAAACCGCTTATTGAATGGACAATTTCTAAAGCTAAAAAAGTTGATGAAATTGATATGGTTTTGGTGTCAACAGATGGGGACGAAATAGCAAGCTTTTCCAAAGAACTAGGGGTAGAAGTTCTTCGGAGGTCTGAGAGTTTGTCCATGGATCAATCGTTGGTTATAGAGACAGTTAGAGATGTTATAAACAAGTTAGAAGAAAAGAATTACACTTTTGATTTTTTATTGCTATTAGAGCCCACATCTCCTCTACGTAACTGTCAAGATATAAAGAATGTTATTTCAGAACTGAATAATGGATTTGACAGTGTTGCAACTTTTACGCATGCTCGCTTAAATCCGCATAGAGCATGGAAAATTAATAAGGGTGTGCCATCAACTTTTATACCTGATGCCAACCCATGGCTTCCAAGACAAAAACTTCCTGAAGCATGTGAACTTAACGGGGCGGTATACGGTATAAATCTTAGTCGGTTTAGAGAACATAAAGGCACAGCGCTACTATTTGGAAAAATGAAGGCCGTGTTAATGCCTGAGAACAGGTCGGTAGACATTGATAATTTGCAAGATTTAGAAATAGTTGAAGATATTATGAAAAGAGAAAAGGGTGAAAATGAGTATTGTTAATAGTTTGATGGATCTTAGTGGGAAGACTGTCCTTGTGGCTGGCGGTGCAGGATATTTAGGGACAGCTTTTTGTGAAGCACTTGCAGAGCTTGGGGCAAATATTGTTATCGCGAGTCGAGATGTTGAAAAATGTAGCAGGTTAAGTGATAAATTGAAAAGAGAGTTCAATGTAAGTTCTAGGCCGTGTTATTTGGATTTGTTTGATAACGAGTCTATAGCTAGTTGCATTGAATTTACTACTTCCGAGTATAAAAGTATAGATGTTCTGATTACTTCTGCATGGTCTGGCAAGAAAAATAGTTGGGATTCTATATCTAATAAAGATTGGGATTATGATATAGAGATTTGCTTGAATGGCATATTTAGACTCGTAAAAGAAAGCACAGCAGCATTGAAGTCTAGTCAAGGCGTTATTCTTACAATATCTTCAATGTATGGTCATATTGCACCAGACTATAAATTATATGAAGACGTTCCACAAATAAACCCCCCCAGTTATGGGGCTTCCAAAGCTGGCATTATTCAATTAACAAAGTATCTTGCTAGTTTTTTGGCTCCATATGGTATTAGAGCCAATTGTATTAGTCCAGGAGCTTTTCCATTTAAGGAAATATATACGCAATATCCAGAGTTTGCCCAAAGATTATGTAGTAAGAATCCAATGGGTAGAATTGGCGAGCCAGATGATTTAAAAGGAGTTGCCGCTTTACTGTGCACCGATCTTTCAAAATATATGACTGGACAAAATATTTGCGTTGATGGTGGCTGGGGTGCTTGGTAGTGATTAAAGTTGGAGTTATTGGGTTTAGTGAGGGAAATGGACATCCATTTTCATTCTCTGCTATTATAAATGGCTATTCTTCTGAGGAGATGGGGAATTCTGGCTGGAGTGGGATTCAAGAATATCTTGACAAAAAAGATTCTTCTGAATTTGGAATTCAAGATGCTCGTGTGACTCATGTGTGGTGTCAAGATCGTGAAATTTCAGAGAATATTTCAAAAGCATGTCATATAGATATCATCGTAAATAATTATCACGAAATGCTAGGGCAGGTTGATGCGGTAATTATAGCCAGAGATGATTATGAATCTCATTTTGAAATTGCAAAGTTTTTTCTTGATAGAGGCGTTTTTGTTTTTGTCGATAAACCACTAACCCTAGATTTAAAGGAATTATCATTTCTTGAGCGATATCTTGAAAATGGCCAGCTGATGTCGTGTTCTGGTTTTAAGTATTGCGCAGAGTTGGATAATGTGAGGTATTTTTATGCAAGAAATAGCCAGAAAATAAAATTAATTAATTCTGTTGTCATTAATGATTGGGAAAAGTATGGTATTCATATGATTGATGCTGTATTAAGTTTCACCACATCATTGCCAGTATCTGTAAAAGCGGTGAAGTTGAAAAAAACCTCTATATATTTAATACAAATGGATGATGGGAGTTTATTTACACTCTCAACAGTTGGAAGCTCGAAGCAAACATTTTTTATTCAAGTAATTGATGAGAATGTTAGGTTCGATGTCAATATTCATGATAACTTTAGAGCCTTTAAAAGAACCTTAAGTCACTTTGTTGATATGGTAAATAATCAGCCAGTCAAGGAAGGGTATCAAAGCACAATGATATCGATAAAGACTTTAATTGCTGGAAAAAAATCTAGAGAAGATGGACAAGAAATATTTATCAAGGATTTAGATATGGAGTTGGAAAATTGAAATTAAGTCAAATGCGAGATATGAGTGGCGAAGTTGTTTTAATTACAGGGGCAGCTGGAAATATAGGTCAAGTAATAACTAAGTCTCTATTAGAGTTGGGAGCCATAGTTGTGATGGTTGATATAAATAAGAATAGACTGAAAGAATTTAAAGACAGTAATGAGGAATTTATAGATAAAATATATTTTTTAGAGTGTGATTTAGAGCGAGAAGAGTCTGTAGATTTTATTTTTAATTATGTAAAGGATAACCTTGGTCAGTTAGATGTTTTGATTAATAACGCGGCATTTGTTGGTGATTCAAAAATTAATGGCTGGGTTGAAAAGTTTGAAAATCAGAGTATTGAAACTTGGAAGAGGGCTTTAAATGTAAATTTAACTGCAAGCTTTGCATTAAGTCAAAAATTCTCTGACTTCTTAAAATCTAGAAATAATGGCAGAATAGTTAATATCTCATCAATATATGGGTTTTTGGGCCCTGATATGAGTATGTATAGCAACACAAATATGGGAAATCCTGCTGCATATTCTGCAAGCAAAGGGGGGTTATCTCAGTTGACTAGGTGGTTATCAACAACGCTTGCGCCAGATATTCGCGTGAATACTATTTCTCCAGGAGGGATAGAGAGAGGTCAGCCAGAAAAATTTAAGCGAAGATACATTAGTAAAACACCATTAAATAGACTGGGAACAGAAGAAGATTTAGTTGGAGCTGTATTGTTTTTGTCTAGCAATATGTCAAAATATGTTACTGGCCAAGATATTGTTATTGATGGAGGCTATAGCGTGATATGATTTTTATGAAAAAACATAAAGTACGCAAATGGCCAAACGGCTTCTCTAATGGCGAAGCAAAAGTGGGCCAACCCAGGTTGGATTTATCTTTAGAGTTATTAAAAAAGAAAAATGCTCTGCCATTTCCTTTAGGGCTACATATTAACTCTATCTTTCAGTTTTATATTGTACCACTGTTCCGAATAATAGAATTAAATGGCACAGAGGTAGTTGAAAAATCGAAGCTCACAGTATGGTTTAATGGTTATAGAGAAATGCATTCGGTATTTCCTGTCGATTTCAAGTATTGGTGTTTTTCAGGAATAAAAGGTATTACTTCGTTTGTAAGAATTCTCTCATTAATATATATATATATTAGTTTTATTAAGTATTTTGGCTTGCTTTTTAAACAAAAGCTTAAAGATAATTCTGCCAAAAAGCTAGATGACATTGTTTCTAGACATATTGTCTTAATTAGATCTCCAGTTCATTTATCAACATATAACAATCCTTTTTATAAAAAAGTTGTAAATAAAAAAACTAAAATATTCTTCTTCAATCCAGGTAGAAAATTAGAGAAAGATGAAGTTTTTGCACCGCTAGACATGAAGATTATATTTGTCTCACTGTATAAGTGTACAAGTTCAATTATTAGATCATTGTTAATTAAATATAGTAAATTAAATATAGGCAACTTATCCATTGATATAAAAAATGCACAATTTGAAGTGTGCTGCCATTTTGATACGTGGATATACAATGAGCAACTAAATAAAATACGATCCAAGTTAGCTAATATTAATAGTGTTTCTTCGTTTGAGCAGATAAGTTGGTGTGCAGAGCTTGAAAAAATTGTTTTTTTTGATAAAGACTTGAAGCATATTCAATTTGGTATTTTGCCTTATTACCCTTACCCAACACTTGGAGTAGATTCTTTGTTTTTTGTGAGATCAAATACCTTATTAGAGAGTTACAAAAGAAATCTTCCTGGAAGAAGGTTTAGTAAACTTATGGTTGATAAAGATATTTTTCAATCTTCAGAATACGACTTGAAATCAAATCCAAACTTTGTTTTTGCAACGCAGCCATATAGAAAAAATCAAGAAAAAGAGTTGTTAGGCTATATTTTGAATGCTAATACAAGTTTCACCCTAATGGTTAAATACCACCCAAGGGAAAGAGGCTTATATAACAACTTAGAACCTGTTAAAGAATTATTTTTAATAAATAATTTAATTGTTATAACAAGAACTTCAAGTCTTGTTATCGAGCTTTTTGCAAGAGGGATACCATATATATGCTACATTGATAATGAAGATCTTGAACTTAATCAGAGTGAGGTAAGTAAAGTCGATGATATGGTTGTTTTCTCTAATATAGAAAAATTAAACAACGCTTTAGAAGATATAGAGCAGTATGTGAAATCGTTTTTTGTATGGAGAAGCGAAAAAATTAAGAGTTACTTATAGCGACTTTGAAAGTATTAGATGACAAGGTAATTCGACTTTTATATAGACTAGTTTCTGTAGTAATTAGGTTTGTTTCAATTTCAATATTATTTTATTATGATTCTAGTTTTGCAAGAGAGATTCTATTTTCAATAAGTGCAGTATATTTTTTTCAAGTCATCTCGGGCTTGGAGATTTATTTAAACCCTGAAATTTCATACCAAGACCATATTTCAAAAATATTCACCATTGGGCTAATACTGTCTCCATTATTAGTGTTGTTTTTTTGGGTTAACAATATGTCAGTATTTTGGGCTATGTACTTTATTTTCGACCTCATTTTGGTTGAGAGGTCTAGAAAGCAAAATATGCTCAATATGTTGAAAGAATCCAATATGATTGCAATACGAAGATCTCTGATTTTTTTATTATCTTCTTTAATTGCTATTTCATATCAATCATATTTTATGTTGAGTCTCGTTGCTTTAACTTTGTTACAACTAGCTTTCTTAATAAAATACGATAGACCAAACTTCAAAAGGGTTTCCCTATCTTTAATTCTAAAAAAAATAAGTGTAGTTGCTGTAGCTATTGCGATAATCAACAGATCTTTAGATTTATTAATAAGAAATGTTAATAAAGAACTAAACACTCCCATTTTCGAGTTTTGGGATTTCTATTTAAGTGTTTTTGGATTGTTGTGCACAGTTAATTTTTATTTGTTTATAGCTAAAGATGCTAATAAGATATTAAAAAATGAAGCTTTTGTTTCAAAAAAGGCATATGTTTTGCAGCCCTTGCTGGTGCTATTATCAATAGCAGTATCATTGGTATATTTTTCACTAATAAGTGGAAAAGGATTAGAGTTATATTTAAGTAAAACTATTGTAAATATCTTTATTATTTCTTCAGTCTTAGCTCTATTTCAATTGTACACTTGGAGAATTATATCCATTGCAAACAGCTCTATGTTATTGAGTAATTACAAGGTCCTAATATTCTTTATAATGCTAATGGGGGCTTATGCCTCAATGGTCAACCCAAATACTTATTTGCTGTATTTGATTGTACTATTAATATTTATATTGGTAGTTTTAGGTATGAAATTCAATATTTCAAGTAATAAATAATTGTTTTTTACCATTGGAGCAAACAAAATTATGAATAAAGTTCACAAACAGCCTATATATAAAAATTTTAATACCTATTTATCAGAAGATCAGCATACTCATGTAAAGGAAACCTTCAAAGAGTTAAATTTACAAATATCTATATCAGACGATTTTGATGCGAATGTTCTGGATGCTGGTTGTGCGACAGGAGCGCTAATAGGATATCTAAAATTGTTGCATCCTAATTGGAAGTATACTGGCATTGATATCTCTGATGATTTGATAAATATAGCCAAGCAGAAATTGGTAGATGTTGAGTTGTTTCAAGGAAGTGTACTTGAGTACCCAGAAGAATTCTACGGGCAGTTTGACCTAATAGTTTGCTCGGGTGTATTGGGAGTTTTTGATGAAGAAGATGCTATGAAATTTTTCTCCGAGCTTCTTAAGTGTGCAAAACCAAATGGCGAAATAATAGTGCTATCCCAATTCAATAAGTTTGATGCTGATATTCAGATTACGCATAGAAAATATAATAGTCAAGGTAAAGATAATGGCTGGGAAAAGGGGTTTAATAATTACTCTATGAAAACAATACAAAAATGGCTAAGAGGGAAAGTGCGCAATATAGAGTTTGCTGATTTTCATATGCCTTTGACATTGATAAAAAAGATGATGTGGTTAGGACTTGGACGGTTGAAATTGATAACGAAAGGCGTTTAACCAATGGCCTGAAGCTCATTGTTGACTTAATGCTCTTAAAGATTAATGTTTAGGAGCATATTCTGTAGCTTTAATTTTTGCGAATTAATTTTTCTCATACAATCATAAATGCGTCACCTTTTTTTTGGATTAGTATTTTCTTGGAGTAATAATGTTTAATAGCTTTAGTTTTTTTCCTGACATAGACTTATATTTTGATAAGAATTTTAGTGAGGCCTATAATCTAGTTGATATATTGGCTGCGAACCATAAAACAAATATCATAAAATTTGCCTTAGCAATGGAAGTTCCTGTTTCAAAGAAATACAGTCCTGTTGACTCTTGGGTTGATCCAAATGGAGTGCAACATTCACAAACACTTTACAGGACTTTTGAGCAACGTATAGTGTCAAAATCTCAAGCTCTTAGGTTCTTGCAGTACGTTAAATCTAAAAACCTAGAAATGGTTGCATCTGTTTATGATTGCAATTCTGCCAAAATTGCTGGTGATTGTTGTTCAGCATTAAAAATCTCGTCCACTAATATTACAAATTTCCCTCTTATTGAATGCATATGCAAATCTTGTAATCAGCTAGTTGTAGACACTGGAAATTCAACAGATGCGGATATTGAATGTTTGTTGAGTTTTGTTAAGACGAAAAACCCAAATATGGATATACTTCTGCAGTACAGTCCTACCCGTCCTCCAATGGCAAGTTCGACATGGAATATGTGGAGGATAAAAGACATGCAGGATAAGTTTCAACTTCCTGTGGGCCTGAGTGATCATGATAACTCAACTAACCAAGCATTACTATCCTTGGGGCTTGGTGCCATGAATATCGAAAAAGGAGTTATGTCGGATCGAGCTTGGTCTGAGGGCCTGTCAGACTCTGCTCATTGCATACCAATAAGCAAAGTTGATACTTACATTGATACAGTAATGACAGCAAAAAATGGACTTGAATATAATCCTGATGCGTTGTATAGGCCAGATCATGCTCAAAACACTAGAAGTAGCCTTTATGCAAATAATGATATTAAAAGTGGCTCAATTATTGCAAGGAGTGATTTGTTGTCTTTAGCACCTGAAATTGGAATTAAATCTAGCAAAATAAACAGTGTGATTGGGCTAAAAGTAATTGAGGATATAATAAAAGGCGAACCCATTGATAGAAAAAATATTGGGAATAAGTGACTCCCGCCCCCCAGGCAGAAAACTTACTAACTCGGAAGTAAAAATATTTTCAAGGGACTTCGAAGTTGAGGAGGATGTGATTAAGGATCCGTACGGATTAGAAGGTAGATATTTCTTTTACAAAAAAAATAATAAGTATATAAGGTGCTACAAAAATGACAATATTGATTGCTTAATTCTTGCTACAGAACTTCAAGATAAGCTGTCATACTATGGTTTGGCTCCTAAGGTCATAAATGAATATTGTTCAGAAAATCAATATATTAATGTCTCTGAATACAAATACCCAATCAAAAATGAGATTAATAAAAAACACTTAAGTGATCGTATTGATAGTTTACATCATAGGTTTACTTGTATATTAAAAAAATGGAATAAGGGTAGAGTTGCTATTGTTGAAAATACAATTTTAATGCATGAGATGTTGGTCGAACATAGCTATCAAATGCTTGATGAGTACGAAATACAACCAGTTTTTATGTCTAATTTTTATGAAGTATTATCATGGATAAAAAAACAAGATGGTTACGGACATGGCGACATGCATCCTGGGAATATACTGTATGATAATGAAGAGTATCTTTTCATTGATTTTGAATCTGTGTTCCAATCGAAAGGAGGCGCTTTTATTGACTTTGTTAATTTAAATCGTTTTGGTATACAAATGGCTAGCCCTTCCGAAAAAAAAACTAAGATAGAAAGATATTTGTACGTTAAAAATGCAGCGGTGAATCATTATCTAGAATCCCTTGGTAAGTATGTTCCATTACGAGAAAGAGAAAAATTTTTGCGGGAAATTTGCAAATAAGGAAATAGTGTTAATTGCCAATGATATTGGACCATTACGCTGTTTTGAAAGTATTGTCAATTATTTTCCTCAAAAGAGTTTTTTCATGTACTTTCAAAATGAATCGTTAAAGAAATATTTGACATCTTCCACAATTATTTATCATAGAGTTAATCTTGCACTACTAATATTCAGAGTTTGTTTCCGTAAAAAAAATGTTGTTTTTATATTGCAATCTTCTCATGCATCTTTAATTGAGAAACTAATTGTGAAATTATGTCGTAAAGTTTATGTGGTGCAGGATTTTAAAGATGATTATAAATTTGGAAGCAGTGTAAATTATGTTACAGCTTTTGACTCTATTCCAAATACAAATTTTTTATTAACGGACATTCACATCTTAAATTTGTTGCGTCCAAAAATTTCCGACGATAAAAAAAATGGAAGTTTAAGCAATTCGTTATTAGTAATAGGCGCAAAGAACCTACTTTCATCCAATGACTCATTAGATTTTATTAATTTGCTGGTTAGGTTGTGCAAGAATCTAGGTTACAAAATGCATTATAAGCCACACCCTATGGAAGATGTAAGTGAGTATGGAGGTGAATTTTTTTCCCTAAATGAAATTAAGTTAACTTACGAGCTTCCAATAGATGGTTCATGGCCAAGGTTAATTGTTTCCCCTCATTCATCTTTGGGATATGACATACCAGAAATCATTGAAACACCAAAAGGTGTTTGTTTTAAAGTCCTGCATACATTTGGAGCAAAGTATGATAAAAAGATATTCGCTTACCCCGGCTTTAAACAAATGGTTTCAAAAAAAGCAATTAACTTTAATTTAGATGAAATAGGAGAGTTTTTCAATGAAAAAAACTAAATTAGTAGCTTTTATTCCAGCAAGAAGGAATAGCAAAGGAATTGTATTCAAAAACAGGCAAAAAATTTCAGGTTTATCACTGGTGGAGCATGCATTCAATGTAGCAAGCCAATGTAATTTTGACCAAATAATAATCAGTACTGATGATGAGTATTTTCTAGAGCACGATAATCTCTCTAAATATTGTGAGTATAGGGGTAAAAATACCTCCGGAGATGATGCCACCGTTTCAGACATTATTAGAGAATATTCTAATGATCAGAGCCGAAAAAATGACTTCTTTGTCATTATGGAGCCAACCTGTTTTATAAGAAATAAACACCACTTGGATTTTCTTTTTAATGATGATTTTTTTCAAACTAAAAAGAGATCATTCGCCTCTTTTGTCGAGGCTCCAGTTGTAAGGGAAAAGATATGGGACTATAAATCAGGCAGAATGATCTCTGGACCTATTGTGTGGAGAAGGCGCCAAGAGTATGACAGGCAATATGTTTTAAGTGGGCATTATTATGGGCTTTATTTGTCTGAAATAAATAACTTCTACCCTGGTTTGTGTGATGAAAATGTATATCCAATAATAATTGATGGTGTGCATATTGATATTGATAGCCAGCTAGATCTTGATGTTGCTCGCATATTGATAGAAAAGAGTGGTGAAACAATTAACCCTTAAGTTTTGCAACTAATAAAAAATAAAGCTTTTTGCAGTATGAAACTCCTAGCATCCATGTTGATTCTGATGTCTTTTTTTCTGCACTCAAGATC
>Ga0209482_1002403_pt1 | contig 11713 bp, 9 predicted proteins | sample CoawatmetaG10DNA_FD_187512 | JGI IMG/M metagenome (GOLD analysis project Ga0209482, IMG submission 187512) | Marine microbial communities from the West Antarctic Peninsula - Coastal water metaG104-DNA (SPAdes) (version 2) | ecosystem: Environmental > Aquatic > Marine > Coastal ...
TCGCGATCTTGCGCCGCTTGGATATAGCATCGATATATATGATAACCAGTTTGCCGGTGGCGGGATGATGCGCAGTCAGATTCCGACTTTTCGTCTACCAGTAGATGTGTTGGACGAGGAAGTAAATTACATCCTCAATATGGGTGTCACCACAACATTTAATATTGAAGTGGACAGCCTCAAGGAAATATTGAGTAAGAGTTATGACGCGGTATTTGTGGGCACAGGTGCTCCACGGGGCAAAGGACTCAACTTGCCGGGTCTCGAGGATGCCATGGCAAATGTCTATCTGGGCATTGATTGGTTGTCCAGCGTGGCATTCGAGCACACGCGCAGTATTGGTAAGCGGGTGTTGGTTCTTGGTGGCGGTAATACGGCAATGGACTGCTGCAGGACGTCTCGGCGGATGGGTGGAGAGGATGTGCGGGTGGTAGTCCGTAGCCCGTTCGAAGATATGAAAGCGTCTCCGTGGGAAAAAGCTGATGCAGCGCATGAGGGCATTCCTATTTACAACAACCATGTGCCTCGAGAGTTCGTGGTTGAGGAAGGTAAACTCAAGGGTATGAACTTTGAGAAGGTTGAGGCGAAGTACGACGAAGAGGGCAATCGCACATTGATTCCAATTCAGGATGGTCTCGTCTTCATGGAAGCGGATGACGTGCTGATGGCTATCGGACAGGAAAATTCCTTTCCGTGGATAGAGCGTGATCTCGGCATCGAGTTTGACAAATGGGACATGCCGTTGGTAGACAAGGCGACGTTTCAGTCCACGAATAAGACGGTATTCTTTGGTGGCGACTCCGCCTTTGGGCCAGAAAATATTATTACTGCTGTTGCGCATGGGCATCAGGCTGCGGTCAGTATTGATTTGTTTTGTCGAGGTGAAGATGTGGCCCAAAGGCCGCCTCCCCATGTCACCTTGGCCAGCCAGAAAATGGGTGTGCACGAGTGGAGCTACGACAATGCTGTCGAAAACGACCAGCGTTATATTGTGCCGCTAGCGCCTTTGCAGAAAACGCTGAAAGACCGAAAAGTCGAGGTCGAACTGGGGTTTGACATTAGCACGGGGTTTAAGGAAGCAGAGCGTTGTTTGAACTGCGATGTGCAGACCGTGTTTGATGAGTTGCGTTGCATTGAGTGCGACGCCTGTATCGATATCTGCCCAACCGATTGCATTAGCTTTACGACCAATGGTTCAGAAGACGACTTGCGTGGTCGTCTCGAAGCGCCGGCCCCTGAGCTGACACAGGATCTGTATATATCAGCAGATTTGCCGACTATGCGGGTGATGGTGAAGGATGAGAACGTTTGTCTGCACTGTGGCCTGTGCGCGGAACGCTGCCCAACAACGGCCTGGGATATGCAAAAGTTTCTCTATAATGTCAGTCAGGCGGGCCAGTAACAATGAAGCCTATTGAGTCGGTCAATGACTTCGTAATCAAGTTTGCTAATGTTAACGGTACAGGGTCGGCCAGCGCCAATAATCTGTTTGCTAAGGCCCTATTTCGTATGGGCATACCCGTGTCTCCCAAAAATATCTTTCCCTCAAATATTCAGGGCCTGCCCACATGGTACGAGGTTCGGGTCAACGATAAAGGCTATCTTGGTCGCAGAGGCGGCATTGATATTGCACTTTCTGTGAACCCGCAGAGCATGGCGGACGATATTCGGGAAGTGTTACCCGGCGGTTATTTCGTCTACGACGACACCAAGCCGCTTGATCTGCGTCTATGGCGCGATGATATCACTATAGTCGGACTGCCTCTTAGCCGCCTTTGCAATGAAAACTATGAGGATCCTCGGCAGCGACAGTTGTTCAAGAATGTTATTTATGTCGGCGCACTGGCTGCGTTGCTTGATATTGACTTTAAAGTGCTAACGGGTCTTTTAGAGGATCAGTTCAAAGGGAAGAAAAACTTAGTGCTGCCCAATATTCATGCTTTGGAGCTGGGATACCATTACGCTCAGGCTAACGTAGAGTGCCCACTTAGTATTCGCGTGGAAAAGAGCGACAAGGTGGGAGACAAAATACTTTTAGATGGCAACACAGCGTTGGGTCTCGGCGCACTGTATGGTGGCGCAACAGTGGCGGCTTGGTATCCGATAACCCCGTCTACTTCTGTTGTCGATGCGTTTGAAAAATATGCTAAGCGTGTGAGGATTGATGCAGGGACGGGTAGATGCAATTATGCGATCGTGCAGGCTGAGGACGAGTTGTCCGCTATTGGCATGGTCATTGGGGCGAGTTGGAATGGCGCGCGTTCTTTCACCGCAACGTCAGGTCCAGGCATCTCGCTGATGGGCGAGTTTCTGGGCTTAGCCTATTTTGCCGAGATACCTACCGTTTTATTTAATGTTCAGCGGGCGGGTCCCTCTACTGGAATGCCAACACGAACACAGCAATCAGATATTTTGGCATGCGCCTATGCTTCGCACGGTGACACAAAGCAGGTTCTATTATTTCCTTCGACGCCCAAGGAGTGTTTTGACTTTGGTGCCTTGTCGTTTGATTTGGCGGAAAGACTGCAAACGCCCATCATCCTGATGACGGATCTGGACCTTGGCATGAACGATAATATGTCAGAGCCTCTGGCCTGGGATGATGCGAGAAAATACGATCGTGGCAAAGTTATGACGGCACAACAGCTGGAAGAGGGTATGGAGTTTGGTCGCTATCTAGACGTTGATGGAGATGCCATTTGTTATCGTACGTATCCCGGGACTCACCCAACGAAAGGAGCCTTCTTTACCCGAGGCACATCTCGCAATGAGTACGCTGTCTATACGGAAAAGGGCGAAGAGTACGAAGCGAACATGTTACGCCTGTTGCGCAAGTGGGACACGATTAATGAGCATGTCCCGGCACCGATTACGGTCGAGTGCGGCAGGCAAACCGAAACCGCTGTGCTGTATTTTGGCACCAGTGAAGAGGCCAGCCTTGAAGCGCTGGATAATTTAGCCTCTGAAGGGATTTACCTGAACGCCATGAGGGTTAGAGCCTTTCCGTTCAACCATGAAGTCCAAGAGTACATTGAGCGGCACAGGGAAGTTTTCGTGGTTGAGCAGAATCGTGACGCACAGTTACGTACATTACTGATGGCTGAATTCGAGTTTGGGCCTGATAAGTTGAAGTCCGTGCTGTGTTTTGATGGCACGCCGATTAGTGCGCGCAATATAGGCAAGCAGATCAAGAAGCACCTCAAGGGCGACAACGTTTTGCCTTTACATCGTAATATTACGTGGGTTCGCGCGGGAGAGTCTTTATGAGTTATCAGGTGCCGAAATTTCGTCATCCAGATTTACCGCTGAATGATTTAGGCTATACCAAAGCAGATTATGAGGGAACTATCTCCACCCTCTGTGCTGGCTGTGGGCATGATTCTATTAGCGGATCGATTGTAAGGGCCTGTCATGAGCTGTCCATTGAACCACACAAAATAGCAAAGCTTTCGGGTATCGGATGCTCGTCCAAGACGCCGGCATACTTCCTGGGGAAATCACATGGCTTTAACTCAGTCCACGGCCGCATGCCATCGGTGGTAACCGGCGCAGCTTTGGCTAACAGAGACCTCATTTATCTGGGTGTGTCCGGAGATGGTGATACAGCATCGATCGGTATGGGACAGTTCGCACACGTGGCGAGGCGTAATCTTAATATGGTCTATATTGTGATGAACAATGGGTGCTACGGCCTAACCAAGGGGCAGGATTCAGCGACGGCCGATAGAGGTTCTGCTAGCAAAAAGGGTGACCCTAATATTTACAGTGCTATTGATTTGTGCGGTACCGCTCTGCAAATGGGCGCGACTTTTGTTGCGCGTAGTTTTTCTGGCGACAAGGAGCAGCTGTTGCCATTAATTAAGGCCGCCATGTCTCATCGAGGCTTTGCCATTATCGACGTAATCTCACCCTGCGTCACATTTAATAATAATCCGCAGTCCACTAAAAGCTACGAGTTTGTGCGTGAGCATTCAGAGGCGACTGGAACCATTGATTTTGTTCCCATGCACAAAGAAATTACGGCCCATTACCAGCCAGGTTCCAGTCACGACGTGACTCTGCACGATGGGTCCTCGCTGCGTCTTTATAAAGCCGACGAGTCACTCAATCCGTTTGATCGGCGTTCGGCGGTTGCCGCTCTGGAAGATCATCGCGATTCGGGAAGCATTCTAACCGGCCTCATCTATATTAATGAGGATTCCCGCGATCTGCATGAAGTGCTAGAAACATCCCAGAGGCCGTTAAACCAGTTGGATGAGGCCGATTTGTGCCCCGGCAATAAAATGTTGGTGAATATTAACGCCAGCCTACGATAGGACGCCTTGAGCGCGTGAATAGCCGACTGCTTCAGCCCGCCTCATTTGTGTTTTTTCGCAGATGCCACAAGCTGTCATAATTCCACCACCCAATTGCGCCTACTGTTGAGAGAGTATTTAAGCTTAAGAGCATGCCGACGCCGTTCATTGTTGATCATTAATGAGTCATCAGGGATATGTTGCGACTGGTTCTGGAAGCTGCGGACTTCGGCTATATCAAAGCCATAGACATAGACATAGACATAGACATACAGCAAGCCTGCCAGCCGATTGTTGATCAGCGTCCGTCATTAGTGCTTTTGGACCGGGTGTTATCCGACGGCATTGGTCTGGAACTCTCTCGCCGTCAGCTACTCGATCACAGCAGCGGCTTTTCGAGCGCCGCGGTCAGAAGGCCCGGAAACGCCTTTGAACGTGGCGCTGCCGTATCGTTATTTGTTCTTTACGTTGTTCTTGGGTGACAACAGCCGTTGATACAGGCAGATGAGCGCGAATGTCTTTAAAAGGTACCTTTTTGAGTGTAATGCTCGGCCACTGTTCTGGGTCTGGCGTTTCACTATAGGCCCAGCGCGGTGCCATAAAGCCCTCACGATGGCCGCTGGTGTCTAGCCAGTTGGGGATACCTGGGTCGTTATGCGCCACCACAAGTCGGATGACGCCATCTGGGTCAACACTCATCTGGTGTCCGTTGAGGCTTCCGATTTGGTTTGCGTATTCTATAGACTCGCCCCACAGGTTTCCCAGTTGGAAGCCGACATAATGTGGCTGGAGTTGTATCCTATTTTCTATAATCAGAGCCTCGTCAGATTCGAGTTCAAAGATCCCTCCAGCATATAAGTTAGTGCTCATGCCGCCCCCGGTAGCGCCCGAGGCGGCGTTGATCTGGTTGAAGGCGTTGCGTTTAAAACCTATTCCCGGAATTGTGCCCGGGCGCTCACCATAGGTGCCCATAGGAATAGTCCAGAAGGCATTCCAGAAGACCATCTGATTTCGCACAATCTCTCCAAAATGTCGAATTTCCTGTGCGGCGCGTTCTGGCGAATAGGCGGGCGCATGACTGCCTTCATTTCCGAGCTGCGTAATCTCCAAATGAATAGCTTCTTCGCGTTCCCAGTCGTTGAATAACTGTCTGCCGCTGACATAAGTGGCATATCGCTCTGGTTGGATCGCGGGGTCGGTCGGATGCGCTTTATTGACAACCTTTAACGTGGAGATAAAGTTTCCGCTATAGTCAGCGGGCCGCTCGGGTGCCAATAAGATGTCGAAGCTGCCGTCGGAGTTTACCTGAATAAGCGAGGAGTCCAACCTTCCTGTCTGGGTTTTCATGCCGGGACGTAATTCCAATAAATCGCCAGAGTCGCCTGCGAGGCACCCAGAGCTAGCCTCGAAGATAAGGTAATGAGGCGCCTTCGGTCGGCTAGAAACAGCGGCTTCTCCACGCCAATGACCGCTATCCCCGGCATTACCTCGAATAAGGTAGTGTTGGCGCCCGTCTATTGGTGTGTAAAAATAAATGGCATCGGCGTTGTCGATGGTAGCCCGCGTAATCACACTCAGAGCGTTGCGAAACTGAGGCCGTTGCGGATCATCATGGAATGCGCGCTCTGCCGCCGCATGGACAAAGCCCATCAAATAGCGGTAACCCTCAGCCAAATTACGATCATTGTCCGGTGCCGGCATCAGATCGGGCTGGTCGATCGCATCGCGTGCATGTTCGAGCACCTGGATCATCTCATCCCATGCCGCACGCAAAGCTTGTTTTGCGTCACCTGATTTAGTATTCATTGCGTTAGTTTCCTTAAGCACATATTGATTGATTATGCGCTTGCATCGAGGTCGGCGGGCAGAAGAGCATTGCCTAGCAGGGTTTTGCCATCCAATGATTTAACCGAAAGACCCATGCTGTGCACCAATCGTCTGCTGTAGCACACTTGCCCGACAGTCGAGCCATGGCACAAGGCCAGCGCAGCCTCCGCCATCATCTCCACCGGCTCAGCCATGTCTGGATTGCGTCTGGCGATATCGCGCACATATTCTGCGGCGGAAGTGAGAACGATGTTTTCCGGGGCCAGCGTATTGACATAAATGCCGTGCTCTGCCACCTCATGAGCCAGACCGCTGGAGTATCGATTGAGCGCGGCCTTGGTTGCTCCGTAAGCTGAAATAACGTGAGCTGCAATAGCCGAGTCACGGTAGGGTACTATCGGTTGTTCACAGCTGCGGGAGCTGATGTTGAGAATCCAGCCAGCGCCTCGTTCACGCATGCTCGGCATCGCCTGCTGAGCCAGTTCTATTGGAACGTTGACATTGAGGTCGTACATAAAATTGCGCTGCGCGGTTGTGACGGCACTGGGCAAAATCATATCTGCAGCGGCAGCATTGTTGACTAAAATATCGATTGGACCGAAGTATTGGTTAGCCCTTGCTAGCAGGTCTGCTCTTGCGTCAGCATCGCTGAGGTCACATGCGACTGCGGCCGCTTGTCCCTGCTGTGCTTTGATAAGCGCTACTGCCTCCTCCAGCGTGCCCTGGAGCTTTCCGTGCGTGCCAAGGCGAGAAGCACACAGCACAACCGAGGCACCCTCCGCGGCAAATCGACGTGCGATTGCCAGACCAATTCCTCTGCTTGCCCCGGTGACCAAAGCTGTCTTTCCCACTAATAACTTCATGCTTGCGACTCCTGCGCCCAGTGATACTCATCAAAAAAATCCGACAGCTCGGTTTCGATACGTTCGCGCGACAACTCGTAGTCGTCGATGCTGTATTCGAAGCGAGTGCTGTGGCTGCGCTCTTTGTCTTCCTGAGCTAATAAGTGTGCGTCAAACGTGGCAGATAGCGGTATGCCGAAGACACGATAGAGCTCTGTTATGGCTGCTCTAGGCTGCGCTGTAAGTTCTCGATAGTCGACAACGATTTGTGGCGTGCCTGGGTGTCGCGCAAGGACCTCACGAGGGCGATGAAAAGTATCAAAGGAGATGTTTGTCAACATGCGTAAAGACCCTTCGAAGTCTTCTTGTCGCCACCCTTTGCCGACCCAGCTAACCTCCATTAATTTGAGCACGCTGGGGATGCATTGAGTCGGATCGCGCATCACTACGGCAATACGTGCATCTGGAAACGTTTCTATTAGTGACTCGATCCATCCACTCATGACAGGATTTTTGCTTAAATGAACGCGATTGCCGCCGTTGAGTAACAGTTGGCGCTTGACGCATTCGCGGTAGTGATGCATCCAGCGACGCTTTTTTTTGTCAGGCATCTGGTCAACATGGAACAGGTCGATCACCTCCATTAGAGGCACGTCAACTGCCCATTGCTGGGTGACGAACGCTGCGCGCATAACAAACTGGTCTTCCTCAGAATTCCACAGACTCATATCGTGGATGTGCCGATACTGACCAAACATTTTTTCGTCCCAGACTTCGAGTCTCCTTTTAATAGGGCCACCAAACACATGTTGATCTACCCAGCCTAGTGCCCGAATAATTTTCTTTTGTAATAGCGATGGGAAAAATGTCTCCCAGTACAGAAAATAACTGAAGGATTCTCCGTCAGAGGCGAGCATGCGATGTGTTAGTGTAGATCCGCTGCGCGCATGGCCGACGATAAAAATCGGCTGCTGCACTTGTTGCCACCATAGGCGAGGGAAGAAAAGGTAGTCTAGAACAAAACATAATGTGTGGAATATTGTGCTAAGGGGCACAAGGACAAGTAAACGGACAAGCATGCCCTTGCGGCCGGGCCATTCGTTAAGCGTCCAGACGTGGCGTAAAACGCGCCAATAATAATCGAAGTCAAAATACATTTGTAGGCTGTGTCCTTTCCCATTCTGTTAATTGTTGCGCATCGCCACACAGAGATTAGCTACCTGGTATCAGCGCGTTTTATTGTTTTATCAACAGCCACAAGGATAGCTCGATAGATGCGCTCTGGCACGCACAGTTTGCCAACGGGTGGGTTGGAAACCTTCATAGTTTGCGATTTGGGTATGACATGTTGGTATTTCGTCGTTTTAGAGAATATCCGTTTGATCCATCGGCGTTTCTATGTCTTAAATTGTAGCCTGTTGAACAGTTGGAAATAGGAGTGCTTAGTGACGTTTGAAGTGTTTGCTTCCACACCCGAGGACATGGGTCCAGCGGAGATCGGGCAGCATGCTGCGCGTGCTGAAGCCATGGGGTTTGATGGTCTGCAGGTTCCAGATGCTGTTCACGATGGGCTGCTGCTTGCGGCCATGGCGCTCAATGCGACGTCGAAACTGACCGTCAGTACAGCCGTGCTCGTGGCGTTTGCCCGTAGCCCGATGATTTCTGCGATTGCTGCATGGGATTTACAAAAGATGTCAGCAGGAAGGTTTGAAGTGGGTTTAGGTACTCAGATTCAAGCGAATATTGAAAAGCGTTATTCTGCACGCTGGGACTCTCCAGTGCCTCAGATGCGCGAGTATGTGCAGGCGATGAAGGCGATTTTTCACAGCTTTCAGACCGGCGAACGCCTAGCCTTTGAGGGCAATCATTATACGCTGACAAAATTACAACCTTTTTTCAATCCGGGACCCATCGAGCACCCTGATATTCCGATTTTGTGTGGCGCAGTGGGTCCGGCGATGACTACCATGGTAGGTCGCATTGCGGATGGCATGATCACTCACCCGACGAATACACCGCCTGAATATATCAGTGAGGTTTGTCTGCCACGACTGCAGGCCGGCTTTGATCGCGCGCAACGCTCTGCTGAAGGTTTTAAATTTGTCCTTGGACCTCTGACGGCCACTGGAAAGGACGAGCAGCAGGTGGCGGCTGAATGGGAAAAGATGCGCAATTTACTCGGATTTTTGTATTCTACGCCCGCCTACTGGCCTAGCCTGGAGTTGTTTGGTTGGCAGGACAAGGGTCAGCGACTCTTGGACATGACTCGACAGGGCAACTGGCAGGAAATGCCCAATATCATTACCGACGATATGCTGAGTAAGTTTGTGCCTCGCGGAACCTACAGTGAGATCGCACAGATATTCCGTGAACGCTTTGGAGGTCTTGCCCAGCGCATCACCTTTCCTATGCCGAATAATCCCACTGATGATGCCTTATGTGGTGCTGCCGTACGACAACTGAAGAGTCCCGACGCGCCATAAAAATGCTCGGTGCGCATTTTGCGTTTTTTCGGCGCGTTTCTAATCTGTTCTTTTGTGATGGAGGGGTATAAAATCCTCATTTTCCGGCATAAAGCTGTCATCTTTATTGAATAATCTTGTCTCCGCAGTCTATTAATAGCTGCGTGTGTCAGCTGTCTATTTAGGAGAGATGAGGATGAAAAAGTCGATTTTTGCAGTGTCAGGTTTTGCCATTATTGGGGTTACGGGCGCTAGTGCCCAAGTACCTCAAGCTGAATGGGAGCAGTTTAAGGCTCAATTTGAAGCCATGAGTGAGCGTGTGGATGCACTTGAAATTGAGAATCAGCAGTTGCGGGCGACGCGTAAGACTACTGTCATAATGGAAGACCTTGCCGTCACTAATGCTGAGATAGGCTCGCTGCAGCGCAAGACCCGTGACATGTCCTGGTCGGAGAAAATCAGGTGGAAAGGCGATTACCGCTTCCGATATGAGTCGGTCGATGAAGAGGGTAAAGATGGCCGCGAGCGCTGGCGCATCCGGGCTCGTCCGGCTCTGGTGGCTAAAATTAGCGACACCACAGTGGTGGGGTTTGGTCTCGCCACCGGGTCTGAAGATCCCGTGTCAAGCAACCAGACGCTGGGTGATGGCAGCACCAGCAAAGAGATTAATCTTGATTTGGCTTACGCTACCTGGAGACCAATTGAGAGTAGCTATGTCACCGCCGGAATTTTCGCCAATCCCTACTATAGACCTGCAAAAAGTCAGTTAATTTTTGATGGAGACTTTCGTCAAGAGGGCCTGGCAGTGGGTTGGTCAAATGGCAGGTTCTTCGCGAATGCGGTGTATGACTTTATCGAGAGCGATAGTGCGAAGAGTGAGTCCGGCCTATTCGTTGCCCAGATTGGTGCTAATCTTCAGCTCTTTGAAGGCGCCACGCTGACGGCTGCTGCAGGCTATATTGATATACCCGTAAAAGGCTATGGCCCTATCTACGACGATGTGTTTTTCGGCAACTCTTCTGTCGTTGAAAATGGGGTTGAGGTCTATGCGTACGACTATAAGCTCTATAATGGTTCCATAGCGGTAGGCTTGACCGCATTTGATCTGCCGTTGAGTGTATTTGTGGATTATGTCAAAAATAGTGATGTCGACGAATTGGACACCGGTTATCTGGCAGGCGTGCTGCTGGGTAATATCAAGGAAAAGGGGGATTGGCAGGTACAGTATCAATACGAGAGTCTTGACGCGAACGCAACCTTGGGGCTGATTACGAACTCTGATTTCGCCGGAGGTGGCACCGATGTGAAGGGCAGCACCTTCTCGGCAAAATACGCTGTCGATGCCAAGTGGTATGTGGGCACTACCTATTTTTTCAACAATACTACTGGCATTAAATTGGGTGGTGATGCGAGCTATGATCGAATACAACTGGACACGGGTTATCAGTACTAGCACACGATTGTATGGATAACTTGCGACTACTGGCGTGACCATTCAATTTTGTGTCTTAACACCATGCCGCGAAACTTGCATCACAGGTTCGCTTGGGTACAATAGCCCCGCGTTTTAGCGAACGCAAGAAGTCGCCGCGTCCCCTTCGTCTAGTGGTCCAGGACACTGCCCTTTCACGGCGGTAACAGGGGTTCGAACCCCCTAGGGGACGCCATTATTAATGAAGCTCGTTATTAGTTCGGGCTTGTCGCACAGGTCGGCCGGCAAGCACGACTCAGTGCAAGGTCAGGGCATATCGTGAGTCGTTACTGGAGTGATGTGGTCAATACGCTGACGCCTTATGTGCCCGGCGAACAACCCCTGCTCGATAAGTTGGTCAAGCTCAACACTAACGAAAGTCCTTATCCCCCATCCCCTCGCGTAATGGAGGCTATTAATGCAGTCAGCTCTGACGCGTTACGGCTTTACCCAGATCCCGAGTCCGTTGTTCTCAGGCAAGCGATAGCCGCTCGCTGTGGTTTGCAGACAGAACAGGTCTTTGTTGGCAATGGGTCGGATGAGGTTCTTGCCCTCGCTTTCATGGCATTGCTCAAGCACAGGTTGCCGCTGTATTTTCCTGATGTTAGCTATAGCTTTTACCCGGTGTGGTCTGCAATGTTTGATATTACCTACCGCACCGTTCCTCTAGGTGGAGATTTCAGTATTGATACTGCTGCCTATCCTGTGAAAAATGGCGGCATCATTATGCCTAACCCGAATGCGCCCACCGGCATGCTGATGAGCCTGGATTCAATTCGCGCTCTGTTGCAAAGGAGTGCGGAGTCGGTAGTGGTA
>Ga0209482_1002406_pt1 | contig 11708 bp, 14 predicted proteins | sample CoawatmetaG10DNA_FD_187512 | JGI IMG/M metagenome (GOLD analysis project Ga0209482, IMG submission 187512) | Marine microbial communities from the West Antarctic Peninsula - Coastal water metaG104-DNA (SPAdes) (version 2) | ecosystem: Environmental > Aquatic > Marine > Coastal ...
CCCAATCTTGATTTTTATATCCATCAATATTATAAGAGCCAGATTGCTTCATTCTGATATCTTGCATTGGTACATTTGTATATTTGTTGATAGATTGCTTTACAGCATCTACATCTACGTCAATGACATAGGGTCTTAATGATATTTTCCTTTCTAATTTCTGAACTTGGTATTTAACGATAGCATTAATTTCTTTAATACCTGATACTCTTTTGTCAAAACTAATAGTATGAAACTCTATAAATACGTCTTTATTGGTTGTTTTTTGTCTGGATTGAAATGTGTCAAGACGTGCTGAACTTTGTCCTATTGATTCAATTTCCTTATCTTCTGTTATAAGTAACTTGACCAATGTAGACCCTGTATATCTAATCTTGTTTCGATCCATGTTTTTTTCTATTGCTTGTTGTGTGATTTTATTACTGGCAACTTCTTTCATAAACCTTTTTTCTTTGGAAGCATATCCTTTTAAAGTGTCCTTTAAGTACCCTATATATTGTGCTTCCGTCCATTGGTTCTTCCTCAATAGATTAATATAGGCTCTCGTGCGTTTATCCACTGGTAAATTAATTCCATATTTATCTAGCTTGTCTTTGATACCCCTTGTTATAGCCATACTTAATACTTCTCTATATAATATATATATTTTAATTCTTTATATGCTTTTTTATCAGTAAATCAACACTATCAATTTTTATAAAAATAAGTCACCGGTATTTTTCAATTTTTAAGTAGTTTCATTTGTTCTAGTAGTTCTTCGTATTTTATCTTATACTGTACATTAGTTCTTGCCCGTTCTCTATTATATTCCTGTGATTTTGCTTTGAACTCTGCGTCATTTTCATACAAGTATTTCTTACGTTCCTTATTAGATTGTCTTTGCTTTGTAGCGAAATTCTCGTCAGTTGCTCTCCTGTTTTTCATATATGCCCGATGATATGCTCTTTTCTTTTCTAGTTTTTCTTCATCTGTCAATTCTTTGACATCAACGATACTTTTAACTTCTGCCATACTTACTATTAATATAGGAGATAATCTTTATATACTTTATATCATTAAAGACAATCAATTTTTATTCTTCGCCCAATTATTAAACTTCTCCCTACACAAAGAACAAGTCTTGTAATAACACGATGGGCGCTTACTGGAAATATCTTTGTTATTAGGCGTATAATTTTTCTTGCATTTACAACACTTTCGCTCAACGGGATTATCTGATACAAATAAATCATCTGCTGTATTATATAATTTTGCTAATGAAAATACACGATTAATTCTTGTAGTCATTTAAATAGGTTATATAAAATAATATAATATTTGTCTGCGTTTATTTTAAATAATTAATTTCTCCGGTGAAAGTATACAATATGCCCAAAACACCTTCCAAAGACCTTTCACCTACCTCAACTGAAACTCCCGAAATTTGTGTAGTTCCTCATTCTGAAATTGAAAATGCTTTTACCGTAAATATTAGTGAAGAACCTCCTGTTAAGAAGCTTCTTAAAAAAAAACAAATCCAACTCCTCTTCCCGTATGCTGATCGCCAAATTGCGAAAGACCTCGGGGCTAAGTGGGACGCTAATCTTAAAATGTGGTATTACCCCTCTGTTGATGGTACTTTGCCCGAAGCATTATCTATGTATAAATCGAATGATGTTTATATTGAATTTGACGACAAAGAGTATTACAAGAATGTCCTTACCTCAATGAAGTTCGACAAGGTTCGTAAAGTATGGATGGTGAATGCTAAGGATTTTAAAGCATTTAATAAACTCTAAAATCAGTCTCCTTTACTAGGATTATATCTTTTTACTGTATTTCTCGTGCGAACAGGTTTATTATTATATACCTCTGTTTCTTCATTCTCTGATTCTTCGTCAGAGAGATTTTCGTTATTTTTTGAACGCAATCCTTTTCTCTTGATTGTCTTGTCAAATTTCATAGTTCTAAATTCTTCTACAAATTTTGCAAATTTTTTCATTAATCTAAATTCAAATTTGGGCTCAAACCATTCTGTCAATACACCTAAACCAGTTTTTGTTCTTTCGTCATTTAAATCCCGTAAGGCATATATTGCTTCTTTTTCAAATAGCGAGTACAGTTTTACTGCCTTATCTGTATATCTATCAAGTAATATATTATTAAATACTCTTAATTCTTTGATTTGCACTGTGCTTTTATGAAAATGCTCTTGATAATATTTAAAACGAGCATATATATTACTTGATTTCCCAACTTTAATTCTATTACCGCCACAATCAGGCATCTTTAAAATATAGAAATAAGCTCGTTTGTCTTTTTTCCCTTTTTTATCATTTACTAAATCTCTTATTGTTGCATAGTCTGTCACCTTAGTTCCGTTATCAGGCATATTATACTATATGTGAAGATATTTCTAAAACATTCCCACTATTTCTCTTAATGCCTGACGCTCCATTTAATTGGAGCGGTAATGCTCTGCCACTCCATGCTTTAATTACCTCTTTTTTATATTTTTGTGGAATATCCTCAAATAGGCATTGTGATTGTAGCAAATCATATTTTTCTGTAAAATTATTTATCATTTCTCTGGTTATAGTATCTGGTTCAATAGCCTCTATACTATGCGCTAATATTAAGTATTGATTACTTAGATTTTTGAATAATTCCACTTTCTCGGATACTTTCAGATTATTCTGTAAAGACATTATTAGTACGCTACATCCGTTCACCACGACATTAGGAATCCGCATATTACTCTCTCCTTCTCTTTCAAATGAATTCAATATACACATAATGCTGCTTGTAAGTATCAAAGGCATCCCCAATACAAATTTTATGAAACTCCAATGACTACTGGCTTTTGTAGAAAGTAAACTCATTGCCTCGCATTTGTCTAGTAATTTAATAGTTCTTTCATCCATGCTAATTATACTATTAGATTATATAAAAATAAGTTTTACTGCCCCCTTACATTTTTGATAATCGATCAAGAGCTGTATTATACTCACCCTGTGCTTTTGAACTTTCACCCACAACTCGGTTAGTGATAGTATCTGCTTTGTCCATGAGTTTGTTAGCATCTCTACCGAATTTGCTATTACCAATTTTACCTCCCGACGCTTGGTCAATTACTTCACCAAATTTACGACCCGCATTAAGAATCGTCCCAAATTTACGACCTCCCTCATTGATTTGACCTAATGCCTTGCCAATACGTGGTCCATGTTTTGTGGCAAGACCAATGCCCTTGCTAATAAGACTACCTAATCCCATTGTTTCTAACTAATACTAATATTTTTAATTATTTTTTATTCATTCATCTTTACCCATCCATTGGAATATGTTACTCACTAATCTTTCAATGCGTTTGAGAATATCATACTCAGTGACCTTTTTATGTATTTCAAACTGTAAGTTAAGCTGATATTCACCGACGTTTATAATTTGCGAATCTTGGTTATGACATAATAAATGTAATGTATCTATAACTGTATTCTCCAACCGATAACTGAACGAATCTCCACCATCTTGGTTTTTATATTCCATGAGAGCAAATGGAGGTACGTTTATACTAAGATAGGCTATCACATCACTTGTATTCATCGAGCCATTTTTAAAATTGTCTAGTACAGGGTACTTTCTACTTATATTGGGAATACTTAATGTTATCATTTCGTCCCCAGCCATATTAATTGGATTTACAGAGGTAAAAATCTCACTAGTATTAATAGTATACGATATATTATTATCAATTCCTATAAAGTCATTAGCTGATATACTTTGCAATTTGATTTTCTTATTAGTGAGTATATCATTTACAAATATATACTTGTTTAAATTGCTATCATATGATACGTTTAATAACGATGATAGTTGTGTTTTCAAAATAGCTAAAAATTCAATCACATTATAGTTGCCAATTGGAATAGTTTTAGAATGTATGATAGCACCAGTGTCATCGTTATTTGAAATAGTTATTTGATATTGATTATTTGAATTCTGAGTATTATAGAACTCATTCTTCATCACCCAGCCGTTTACGTTCAAAACAATAAATTCTGTTTTTTCATCGCATTTAATCAGACCAGTAGGTAATATAACTTCTAAATCATTATTTTTGGCATAATGCTTCGAAGATATATATAGATTAATCTTATTTTTTGTCGTCATCACTATCTATAAACAAGATAAAAGTAATTGCTACCTCTAAAAATTCGGTGACTCCCCGTTGATTGACTCCTGCCATTAACAAATGATTATCATCCATGACTAATGTGAATTCGCTATTTGCTATATCACCATCAACATCAAAACAGAATGATTTTTCAGGATTTGTATTTCGGAAATTGAGAGATCCATTATATATTAATGGACCTCCTTCATATTCATTTGGTCTACTATCCCAAAAATATCTACTATTAACATTTCTGCATCTAATACTATATAACTCTTTTTCGTCAACATTGCCTATTGCAGTTTGTATTTGGGTATTGTGAAACGCTGGTTGGTTTGTACTCTTAACAGCATCAACATCGGGAGGCAAAATTGCTTCTGCGGCACCATTTAAACCATTGAGCATCACATGACTCATATCTCTACAATGAATAGACTCAATAGCCATTTTAACTTTCGCATTCGGTTCTACGATTTGACCCATATTCAGTTTCCATGTGAACTCTCTTCTTATAACAGGGTCATCTCTAATTTCTGATGCATCCTGTGTATATACCGTAAATCTATGTTGTTTTACCATTTACTTTATAAAAAGAAATTATTTAATTTTACTATTCAGCTGAAATCATATTATCATACTCCAATTTTTTACAATAAATATTCTTATAATTTTCTACTTCATTTTCATCAACCTCTAACCCTTGCTCTTCCATGATTTGCGAACACACAGCCACATGAACCATTAAAGAACACGCATACGGGAATTGCTTCATTGATTCCTCCATTAAAAAAGCATATCGTTCAGTCTCCTCAATTGGCAGGTCTTGGTTCTCCATCTTCTAATATAGGATTAGATATTTTTTTTAGCTGAATCAACTTGTCAAAGTTTTGTTTGAATATAGGCTTGCCTCTTGTCATATCCGCGATGAGTGAACTATGAGGTTTATCAGTAGCATAATCGTATAGCTCCATCAGTTCTTCTTCGCTTACCCATGCACTGAGGTTGGGCATGATGTCATTGATGACAGATTGCTTATTCGCAAATTTAAACATTGAAATAAAGTTAGCGTTTAATCTAACGTTTTTGGGCACTGAATTAATTGCTTGTACTGCAATACAGAAGTTTATACCTCCGGCTGTGTGGCGATTTCTAATGATACAATTAACTAAATAATTACGTCCTAATTTAAAAGCACGAGTACCGAGTAAATCATCTAAAATGATTGTAGTGATAAATCCATTTTTATATTTTGGAATGTCATCCAGGTTGTCTGGATGCTCGTAATCCTTATGAAATAGCCTCATCATATCGGGTACTTTCATTTTATTAACGTCTTTAATTGTTTCAAATATTTTATAGCACCGACAATATTCTTGATATTCTTTCGCTTCATCTTGGTCTTTCTTTATCTCTTGTATTTTATCTTTAAACACATCTTCATCATAGTCGTCCATAACATCTTTTTCCCAGTCTAAACCCTGTAAACATTTGAAGCAGTTATTGGATGGTGAAAAACTGGTGGGACTTATTAGTAATATTCTATTATCTATCTTTTGTCCTTCTGCTGTATACGTGCCTTTTTCTTCAATTGTTTTAAGCATCTTGGATAGCTGATATGATTTCCCCGTGCCTCTTGAACCGCAAAATATACTAACATAAAAGTTATTTGGTGCTCCACAATCCCCATCTCTACATTGAGGATATTTTACTTTATCTTTAATAGGAACTGGTTTGTTGTCCCAGTTAGGAATTGATGTCTCTTCTATCATATTTATTAATATAAGATATAAAAATAATTTATGCTATATAGCCCAAGCTCCGAAGGGCTGTGTGAATTCGCTCATTATGTAAATCATATTTTAATTGGTCGTTAGACGATTTTGCGATATTCTGTTGCAAATTCTGTTGAGGTTCTTCTTCATCATCAGATGATTCGTATACGATTTTCTTCTTGGACTTTTTGGGCTTAGATTTAGAACGCTTGACATATACAACTTCTTCTTCGCTTTCTGATGATGATTCGTATACTATCTTTGTTTTCTTTTTTGGCTTGGCTTTTGGCTTAGTTTTGACTACTACTTCTTCTTCGCTTTCTGATTCTTCTGATTTATATGATGACATCTTTTGCTTTAATTCTTTATCTTTTACTTCTTTTATTTTTGTTTTTTTATCATTTAGATTTAGTTCTTTTTCGGTTTTTAGAGCCTCTCTATGCCCCCTTTTAATTGAATCTACCTCCTTTCTTTTTTCAAGCATTCGTTCTGTTGCTTTAATCTGTGCTTCTGATCTGGGTTTCTTCTCTTTTACAGCTACTACTTCATTATCTTCATTATCTTCATTATCACTCATTATACTCTATTAATATATAATAAGAAAATAATTTAGAATACCACCCCCGAACTTTGTTTCATTGGTCGTTTTGATGCTAAAAATTGGTTAGCGGTCAATCTTATATGACTGCGATCTGTACCTCCAATACCATTGTTTATAGATGTTGGGTCATTTAAACGAGCACCATTTCTACCAATGATTGCTATTGGTATGCTTTCCATTTGTTGAGCTCTGCTTAATGTTGGGTAAGCATTCATGCAATCTCGTTTCTCGTCCCAATCTGGGTCAATATCTTTTCTCAATGAAATTACATTACTCTTTCCATAGAAAGCTGGGTTGAAATTTGAATTTCTATTGCGTATTTTAGTATGCTGAATGCTACTAGGGTCACCTCGTGTATCCTTATTTATCCCTGTATTGTGATGGCTATTATAATAATAAGCAGTATCATTTGTTAAATCATAAGACGGTCTAGTAGATTTGAAACAACGGTCAGTTCTACTCATTTTCTATATTATGATGATATTATAAATTATTTTTTATTATTTATAATTTAAAAAGAAAGTATTAGTGAGAGGAGCATCAACGCACGCGATTTACTTGTCTCCCAGCATATACCTGCATTACCTCAGAGGTCATGATGAATAGGCAAGGAGTTAAATCTAATCCAGCAGGCGCATCAGCTTTTTTAGTAGTTTCAACAGATAGCGTCATTGGGACACCATTGGCATTGAAACCAGATATATAACTGTCATCATTACAGATGTGAGATAGTCGGGCAGTAGCTGTCCAATAATTCTTTTCCCATGATTTATAAGAGTTGATGCCATAGTAGATACCCGATGATGTATCATCGTTAATACCAAAATCAATAAGCGATTGATTGTAAACTTGGGGATTTTTCATATCATATTGGGGAATACGTTCACCATTAACATAGAAAACAGTCTTATCAATAGCATCGCCTTTACGTTGGAAATAATTGGTAGTGAATGAGGAGTCTTTGCCCAAAATAGATAATGTTTTAGCATTGTTTGAAGTCCATCGTTCTTTATAGGTATCATTTACACTACCAGCTAAACCACCAGCATTTACCATACCAGCACGAACGTGTCCTGTCGATGAATAGAAAGTCATTAGAGCAAGGTCAATAGAATTAGCCATAATTTCATATCGCATAGTAGTACCACCATTAGAGTCAGCGCCTTTTGTTTGATGGAAACCATTGTATTTGTATTCAAAGGGGATACCCGCTTGGAGAGCGGTTGAGAGGGAAGCGAAATACACTCCGTCGTCAATTTGGCATTTCTTGATAGTAGCATAAACATTATTAAGAGAGTATGCGGGAGCGACAAGATCAGCATTAGCACAATTTACTACTTGTCCATTTACGGGAGAACCAACAACAATAGGGTCAGCCATACGATCAGCAGCCACTGCTCCTGCAACTGGTAGACCATTTAGTGTAGTTGAAGGTTCAGCGTGGAAAAGCACATGTGAGGCTGGGGCTAAATCCATAGTTATCTTAACGGCTCCTGTGAGCTGGGTATCGATGTATTTAACACCAGCACCTCCACCGAGGAACCCTATGAATTGACTCATACATATTGGGCGTTTGTCTTCTCGTAATTCAAGATTGGGGTTAGTTGCCAAAATATCAGTTGTGTTGGCTAGGCATCTTAGACCACCAACAGATACACCAAGATAATTGATTTTATCAAGAGGATCAATGTTAGAGAGTAGTTTTTTAGAACTTCCTTCAATACCAAACTGCATATCGTGGAAGATTTGTTGGATACGATTATAGTCTTGGATATCCGATATAACTTGCCCCCCAATTTCAACAGTCAATCGTTGGATTAAGTTATTAACATTACGAGTAAGGTAATGAGGGCGAACAGCTACACCTCCTGCCGCATCAAGACCAGCAGCCTTACGAGTTTCAAAATCAGCATATACTGAAAATGAACTCAAATCTACAAGCGAGTTAGGGGGAAGAGTGAATTGCAATTTGCTACCGCTGGTTATGTTTGTAAGAGAAGTCGCTGAATTATCAGGGTTCAATTTTACCGAGTTAGTTGAATAATTGGTGATGTACTGAATACGTTGACCTAAATTTTTAGGATAGCTCATTGTTTATTTCTATATATACCACAAGAAAAAAATATTTATTTACCAAACATTAAGCTGAAAAATCAGAATAACTGGTATCCAGAGCTTCTGATGATTCTACAACAAATTCCGCTCTCCGTCTTTCCCCCCTATCTGTCATATGCACACTTTCGGTTCCTGTTTCTACATTTGAATCATTTTCATCTGATTCTTCAAACATAGATGTACCTACCCCCCCCCTTCCAAATAATAAAGAGTGTGGTAGTGAAAGCGGTGGAGTTGATACTAAATTTGCAGAAACTTTATTATTACTTTGATTTGGAAATATAGAAGTTGGTGATGGTCTTGAAGAAAATTCAAGAGAAGGTTGTGATGGTCTTCGTGATGACGCACCCATAGTATCAGCTCTACCACCTTGCATGATTGGTGTTCGTATTGATGGTGAAAATAAAGGGCTCCGTGATGGTGATTCAGAACGATCTCTTCTTGCGACAGCTTCATCACCACTATCATCTTTCTGTGATTGTACAACTCCTCTTTGTGATGATAATAAATAATTTCTTTCAGCTTCTGTCAAATTTGGTCGGGCTAATGTATTATTTATGTATTCTGTTCGTAGATTTCCTATCTCATTTTTTGAACCACCTCTTTTAACTGGCAGAGTTAAAATACCCTGTGTTTTACTTAATTCAGTTAACTCTGCTAATCTACCTTCTATAAGCTGAGAGTTCAATCTATTTGTATTTTGTATGTCATCACCCACTCCTCGTATTGAACCATCAATAATAGTTCGCAAATTTCTAATAGCTGTATTAGTGCCAGCGGCATCTTGTTGAAAAGCGTTTAATTGATTAGTAGCTACGTTTTGTATTTCAGTTTGTAGATTTGTTTGAAGATTTGTCATTCTTGTTGTTAAATCATTAATTAAATTTGGATTATACGGGTTTCTAGCCATTTCACCTCTTATACCGTCTAACTCTACTCTATTTTCCCTTATTGCTGTTTGAATATCTGTTAATACTGGCAACATTGGATTTGGTGCTGCTCCCAACATAGCTCCACCAGGTGCAATAGGAGGTGGTACAGGAACAGGTGGTACAGGAACAGGTGGTACAGGAACAGGTGGTACAGGAACAGGTGGTACAGGAATAGCTGGTACAGGAACAGGTATAGCACCTATACCTTGTGCTTGTTGGAGTGGGATAGCTTGTTGTATTCCCTGGGGGAGTTGTATCATTGTTGCTCCATTCAAATCAGATCTACCTCCCATAAAGTATAAATTTACAAGACCACCTTGATTAGGAGCATTAGGTTTTCTGGAATTTACAGGAGCTCTTCTTTGACCGCCTCTACTCTTTGTTTGTTTTGGTTTTGAATTATTTTTGACATAATCGTGGGTATGTTTTCTTGGAATCGTTTTATTTAATTGAAAATCTACGACGTTCATCCGTTATCTACTAATGAATAGGATTTAAAATATTTTTTAATAATAGAGAAATGAATCAAGAAATAAAAAATATTGAAAAGAAAAAAAAGAATAATGATAAATTGAAGGAACGCTATAATAATGACCAAAATTATAGAGAGAAAAAAAAGCGCATCGCAATAGAGTATTATTATAATAAAAAATTTACTATGGAAATCCCAATCATCATAAATAAATGTCATATTTTTTTATATTTCAATTAGTAGAGGATGTCTGGATACGTTGCAGGAACAGGTATAATTTTAGGTGGCGGAGGCAATACTATTGACATAGATGTAGAACAGATTAATAAGAACAAAAATGAAATCGTCACTATAAAATCAAATCTTCAAAACATTTCTACATCAGAAGTTACAGAGGGTGTTAATTTATATTATACTGATACGAGAGTAGATGCTAATATATCAGGAAAAACTACTAATGATATTGGTGAGGGTTCAGGTAATCTATATTATACAGAAGCGAGAGTATCTACTAATACTGATGTAGTTGATTTAAAAAATAAAGTAGATGGATATACAGATGGAAATGGTGATAATGTAGAAGGTACTATTAGTAAAATCTCAACAATTGCTGGGTTATTATCAACAAATATTACAAACGTGACATCACATAAAAATGACTTCTATGGGTATACAGATGATAGTAGTGTATATCATTTAGGAACATTAGATTATATATATGGTTTTGGTTATGAAGAAGGTAATGAGTTAGACACTGAATTACAAGTAAAAGGTATTAAACAATTGCTTCAAGATTTAAAAGCTAAAAACGATGAGCAGGATTTACAAGCAATACAAACTATGATTGCAACAGCAGTATTTGAAGTAGGGAAATATGCTTATGCAAAAGCACAAAAAGGGGGTTTATTTGGTTCTAAACTATCTCAATTAACTGCTGCTGATAATACATCTGCTTACAACTCATTTTCAGGGGAAGCAATAGCTGAAATCATAGAAGAACTCAATAATATGGTCGATGTGTATAGGTATGATGCTATCAATAACGAAGCAGGTATAAATACAGACCCTGAAACAGGGTATAAATTAGTAGTAGGTGGAAAAACTAAAATTAAAGGAATATTTGAAATATTAGACACTGGTACAACATATTTTAATGTAAAAGATTATCTAAAATTAAAAGGTATCAAGGCAAATCATAATGCTTTAAAAATAGACACCACTTCTAAATTATTAGAATTAGATTATTATGACAAACATTTTGAAGATGGTACAGATACTAATTCTTTAAAAAATAATAAATTAAGACTTAATTTAAAGTCAAATGGTGGTATAATTGAAGATACAAATGGAATACATGTAAATAAAGATAATACTCATTTTCAAATCCCAACAACTGGATCTGATGTTAGTAAATTACAATTAAAATATCCTATATTAGGTGTTCAAAACGGTATAAAAAAAATTATTACTAGTGGAACAGATGAAAATAAATTAGAATTAGTATATCCTATATTGGGTATTGATACTGGAATTTCATTAGATGCTACAACTAAAAAAATATCGCAAACATATCCTATATTAGGTGTTCAAAACGGTATAAAAAAAATTATTACTAGTGGAACAGATGAAAATAAATTAGAATTAGTATATCCTATATTAG